>Ga0209701_10001339_pt1 | contig 15699 bp, 15 predicted proteins | sample CZO8metaG_4_FD_188356 | JGI IMG/M metagenome (GOLD analysis project Ga0209701, IMG submission 188356) | Vadose zone soil microbial communities from the Eel River Critical Zone Observatory, Northern California, USA - CZOApr15con2H3.8 metaG... | ecosystem: Environmental > Terrestrial > Soil >...
TCTTCGCCTTGGACGCCTGCGCCTGCAGCAGGAACGAGGAGAAATCCTGGCCCGGGAACGGATGCCGCACCCGGCCGAGCACCTTGCCGCCGTTCTTCACCACCACCGCCTCGGTGTCGCGCTCGAGCGCAAGTCCGAAAGCGTAATCGGCGGTGATGAAGAACCAGCTGTCGCCCCCGGTCTTGACGATGGCGTTGCCGGTGCCGTTGGCGAGCATCCAGGTGTCGTAAGTCCAGTGGATGGTGTTGGGCGAGCACGCCTTGCCGGTGAGATCCGAGGTCGCCGCCCCGGACACGATGAACGCCTTGCCCTTCTCTCGGGTGATCTGGTTGATCGCAAGGGCAATCGACGAGGTGGGAACGTCGATGATGAGGTCGACTTTGTCCACGTCGTACCACTGGCGCGCGATGTTGGAGCCGACGTCCGGTTTATTCAAGTGGTCGGCCGACAGGATCTCGACCTTCATGCCCTTCTTGGCGGCACCGAAGTCTTCCACCGCCATGCGGGCCGCCGCCACGGATCCGGGCCCGGTGATATCCGAGTACACGCTCGACATGTCGTTCAACACGCCGATCTTGACGACGCCGTCGGAAATCTGCGCCTGCACCGCCCCAGCGGCAAAAGCGAGCGACGCCGCGGCGACTACGCTGTGTTTGGAAAACATGATGGCTCCTCTTCTCCTTGGTTGGTCGGAATCCGCTCCCGGGTCACACGCCCAGGTATTCATGCACCTTGCCGAGGTTGGACTCTAGCTCGGCGTTCGGGATCATGTCCACTACCCGGCCGTTCTCCATCACGTAGTGCCGATCGGCGATGCGCGAGGCGAAGCGGAAATTCTGCTCGACCAGCAGGATGGTAAAGCCTTCCGCCTTCAACCGCGAGATGGTGCGGCCTATCTGCTGCACGATCACCGGAGCGAGGCCCTCGGTCGGCTCGTCGAGCAGGAGCAGCCGCGCGCCGGTGCGCAGGATCCGGCCGATGGCGAGCATCTGCTGCTCGCCTCCGGAGAGCTTGGTGCCCTGGCTGGAAAGCCGTTCCTTCAGGTTCGGAAACAGCTCGTAGACCTGCTCGAGCGCAAGCCCGCCGGCGCGGACCGCGGGCGGAAGCAGCAGGTTTTCGTGGACGTTGAGGCTGGCGAAGATGCCGCGTTCCTCGGGACAGAACGCAATGCCGAGCCTGGCGATGCGATTGGAGGGCAGCGCGATCATTTCGGTACCGTCCAGTCGGACCGAGCCTTCCCGGCGGCCCACCATCCCCATGATCGACTTGAGCGTCGTGGTCTTGCCGACGCCGTTGCGGCCGAGGAGCGTCACGACCTCTCCGCGCCGCACGTCGAACTCCACGCCGTGCAGAATGTGCGACTCGCCGTACCAGGCGTGCAGGCCGCCGACCGAAAGCAGCGCGGCGTCAGGCATGCTCGGACCCCAGGTAGGCCTGGATGACTTCGGGATGCTTCGCGACCGAATCGTAATTCCCCTCGGCGATGATCTCGCCGCGCGACAGCACCGTGATCCGGTCCGAGAGGTTAGCGACTACGCTCAGGTTGTGCTCGACCATCAGCACGGTGCGATCGGCGGCGACCCGCTTGATCAGCGCGGCGGTGCGCTCCACGTCCTCGTGAGTCATGCCGGCGGTCGGCTCATCGAGCAGCAGCATTTCCGGCTCGAGCGCGAGCGTGGTCGCGATCTCCAGGGCGCGCTTGCGCCCGTAAGGCAGCTCCACCGCGATGGCGTCCTCGAATTCCGACAGGCCGACCGAATCGAGCAGCTCGCGGGCGCGGCCGTCGAGCTCGCCGAGCACCCTGTCGGGCCTCCAGAAATCGAACGAGTTGCCGCGCTTGCGCTGCAGCGCGATGCGCACGTTCTCGAGCACCGTGAGGTGCGGGAACACCGCGGAAATCTGGAACGAGCGTATCAGTCCGAGGCGCGCAATCGCGGCGGGGTCTGAGCCGGTGATATCGCGCCCGTTATACATGATCTGGCCGCGCGTCGGCACGAGAAACCGGGTGAGCAGGTTGAAGCAGGTGGTCTTGCCCGCGCCGTTCGGCCCGATCAGCGCGTGAATGCTGCCGCGGCTGATCTTCAGGTTGACGTCGTTGACCGCGACGAAACCCTTGAACTCCTTGGTCAGGTCCCGCGTTTCGAGAATGCAGTCGTCGCTCATGCGCCGCGGCCCGCCGTGATGGAACCGGCCGCTCCTCCCAAGGCTGCGATTATCGGTTAGGGCCGGCGATCGGGCAATCGCGGGCGAATCATTTTCCGCGCCAGCTCGGCTTGCGCTTGGCGATGAACGCGTCGATGCCTTCGGCTGCGTCCTCGAGCATCATGTTGCAGGCCATGCCCTCGGAAGCGAGCGAATAGGCATCCTCGAACCCCTTTTCCACCTGCTCGTAGAAGAAGGCCTTGCCCATGCTCACTACCGCGCTGCTGTGCGCGAGGATCTTGCGGGCGAGCTTGTCCACCTCGGCATCGAGCTCGGCTAACGGCGCGACCCGGTTCACCAGACCCCAGGAGAGCGCGGTCTTCGCGTCGATCGAATCGCCGGTAAAAAGCATTTCCAGCGTGTGCTTGCGCGCGAGGTTGCGCGCAACGCCGACTCCCGGCGTGGTGCAGAAAATGCCGCTCTTGATTCCCGGAAGCGCGAATTGGGCGACCTCGCTCGCCACCGCGAGATCGCACATCGACACCAGCTGGCAGCCCGCGGCGACCGCGACCCCCTGCACGCGCGCGATCACCGGCTGCGGCAGGCGAACGAGCGACAACATCATCTTGCTGCACTGCTCGAAAAGCGCCTTCTGCCAGACCTTGTCGGGGTGCGAGCGCATTTCCCGCAAGTCGTGCCCGGCGCAGAAGTGTTTTCCTGCCCCGGCGAGAACGACCACGCCAACCGCCGAATCGTCCGCCAGACGGTCGAGCTCGGCCTGCAGCGCCGAGAGCATCGCCGTGGACAGGGGATTCATGCGGTCGCCGCGGTTGAGCGTAAGCGTCGCGATGCCGCCCTTGTCCTCGCGCAGGATGTAGGGTGCCTCGACTTCGTTTTTGGCCGGTGCGTTCATGAACCGCCTCCTGTTTTCCGTTCTCCGGCGCGGGATGAGCGGCGGCTTCCGTCCGTTCCATCCCGCGCAGTCAAAGCGGCGCGCAGCGTCCGCCTTTAACCGTTACTCGATCGCTTCCACCGATCTCGCCTGCTGCCGCAGCATGAATTTCTGTATCTTGCCCGTCGAAGTCTTGGGCAGCACGCCGAACACCACGTGGCGCGGCACCTTGAAATGCGCAAGATGCGCCCGGCAATGATCGACGATCTCCTTCTCCGTGATCTTTACTTCCGGCTTCACCTCGACGAAAGCGCAAGGGGTCTCGCCCCATCGGGGATCGGGCCTGGCGACCACCGCTGCGGCGAGCACCGCGGGGTGCCGGTAGATCACGTCCTCGACTTCGAGCGAGGAGATGTTCTCGCCGCCCGAGATGATGATGTCCTTGGCGCGGTCCTTGATCTTGATGTAGCCGTCCGCGTGCATCACGGCGAGATCGCCGGAGTGGAACCACCCGCCGGCGAAGGCCGCCTCGGTCGCCTTGCGGTTCTTGAGATACCCCTTCATGGTGATGTTGCCGCGGAACATGATCTCGCCCATGGTCTCGCCGTCCGCGGGAACCGGCTGCATGGTCTGCGGTTCCATCACCGCCAGGCCTTCCTCCATCAGGTAGCGCACCCCCTGGCGGCCGTTCCTCTCGGTGCGCTTGCCGATATCCAGGCCCATCCACTCCTCGTGCTTGGCGCACACGGTGGCCGGGCCGTAGACCTCGGTCAGGCCGTATACATGAGTGAGGTCCCAGCCCATGCGCTCCATGCCCTCGATCATGGCCGCGGGCGGCGCGGCCGCCGCGACCATCGCATGCACCTTGTGCCGGATGCCCTTGCGCAGCTCCGGGTCCGCGTTGATCAGCGTCGAATGCACGACAGGCGCGCCGCAATAGTGGGTCACTCCGTGCTCCCGCATCGCGTCGAAAACGAGCTTCGCTTCCACCTTGCGCAGGCAGACGTTGGTGCCCGCGTTGGCGGCCATGGTCCACGGGAAGCACCACCCGTTGCAGTGGAACATCGGCAGCGTCCACAGGTACACCGCCTGATGCGGCATGCCCCAGGTCACGATGTTGCAGATGGCGTTGAGATAGGCGCCGCGGTGATGGTAGACCACGCCTTTGGGGTTGCCGGTGGTGCCGGAGGTGTAGTTGAGCGAGATGGCGTTCCATTCATCGGCGGGCGGCTTCCACGGATATTCGGGATCGCCCGCTGCGATGAAGCGCTCGTACTCGGCCGAGCCGATGCGCTCGCCCGTCCCGGAGTATTCTGGATCGTCCACGTCGATCACGAACGGTTTCGCCTTGAGGGTCGCGAGCGCGCGCAGGACGGTACCCGAGAACTCGCGGTCGGCGATCAGGACTTTCGCTCCGCCGTGTTCGAGCATGAAGGCGATCGCCTCGGCGTCCAGGCGCGTGTTCAGGGCGTTGAGGACCGCGCCCGCCATGGGGACGCCGAAGTGGCACTCGACCATTTCCGGGGTATTCGCGAGCATCGCCGCCACCGTGTCGCCGACGCCGATCCCCCGGCGCGCGAGCGCGGAGGCGAGCCGCCGGCAACGCTCATAGGTCTCGGACCATGTGTAGCGGCGCGCCCCGTGGATGACCGCGACACGCCCGGGATAGACGTGGGCGGCGCGCTCGATGAAGCCGAGCGGAGTCAAGGGCGCGTAATTGGCCGGGTTTTTGTCGAGATCGACCTCGTAAAGATTGGCCTCGTCTGCGCCTGACATCGCCGCTCGTCCCAGTCGTGCTTCCCGGCCCCATTTTCGCACAGATCAATGTACCGCTTCGGCGGTCTCGAAGCGGCGCCACACGCACCGCGCGCTGGTCTCGGCCTCGATGTCGGCGAGCAGCCGCTCGTGCTCCGCGAGCTCTTCCGCGCTCGGCTGAATAACGATGAGTTGTGGCCGTTCGCCCTGCGCCGCCGGCGTCAACGAAGCCGCTCGCGGACGATCGAGCTCGATCGCGAGGCTGTCCTGGCCGCGGGTCATGGCGAGATAGACCTCGGCCAGCAGCGCCGCGTCGAGCAGCGCACCGTGGAGCGTGCGGTGGCTGTTGTCGATCTGATAACGCTCGCACAGCGAGTCGAGCGAATTTTTCTTGCCGGGATGCAGCTCCTTGGCCTCCTTCAGCGTGTCGACGATCGTGACGCCCTGACGCATGAGCGGATCGAATCCGGCTTTCTTCAGCTCCGCATCGAGAAACTCGACGTCGAAGTCGGCGTTGTGGATCACCAGCGCAGCACCGCGGATGAAATCGAGGAAATCGGCTGCCAGGTCGCCGAACTTGGGCTTGTCCTCGAGAAAATCGTCGCTGATGCCGTGCACCGCCAGCGCGCCCGCCTCGCTCCTGCGCTCCGGATTGAAGTAGTGGTGCCAGGTGCGTTCGGTGATGCGCCGATTGAGGATCTCGACGCAGCCGATTTCGATGATCCGGTCGCCGAGCCCGGCGTTGAGGCCGGTGGTTTCGGTGTCGAGCACTATGCTGCGCATGGGTCGGTTGTCGAAAAAGGGGGCACACCCCCTTTTATATCCCCCAAATCAGAGCAACAGCCTGTTTACTTAGCGCAGCGATTCTACGCCGCGGTTGGCGAGCGCGTCGGCGCGTTCGTTCTCCGGGTGCCCCGCGTGCCCCCTCACCCAATGCCACGCGACGCGGTGCATGCCGGCGAGGCGGTCGAGCTCCTGCCACAGGTCCGCGTTCTTCACGGGCTTTTTGTCGGCGGTGCGCCAGCCGCGGCGCTTCCAGTCGTGCAGCCACTCGCTGATGCCCTTCTGGACGTATTGCGAGTCGGTATAGACCGCCACCTCGCACGGCGGCTTCAAGGTTTCGAGCGCGCGGATCACCGCCATCAGCTCCATGCGGTTGTTGGTCGTCCGGGGCTCGCCGCCGAAGAGCTCTGTTTCGCCTTCCGCGGTCTTCAGCAGGGCGCCCCAGCCTCCCGGTCCGGGATTGCCCTTGCAGGCGCCGTCGGTGTAGATACGCACCGGCTCGACGTTAGAGCTGCTGGCGCTTCTCGACATGCAGTCCGTTTTCCCGCTGCGTCACCGGAGCCAGGGCCTTCTTGGGGGCGCGCTTGTCGCGCCAGCTCGGGGTCACCAGGCGCATCCCGGCGACGCGTTTCACGGCGCGAACGACGTAGACGCCGCCGCAGATCGGCCACCAGCGGTCGCCCGCCTTCTCCATGAAGCCGAAACGCTCGAGCCAACGCCCCTGCGAAAACGGCGGCGCGTAGCAGCCGAAGCGTCCGCCGTTCAGCTCGAATCCGAGCAGCGCCAGCCAGTCCTTGAGCCGCAGCAAGCCGATGAACCTTCCGCACCAGGGGACCTGCCGCCTGTCCCAGCGCAGCGCGCGCGCCGCGCCCCACAGCGACAGCGGATTGAATCCGGAAATGACGATGCTGCCCTCGGGCATCAGCACGCGCTCGGCCTCGCGCAGGATCGCGTGCGGCTTCGGGCTGAACTCCAGCACGTGCGGCAAGGCGAGCAGGTCGATGCTCTGCGAGGCGAGCGGCAGCTGCACGGGCTCGGAGCGCAGGCCGCAGCCCGGCTCGAGCCCGGCGCGGACTTTGAGGGGGATGCGCGATTCTCGCAGGAAATCAAGGCCGGGAAGCCCGAGCTGCACCGCGTTGAAGCCGAACACGTCCTCGACCGCCGCGTCGAATTGCCTGCGCTCCCAGGCGAGCACGTAGGAGCCCTTGGGCGTCTCGAACCAATCGGCTAGCATTGACCTTTTCGTCGCCTGCAGCACGTTCAACCACCATGCCCGAAAACAAATTTCAAGTCATCCCCTTGCGCGCCTTCAAGGACAACTACATCTGGACGCTGCGCGACGCCAAAGTCGCCGCCGTGGTCGACCCGGGCGAGGCGCAGCCCGTCTTGGATTATGTCGCAGCCGAGAAGCTGCAGCTGGTCGCGATCCTCGCCACGCATCACCACCAGGATCATGTGGGGGGCATCGAGGAGCTTCGCCAAAGGCACCCGGTCCCCGTTTACGGTCCGCGGGGCGAGCCGATCGCGACGCTCACGCATGCGGTCGGCGGAGGAGACAGGGTCACCATCGAAGAACTGGAGGTGTCTTTCGAGGTGCTGGATATTCCCGGCCACACTCGCGCGCACATCGCGTATTATGGGGCAAACATGCTGTTCTGTGGCGATACGCTGTTCGCCTGCGGCTGCGGGCGCGTGTTCGAAGGCACGCCGCGGCAGCTGTACGCATCGCTCGAGAAGCTCATGGCGCTGCCCGACGACACGCTCGTCTATTGCGGACACGAATACACGCTGGCGAACATCGGCTTCGCCAAGGCCGTGGAGCCGGACAACGCCGCGCTGCTCGAGCGCGAGGCGAGCGACGCTCAGGCGAGGCGGGAGCGCCGCCCGACGTTGCCTTCGACGATCGGGCGCGAAAAGGCGACCAACCCCTTCCTGCGGGTGACGAGGCCCGCGGTCGTCGAATCGGCGAACAAGTACCTGGGCAAACGCGTCAGCGACCCGGCGGGAGTTTTCGCGGCGCTGCGCCAGTGGAAGAACCAGTTCTGATGAACGAAACCGCCCGCCTGGTCATGCGTTATATGAACCCGAGGCGCCCGATGCATCCCCGTGGAAAAAGTCTTTCTGAGTCGACTACTTGCTTGACCGGCAGGGCAAGCTTGGCTACCATCGCGGCTTTTGCGCAGGAAGGGGCCGAGCCCGTTGGTTGCGAAGCTCAGTAAGCTGCTTGCGTCGACAGCGGTATGCGCGCTGGCTGCGGCCTGCTCGCAAATCCCCTGGGATTCCGCCCCGGAGTCTGTCGCCAAAGAGGAAGCTTCGCCGGCTGCGACTCCTCCGTCCGGTTCGGCCCCGGCAGCGCCGCCTGCATCGACCGCAGCGCGCTCCCCGGCCGTCGTTGCAGCTCCCGCCGCAGTTGCAGCTTCCGCCGCCGTTACGGCTCCCGCTGCCGTGACCGCCCCGGACGCCGCCGGCCCGAAAGCAGCCGCCATCGCTGCGCCGCCGATCGGAAAACCGCAGGAAGTCGAAGATCCCCAGGCTTCGCACGCGGTCGATCTCGCGCGCCCCGCCGACGATCTCTGGGAGCGCATCCGCAACGGCTTCGCGATGGCCGATCTCGACGGCCCGCGCGTGCGCGAGCGCGAGCGCTGGTACGCGGGCCAGCCCGACTATCTCAAGCGCATGGTCGAGCGCAGCAAGCTCTATCTCTACTACATCGTCGAGGAAGTGGAAAAGCGCGGCATGCCGACCGAGGTCGCGCTGCTGCCGATGGTCGAGAGCGCGTTCAACCCCATGGCCTACTCGCGCTCGCACGCCTCGGGCCTCTGGCAGTTCATTCCCTCGACCGGCAAGAAGCACCAGTTGAGCCAGAGCTGGTGGGCCGACGCGCGCCGCGACGTGATCGCCTCCACCGACGCCGCGCTCGACTACCTGCGGGCGCTTCACGAGCTGCACGGCGACTGGCACCTCGCGCTCGCGTCCTACAACTTCGGAGAAAACGGCGTGGCGCGTGCGATCCAGAGAAACAAGGCCAGGGGGCTGCCGACCGACTACCAGAGCCTGAAGATGCCGCTCGAGACGCGCGGCTACGTGCCCAAGCTCCAGGCGCTGAAGAACCTCATCTCGAATCCGCAGGCGTTCGGCGTCAGCCTCGAGCCGATCCCGAACGAACCCTACTTCGCGGCCCTTCCCGCCGGGAAGGACATCGATGTCCGCGTGGCCGCGAAGCTCGCCGAGATGTCGGTGGAGGAGCTGATCGCGCTCAACCCGGCGCTGAACCGTCCCGTGATCTCCGGCCCTCACACGCAGACGCTGGTGCTGCCGGCCGACCGCGTGGACGCGTTCCAGAGGAACCTCGACGCCTACGACCAGCCGCTCACCTCGTGGGAGCCGTATACGATGAAGAAGGGAGACAGCCTCGACCGGCTCGCCGCGAAGTACGGCATCGCGCTTGCGAAGCTCAAGCTCGCGAACGGCATCACTTCAAGGACGAAGATCGGGCCGGGATCCCAACTGCTCTTGCCCATCAAGGGGTCAGACGCCGCCGCCGAGCCGCTTCCCGCGGTGTTCCGCCAGCCGGTCCAGCCCGCGCGGCGCGGCGGGCTCTTGCACATCGTGAGGAAAGGCGAAACCCTCTACGGAATTTCGAGGCGTTATCACGTCAGCACCGACAGCCTGCGCCGCTGGAACCACATCGGCGTGCTGACCACGGGCCAGAAGCTCGTCATCTACGGACGCGGATCGGGCGGGGCGCGCAAGCCGGTCCAGCCGGTGAAGATTTCGGCGGCCCAGCCGAACCGGAACGTCGTCGCGACTCTCTTGCCCCGAGAGCCGAAGTGAGGTTCGCCGGGCGGGGGATTCTCCCCGCCGGCGAGACCGCGGTCCCTGTGCCCTCTACACGAGCTTGAGGTTCTTCAGCGGGAGGCTCTGCACCGGCTTCCCGGTCGCCGCGTAGACCGCGTTCATCACGGCCGGCGCCACCACGGAGATCGTCGGCTCGCCGACGCCGCCCCAGAAGTCGTACGAAGGCACGATCACAGTCTCGACCCTCGGCATCTCAGCCAGCCGCAGGAGCTGGTAGTTGTGGAAGTTCGACTCGCGCATGCAACCGTTCGCCACTGTGCATTCGCCGTAGAACGTGGCGCTCAGCCCATAGACCACCGAGCCTTCGACCTGCGCGGCGATCTGCTGCGGATTGACCGCGTGGCCGCAATCGATCGCAAGCACCATGCGATGAACCTTGACCTTGCCCTCGCCGCTCACCGAGACCTCGGCGACGGCCGCTGAGTAGCTGGCGTAGCCCATGAACTGCGCGATTCCGCGATAGACGCCCGCGGGCAGCGGCTTGCCGTATTCCGCCTTCTCCGCCGCAGCGTTCAGGACGGCGAGATGCTTCGGGTGCTTCGCCATGAGCTCGCGGCGAAACTCGAGCGGATCCTTGCCCGCCGCCCGCGCCACCTCGTCCATGAAGCACTCGAGGTACACGCCGTTCTGATTGGTATTGACGCCGCGCCAGGGGCCGACCGGCACGTGCGTATTGCGCATCGCGTACTCGACGAGCAGATTCGGCACGGTGTAGCCGAACTGCGCGTCGCCGGGCTCTTTCCACAGGCCCTGCAGCTGGCGCATGTCCTTGCCCTCCTTGATGCCCGCGGGATTGAGGAGGGCGTTGATCGACTGGCCGGACACGCGTATGTGCATGCCGACGAGCTTGCCGCTCTCATCCAGGCCCGCGGAGAGCTTGCACTGCGAGATCGGCCGGTAGAAGTCGTGCGCCATGTCTTCTTCGCGGCTCCAGATGAGCTTCACCGGCACGCCCGGGAACTGCTTGGCGATGGCGACCGCTTGGCGCGTGTAGTCCTGCGTGCCGCCGCGCCGGCCGAAGCCGCCGCCGAGAACGTGCTTGTGCACTTCGCACTTCCCGAGCGGCAGTCCGGACTCCTCGGACGTAACGGCGAGCGCGGCCTCCGCGCTCTGGGTCGGCACCCACACCTCGGCACTGTCCGCGGTCACCTTCGCCGTGCAATTGTTGGGCTCCATCGTCGCGTGCGCGAGGAAGGGCGTCGCGTAGATCGCTTCGACTTTCTTCGCGGCGCCTGCGATGGTCTTCAACGCATCGCCGCCATCCTGCCACGAGGCAAACGGTTCGTTCGTCGCGGTGAGGCCTTCTCTCAGGCGCTCGGCGATGATCGCGCTCGATTGCGACGCGCCGGATCCTTCGTCCCAGACGATCGGCAGCGCCGCGAGCGCCGACTTGGCGTGCCACCAGGTGTCGGCGACGACGGCGACGGCGTTGTCGTGCACCTTGACGACGCGGCGCACCCCGGGCATTCCGGAGATTTTCGACTCGTCGTAGCTGACGAGCTTGCCGCCGAACACGGGGCTCGCCTTCACCGCCGCGTGCAGCATGCCCGGCAGCTTGAGGTCGATCGCATAAACCAGGCTGCCGTTGAGCTTCATCGCGGTGTCGAGCCGCTTGATCGGCCTGCCGGCGATCTTCCAATCTTTCGGGTCCTTGAGCTTGATGCTCTTCGGGTCCGGAGGCGTCAGCTTCGCCGCCGCCGCGGCGACCCTGCCGTAGGTCGTCCTGCGCTTGGAGGCCGCGTGCGTGATGACGCCGTCAGCCACGGTGAGTTCGCCCGCCGGCACCTTCCACTGGTCGGCCGCCGCCTGCACGAGCATCATGCGCGCCGCCGCGCCGCCGCGGCGCACATAGTCCTGCGAGCCGCGGATGCCGCGGCTGCCGCCGGTCGCCATGTCGCCCCAGATGCGCTTGCGGGCGAGGTTCTGGCCGGGCGTGACCCACTCCACGGCTACTTTCTTCCAGTCGCACTCGAGCTCCTCGGCGACGAGCTGGGCGAGGCCGGTCTCCGTGCCCTGCCCCATCTCCGAGCGCGCGATGCGGATCACGCAGGTGTCGTTGGGCTTCACCACGACCCAGGCGTTGATTTCTGTGCCGGCTTTGGCAGCGGTCGCGGCCTCGGCCGCTCCCATGAAAGGCAGGTTGAATCCGAGCGCGAGGCCGCCGCCCGCCGCGGCTGAGCCGACGATGAACTTGCGGCGCGATAGATTGGTGGCGCTGATTCTCTTTGTCATGATCGTCTCCTAGGCCTTCTCCGCCATGCCGGCCGCCATGTGCACGGCGGCGCGGATGCGCTGATAGGTGCCGCAGCGGCAGATGTTGGTCATCGCCTCGTCGATGTCGGCGTCGGTCGGCTTCGGTTTCCTCCTGAGGAGAGCTGCCGCCGCCATGATCTGCCCGGACTGGCAGTAGCCGCACTGCGGCACGTCGAGCTCGGCCCAGGCCCTCTGCACCGGATGCGCGCTCGTGGCCGAGAGCCCTTCGATGGTGACGATCTTGTCGGTGGCTTTCACGCTCCCCACCGCGATCGAGCAGGAGCGCACCACCTCGCCGTTCAAGTGCACGGAGCAGGCGCCGCACTGCGCGACGCCGCAGCCGTATTTCGTGCCGGTGAGACCCACCTGCTCGCGGATCACCCACAGGAGCGGCGTCTCGGCCTCCACCTGCACGTCACGGACTTTGCCATTGATGTTGAGCTTTGCCATAGCGTCCTCTCAAGAGCCTATCGGAGGCTGGCACTCAGGCCATTCACAACCGTGCGCCTGAGTTTCCAGTATCTCGGGTTGACTTGAAATAAATCTCCTGACATACCCGTACTTTCCGCGAACCAGTTTAGCCCCGTAGTGAAGCCCGCGCTAGCGGTACTTGGCCGCGCTGATGAACATCGAAAACGTCTCGCACCAGACGACCACGGTGTTGTACCGCAACAAATCCACCGACTCGGGCACCCGGACGATGAAGTTCTCAAAAGTCTTCACATCCCCCAGCCGCACCGAGCGCCCCTTCACCCGAAGGAAGCCTTCCTTGGTATCGACGAATTCCGGGGACAGGTACAGCTTGTAGTCCGGACCTGGAGCGAGCCTCCCCGCGAGCGACACCGCCGTCTTGCCGACGAACACGTTCCCCTCGCCCCAATGCAGCAGATCGCTGCCCTTCAAACCCCTGCGGAACTCGCCCGTGAACTCCGCTGCGTCGGCCAGAGCCCTCACTTCGCCGAGCAAGGGGGCCTTGGGGGCGATAAGAATGGGAAGAACGTAGATGCCGAGCGCAAACCCGACCGCGAGGGCGAGCGCATGCGTCAGTATCAGAAGTACGAGTTTCATGGCAGCGTCAGCGCGTCATGAGGGAGGTTTTGGCCTAGCTTGAAGGCGGGTGGCCATTCCCGAAATTCCGAAGTGACGTCAGCGTCCGCGTGCAAGCCGTTGTCAGGTGCGCTATCCTGCGCCCAGTTGCAACACCTTGCAAATGGAGCGCGCATATGGGTAGCACAGCACTGGAGAAAGTACGCTCTGAGGCGCTGAATCTCTCGGAAGCCGAGCGCGCGGAGCTTGCCTACAACCTGGTAATCAGCCTCGATGGGCCACCAGATTCGGACGTGGAAAAGGCGTGGGACACGGAGATTATGCGCAGACTTTCTGAGATCGATTCCGGCACCGCAAACTTGGTCGATCGCAAGGAGTTCCGCCGCCGAATGCGAGCTCGCATGAACCGTTCTTGATGCGCGCGCTGCGCATCCATGATGCGGCCGCGAATGAAGCAGCCGAGGCCGCAGGGTGGTATGAAAAAGAACGCCCCGGTCTCGGTTCAGAATTTGAGCAGGCTATCGATGCGGCTCTCGATCTGCTTGAGGAAGAAATCGTCCCCCTGACATCCGTGCCCGGCACAGCAGGAACGCGCGGCGTCAAACGTCTGATACTCAGACGTTTCCCCTACTCTGTAATTGTCCACGAGCGCGATACGGAAATCTTGGTACTTGCGTTTGCTCATCACTCAAGACGCCCGGGCTACTGGCGCGATCGATTGCGCACCTAACCTGAAACGGGGCGGCCATTCGCCGCAGCTACACAGGGATCGGTACGATGCGTTCGCGCGCAAGGTCCGCGGCATAGGCAATAGCCGTGGGAATGTGCTCAGGCTTGAGCGACGGATACTGGTCAAGAATACGTTCCGGCGCTTCGTCGGCCGCGAGATTGTCAAGCACCACAGAAACAGAAATGCGTGTACCTCGAAAACACATAGCGCCGTGCATGATCTGAGGATCAGCGGTGATGTAGGGTCTCCAGTCCATCGCAAATTCCCCTCGAATTCGACTTTCAAATTCGACTTTCAATGTAGCACTGCGCCTGCCTTCGTGCTCAACGCCCGCGTTCACGAGGCCGCGGACAACGCGGGCAAAAGAGCACGGCGGCTCCAGCGGCTCCCGTGCAACGCGCGCGTTAGGCGATAGACGTTCATTTCTTCTTCCGGGCTTCAAGACGACGGACAACCTCTGCTGGTCTAAGAACCTCATTCTCATTGATAGTTTTCCGAAGAAAAGCTTAGCGCGGCGGAGGCGGCGGCGCCACCTGTTTTAGATGAGGCTTCCCGAGCGCCGCTGACCGAAATCCACCCTCACCCTGGCCCTCTCCCGGAGGGAGAGGGAATTTATTTCTTGTACAACCAGCACGCCACCGTCCGCGTGCCGGACAGAACAAAATTCTCCGGATAGCGCTCGCGGCACTCGGGCATTACCTTCGGGCAGCGCGGATGGAAGTGGCACCCGGACGGCGGGTTCACGGGCGAAGGCAGCTCGCCTTCCAGGCGGATGACTTCGCGCGTGCCCCCGGCTTCGATTTTCGGCACCGCGGCGAGCAGCGCCTGTGTATACGGGTGCTTCGGCGAGCGCAGCACTTCGTCCACAGTGCCGTGTTCGACGATCCGTCCGAGGTACATGACCGCCACCTCGTGCGCGAGGTAATCGACCACCGCGATGTTGTGCGTAATGAAGAGGTACGAGAGCTTGAGGTCCCGCTGCAGCGACTTGAGCAGGTTCAGGATCTGCGCCTGCACCGAGACATCGAGCGCGCTGGTGGGTTCGTCGCAGACGATGAGACGCGGGCGGACGGCCAACGCGCGCGCGATCGCGATCCGCTGGCGCTGACCGCCGGAGAACTCGTGCGGGTAGCGATCGACCGAATCGCGCGCGAGCCCGACTTGGTCGAGGATTTCCGCGACGCGTCGTGAGCGCGCTGCGGCGTTCGCTTCGACGCCGAGCGCCGCCATCCCCTCGGAGAGAATGTCGGCGACGCGCATGCGCGGATTGAGCGAAGCGTACGGGTCCTGGAAGATGATCTGGAAGTCGCGGCGGTGCGTGCGCAGCTCTGCGCCACGGACGCGCGTCAGCTCGACTCCGTCGAAACGAACCTCGCCCGCCGTCGGGCGGATAAGCTGCAGGATCGCCTTCCCGACGGTGGTCTTGCCGCAGCCCGACTCGCCGACCAGGCCGAGCGTACGCCCGGCGCGGATCTCGAGAGACGTCCCATCGACCGCCTTGACGTAGCCCACCGCCCGCTTGAGCAGGCCTTTGCGGATCGGGAAATGCACCTTCAGCTCGCGCACGGAAAGAAGCGGCGCAGCCTCCGAAGCCGCGGCGGGCGTGGCCGCGCCGGTCTCGCCCTGCTCGATCGGGCCCGCCCGCTCCTTTTCCCGGAGGAAGCAGCGCACTTCGTGACTCTCTGCGATTCGCGTCCAGCCGGGCGCCTCGGCTGCGCAGCGGTCGAAGGCAAAATCGCAGCGCTCGGTGAACCGGCAACGGCGGAATTCCTGCGTGAGCGGCGGCACTTGGCCCTTGATGACCGCGAGCTCGGCGCCGCGCTTGCCGGTCGCCGGGAGCGCCGCGAAGAGCTTGCGCGAGTAGGGATGCTGGGGCGCGGCGAAGAAACGCTCGCGCTCGGCGAGCTCGATGATCTGGCCCGCGTACATGACCGCGACGTGGTGCGCCATCTGCGCGACGATCCCCAGGTCGTGCGTGATGAGCAGGATCGCCATGCCGTTCTTCTTCTGAAGCTCAGCGAGCAGCTCCAGCACCTGCGACTGGATGGTGACGTCGAGCGCGGTGGTCGGCTCATCGGCGATGAGAAGATCCGGACTGGCGGCGAGCGCCATCGCGATCATCGCGCGCTGCTTCAGGCCCCCGGAAAGCTGAAAGGGGTACTCCTCAGCGCGGCGCGGCGTATCGGGAATACCCACCGAGTCGAGCAACGAGAGGATGCGCGCCTCGATCTGCGCGCCG
>Ga0209701_10001340_pt1 | contig 15698 bp, 15 predicted proteins | sample CZO8metaG_4_FD_188356 | JGI IMG/M metagenome (GOLD analysis project Ga0209701, IMG submission 188356) | Vadose zone soil microbial communities from the Eel River Critical Zone Observatory, Northern California, USA - CZOApr15con2H3.8 metaG... | ecosystem: Environmental > Terrestrial > Soil >...
AGGCAGGAGCGGGTCCATATGGGGCACCCGGATTTTCGCGATGCCGGGAAGATCTTCGCCACGCTCGCGTGGCCCGCCAAGGGTTGGAGCATGGTCAAGCTCACGCCTGAGCAACAAGCGATGTTCGTGCAGGCCCACCCGAAGGCGTTTGTGCCGGTGAAGGGTGCCTGGGGTCGACGGGGCTGTACGAACGTGCACCTGAGCAGGGCGAGGACCGCCGCCGTGCGCGGCGCGCTCGTCGCGGCCTGGCTCAACACCGCCCCGAAGCGGCTCGCCCACGCGCTCGAACCGACGCAGTAGCACGGCCACGCCCGAGAGTGGCGCGCCGCGCATGCGCGGTGCGCCCACCGACGTCATCTAGGGAGCGCTGGTGGACGGCGGCGAAGCGCCGGACTGAACCTCGGGGCTCGCGAGGGTCACCAGCGGCGCGCCTTTCTCGACCGTCTGCCCGACCGCGACATGGACCGTCTCGACCGCTCCAGCGTGCGGGGCGCGGAGCTCGTTCTCCATCTTCATCGCCTCGACGACGACGAGGCCCGCGCCCGCTTCAACGCGCTGCCCCGGGGTCGCGTGGACCCGCACGACGAGCCCCGGCATCGGCGCCCGCATCGTCGCGCCCACGGGTGGTGTCCGGCCGCTGCCGGCAAGCGCCTGGACCGCGTGAGTCCGCTCATCGAGTACCTCGACGTCGACGCGCTCGCCCAGCACGCCCAATGCCCACCGCCCCATGCCGTCGAGCGGCTGCGCCGCCACGGTCCAGGACTCGCCGCCGAGCAACAGGTGATAGAGGGGCGTGCCGGGGAGGGCGGCGAGCTGAGCCTCGAGCTCGACTCCGTCGAGGCGCACGTGGCTGCCGTCCACGTCGACCTCGTGCACGTGCTCGCCGATGTGAACGGTGTACTTCACGCGGCCTCGAGTACGGCGACAGTCGCGACCTGTGCCGTCTGCGGAGCGAGGTCGAATGCGCGTACGGCGGCCACGCGGTAGTTGGCGCTCAACCGGTGCAGGTCGCGCGCGAGCGTCGCGGGATCGTACGCGATGTAGGCGAACCGCGTTACGGGCTGCGCGGTAAGTCGCAGGGTGACGTTCCAGTGCAGCCCGGCGCGCGGCGGCTGCGCCACGACCGCGCTCGGCTCGGGGAGCGTCGGGAGCACGTCCTCGGCGCGCGCCGCGATGAAGCGGACGGGGCACGGCGCTGCGCGCCGGCGCGCCCAGTCGATCGCTGCCTCGTCAGCGTCCACGCTCACGACCTGGGCGCCGCGCGCGGCGAGCTCCACCGCCGTGTCGCCGATCCCACCGTACAGATCCCACACCACCGCATGGCGGACGTCGCCGAGCTGGTCCACCGCCCAGCGGCGTGCCACGGCGCCCATTTCCGGGTGCAGCTGCTCGAACGCGGTCGCGGGGAATCCCGTCGCGGGCCCCGCCACCACGCGGGCCGCCCCGTCGACCGGGTGCCACCAGCAGATCACACCGTCGCCGTCGGGCAAGGCGGCGCGGAGCGCCGCGGCGGCGTGCCACGGCTCCCCCGCCGATTCGGCAATGACGTGACGGCGCCCCTCGCGGTCGAGGCGCAATGTGAGCTGGCTGAGCCGCGGCGGGAGCAGGTCGAGCCGCTGGCGCAGCTCGCGCCAGAGGGCCATGAGTCGAAAGTCGGCGATGTGACAGTCGCTGAGCGGGAACACCTGCGTCGCGTGGTCGTAGGGGTGGAGCCCGACGACGCGCGTCCGGCCCTGCCCACCCTTCACGGCCATCGTCACCTTGGTCTGATACCGCCACTCCTCGACGGCCTCCACGATCTCGGGGTCGGGGAGCTCGAGCTTGGCGATGCGACGCAGCGCGTCACCGACGATGGCCCGCTTGGCGACAAGCTGCGTCTCGTAGGCCAGGTGCTGGAGCTGGCAGCCGCCGCAGTGGTCCTGGAGGTAGTGGGGACAGGGCGGTGTGACCCGGGCGCCGGCGGGCGCGACGATCTCCGCCACGTGGGCGCGCGCGAAGCTCTTGTGTAGCTGCACGCCGTCGCGCAGCCGCACGCGCTCCCCCGGCGCGGTGCGCGGCACGAACACGGCGCGCCCGTCGGCGAGCCGGCCGACGCCGTCTCCGCCTGCGGCGATTGCCGTGATCGCGACGACATCGCTCACGCGCGCAGGCCCTCGCGCCGTGCCGCCAGCACCCAGGCCGACGTGGCAAGACGCAGCTCGGGCTCGGCGCCCGCCCGGGGCGCGGCCGCGGCCGCGGCGGCGCGGCGCTCGTCGGCGAGCAGCGCGGCCGCCACGGCGAGCGGCCGAGCGAGCTCCGGGCGCAGCCCGCCGGCCAACAGCCGCGGGCCGGCGCGCTCCAAATAGGTGATGTCGACATCGCCCCGCTGGAACTCGGCGTCGTCCATCACGCGCAAGTGGAACGCCTGCGAGGACGGGATGCCCACGATGACGAGCTCCTGGAGGGCGCGCCGCATGCGCTCGAGCGCCACGCCACGCGTTTCGCCCCACACGATCAGCTTGGCAATCAGGGGATCGTAGTGGAGCGTCACCTCGTTTCCTGCGTCCACGCCGCCGTCCCAGCGCACGCCGGGGCCGCCCGGGACGCTCAGGTAGCGCACGACGCCGGTCGTCGGCAGGAAGTCGTTGAACGGGTCTTCGGCCGTGATCCGACACTCGATCGCGTGACCCCGCGGCTGGAGCGTGCCCGCATGGATCCGGAGCGGCTGGCCCATCGCGACCCGCAGTTGCTCGCGGACGATGTCCACACCGTACACCATTTCGGTCACCGGATGCTCGACTTGCAGCCGCGTGTTCATCTCCAGGAAGTAGAACTCGCCCGTCGGCGCCAGGAGGAACTCGATCGTGCCAGCGCCGAGATAACCGACGGCGCCAGCCGCGGCAGTAGCCGCTTCGCTCATGCGCCGCCGCAGCGCGGGCGTGACGGCGAGCGAGGGTGACTCCTCGAGCAACTTCTGATGGCGCCGCTGGATGCTGCACTCGCGTTCGCCCAGTGCCACCACGCGCCCGTAGGAGTCGGCGAGCACCTGGATCTCGATGTGACGCGGTCGTTCGAGATACTTCTCCAGGTAGACCTCGCCCGCCCCGAAGGCCTTCTCCGCCTCGCTCTGCGCTGCCGCGAAGGCCGACTCGAGCTCCCCTTCCGCGCGCACCAGGCGCATTCCCTTGCCACCCCCGCCGGCGGCCGCCTTGAGCAGCACGGGGTACCCGAGGCGGGCCGCCTCGGGACGCGCCTGGGCGTGATCGGCGAGTGGGCGCGTCGTGCCGGGCACGATCGGGACGCCCGCCTGCTGCATGCGGCGCCGCGCTTCCGTCTTGTCTCCCATGGCGCGGATCGCGGCGGCCGACGGTCCGACGAACACGAGACCGGCCCCTACGACCGCTTCGGCGAACGGCGCACGCTCGGACAAGAAGCCGTACCCAGGGTGCACCGCCTGGCACCCGGTCTCCTGGGCCGCTGCCACCAACTTCGCCACGTCGAGGTAGGACTCGGGGGCGGGCGCGGGGCCCAGCAGCACAGCCCGGTCGGCGGCCCGCACGTGGGGCGAAAGGCGGTCAACCTCGGAATAGACGGCCACCGCCTCGAGCCCCTCTTCGTGGCAGGCGCGGATGATCCGCAGCGCGATCTCGCCGCGATTGGCCACGAGCACCCGCTGGATCGGCGTCGCCATCGGCGCGCTAGCGCGCACTCACGCGGCGACACGCCGGCACGTCCGCGGCGATCCGGAACGTGCCGAGCGGCTCGCACAGCGCGGGCGTGGAGCGGACGGCCCGCGCATACAGGGCGAGCGGCGCGTCGGACCAGGGATCGTGCGCGTCGAGCGCGAGGCGCAGCGCGGCGAACCCGAAGTCGCCCGGGGGCACGCGCGGACTCTTCCCCGCCGGTCCCGCCACCCACACGAGCGGACGCACCTGCCACGCGATCCGCGCGCGCGGCTCGGGCGGCCGCTCGAAGGCCATGCTCACGCACACTGGGCGCTGCTTGCTGAGGGCGCTGAGCCAGGCATCACCCTCGGTGCGGCGACCGAGTTGCAGGTCGAGCGCGAGTCGCGCGCGGAGCGCGCGATCGGACCGCCACGTGGCGAGCGGCACCACGAGGAGGTCGGGCCGCAAGCCGCGGGCGAAGCGCATGTACCAGGTGGCATAGGAGTCGGCGGCACCGGCGGTGAGGAGCACCCCCCGGGTGGGGCACGCCCGCAATAGGTTCTCGCCGAGCTCCTCGAGCACGGCCGGGATGCGCAGGTCCTGCGGCAGTGGCCCCCACTGGTCGGGGCCGGCGGCGCTGCCGCGCGCCACCCAGGCGAGCCGGGAACGGGCGGCCCAAACCGCCACCCGCCACACCCGGGCGCTGTCCTCGACGCCACTCGCGCCCGCGGGTCCGGCGAGCGCCGCCGCCCGCACGAGCGCCGCCTCCGCCGTGTCCAACCGGGTACGCGCCGACCCGCTGTCCTCGCGCGCCCCCGCGGCGGATCCCCCCGCCTCGGTCCCGAACTCGAGATAGGCGCGACCCAACGCCAGCCAGCCCCGCGGGTCGGTTGAGTCGCGGGCCGCCCGATCGCGCAGCACCGCGAGAGAGTCGGCGTTCGCCGGGGGCGCAGCGGCCGCGGCGCGAGCGGCAGGCGCCGGCGCTTGCAAGAGGAGCACGAGCGCCAAGAGGCTAGAGGGGAATGTTGCCATGCTTCTTGGACGGATTACGGTCCCGCTTCGTGGCGAGCGCTCTGAGCGCCTCGATCAGGCGCGGGCGCGTATCGCGGGGATCGACGATGTCGTCGAGATAGCCGCGAGCGGCGGCGAGATAGGGGTGGGCGAATTTCTCGCGATACTCGGCCTCGCGTTCGTCGTTCGCTTGGTCCTTGTAGAGGATTTCCACGGCCCCTTTGGGTCCCATGACCGCGATCTCCGCCGTGGGCCAGGCGATGTTGTAGTCGCCGCGGACGTGCTTCGAGTTCATCACGTCGTAGGCCCCGCCGTAGGCCTTGCGGGTGATCACGGTCAGCTTGGGGACCGTCGCCTCGCAGTAGGCGAACAACAACTTGGCGCCGTGCTTGATGATCCCGCCGTGCTCCTGCGCCACGCCCGGCAGGAACCCCGGCACGTCCTCGAAGGTGACGAGCGGGACGTTGAACGCATCGCAGAAGCGAATGAAGCGCGCGCCCTTCAAGGAGGCGTTGATGTCGAGCACGCCGGCGAGCACCGCCGGCTGATTGGCGACCACCCCCACGGGTCGGCCGCCCAGTCGGGCGAAGCCGACGAGCAGGTTCCCGGCGAAGTCGCGATGCACCTCCAGGAATGCCCCATCGTCGACCACACGCCGGATCACATCGTGCATGTCGTACGGCGTGGTCGGGCTGTCGGGGACGATGTCGAGGAGCGCCTCGTCGCGGCGGTCGGGTGGGTCGGCCGACGCGCCGAGCGGCGGGTCGTCAAGGTTGTTCGCCGGCAGGTACGACAGGAGCGTGCGGATGGCGGCGAGGGCGTCGAGCTCGGAGTCGTGGACGAAGTGAGCCACGCCTGAGGTGGCGCCATGCACGTCGGCGCCGCCTAACCCCTCGAAGTCCACCTCCTCGTGGGTCACCGTTTTCACCACGCTCGGCCCGGTGACGAACATGTAGGAGATGCCGCGCACCATGAACACGAAATCGGTGATCGCGGGGCTGTACACGGCACCGCCAGCGCAGGGGCCCAGGACAGCGCTGATCTGGGGGACCACGCCCGAGGCGAGGGTGTTGCGCAGGAAGATGTCGGCGTAGCCGCCGAGCGAGACGACGCCCTCCTGAATACGAGCGCCACCCGAGTCGTTCAGGCCGATCACCGGGGCGCCGTTCTTCAGGGCGAGGTCCATGACCTTGCAGATCTTCTCGGCGTGAGCCTCCGAGAGGGAACCGCCGAACACCGTGAAGTCTTGCGAGAACACGTACACCAGGCGCCCGCCGATCCGCCCGTGCCCGGTCACGACACCGTCGCCGAGATACTTCTGGTCGGCGAGGCCAAAGTCGCTCGAACGATGCGTGACGAAGCGGTCGAGCTCGACGAAGCTGCCGGGATCGAGCAGGACCTCGAGGCGCTCCCGCGCCGTCATCTTGCCCTTCTCGTGCTGCGCCGCGATGCGCTCGGCGCCGCCCCCAAGCTCGGACTCGGCACGCTTCCGCTGGAGCAGCTCCAGTTTCTCTCGTGTGGACATGGCGAGAATCTAGACGGCGAGACGGCTCGCCGGGTAGGCGGATCGTGCCCGGGAGCACGAAGGGGGCAGGATCCCCTGCCCCCTCAGGCCCCGACCCACACGACCGGCGGCGCTCGCTAGCCCTCGTCGGGCGCGCTGGGAGCGGCGGGCTCGGCGGGCTCGTCCGGCTCCGCGGACTCGGCCGGCTCCGCGGACTCGGCCGCCTCGGCGCGGGCGCTCGGGGCGGCGGGCGGGAGCGTGCCAGCGACGTCCGACGCCTCCTCCTGGGGCCACCCGGTCGCCGCCAACACGATGCGGTGGTGGATCGGGTCGACCTCGAGCACCTTGAGCTCCACCGCCTGGCCCTCCTTGACGGCGTCCCCGGGATTCTGGATATCGGCGATCCCGAGCTGCGACATCGGCACGAAGCCCTCGATGTCGCTTCCCAGATCGACGACGACTCCCTTGTCCATCAGTCGCATTACGCGGCCCCGCAGCTCGGTGCCGACCGGATAGGTCTCGCCGATCCGCAGCCAGGGATCCTCCTGCGCCTGCTTCAGGCCGAGCGAGATTCGCTTGTTCTCGGCGTCGACGTTGAGGATCAGCACCTCGACCTCGTCGCCCTTCTTCACGACCTCGGAGGGATGCTGCACGCGCTTGGTCCACGACATGTCCGAAATGTGGATCAGCCCGTCGATCCCCGGCTCGATCTCCACGAAGGCGCCGAACGACGTCAGGTTGCGGACCTTGCCCTTGATCCGCATCCCGACGGGATACTTCTGCGGCAACGCCATCCAGGGATCTTCCTCGGTCTGCTTCATGCCGAGTGAGACCTTCTCCTCGGTCTCGTCGACCTTCAACACGACCGCCTCGATCGTCTCGCCAATCGACACGATCTTCGAGGGGTGCCGGACGTTCCGGGTCCAGCTCATCTCGGAGATGTGCACGAGGCCCTCGATCCCCGGCTCGAGCTCGACGAATGCGCCATAGTTCGTGATCGAGACGACCTTGCCCTGCACGCGGGTGCCGACGGGGTACTTCGCGGCCACGTTCTTCCAGGGGTAGGGCTGGAGCTGCTTCAAGCCGAGGCTGATGCGCTCGCGCTCCCAGTCGATGTCCAGGACCTTGACCTCCACCTCCTGGCCGATGTGCACCATCTCGGACGGATGCGACACACGCCCGTAGCTCATGTCGGTGATGTGCAACAGGCCGTCCACGCCCCCCAGATCGATGAAGGCGCCGAAGTCGGTGATGTTCTTCACGATGCCTTTGCGCACCTGGCCGACCTGGAGCTCCTTCATCAGCACGTCGCGCTTCGTCTTGCGCTCGGCTTCGAGCAGCACGCGGCGCGAGACGACGATGTTGCGGCGGCGCTTGTTGAGCTTGATGATCTTGAACTCGAAGCTCTGTCCCAACAGCTCGTCGATGTTCGGGACGCGGCGCAGCGCGATCTGGCTGCCGGGGAGGAAGGCGTCGACCCCCATCAGGTCGACCACTACGCCACCCTTGATCTTCTTCACCAGCGTCCCGCTCACCGGCTCGTCCTTCTCGTACGCTTCGCGGATCCGCTCCCACACCCGCATGAAGTCGGCCTTCTTCTTCGAGAGGACCACGGCGCCTTCCTGGTCCTCGAGGTGCTCGAGGAAGACCTCGATCTCGTCGCCTTCCTTCAGCGATCGCGCATCCTTGAACTCGTCGATCGGCACGGCGCCCTCCGACTTGAACCCGACGTCGAGAATGACGGCGGTGTCGGTCACGCGCAGCACCTTGGACTTGACGATCTCGCCCTCTTCAATGTTGGAGAGTGTGCCCTCGTACAGCTCGGTCATCTTCGCGATTTCGTCCGCCGAGTACTCCTCGTGGAGGTCGGATCGGACGCGGAGCTGGGAGTGAGGGGCGGCGGGGGCGGCGGGGGCGACGGGGGCGACGGGGGCGACGGGAGCGTCGGGCTTGGACTCGGCCAGGTTTTCCGTATCTACGAGCATTCGGTACACCGGTTCGGTCGTGAGTTTGGATGTGGAGCCTCGGGGCGAGCCCGAGGCCGGGGAACGCGAAGCCCGAAGTCTAGCCGAGGTGGCGTTCCCGCGCCAGCGCCACGACGCGGTTTACCTGTTCTGCGAGCGAGAGCACCGTGGTATCGAGCCGCACGGCGTCGGCGGCCGCACGGAGCGGGGCCACGGCGCGGGTCGAGTCCGCCTGGTCGCGGGCCGCGAGCGCCGCGGCCTCGCGTTTGAGCTCGGTCGGGTCGATCGCCTGGCCCCGTTGGGCGAGGCGACGCCGGGCCCGCTCCTCGGGGCTGGCGGTCAGAAACACCTTGAGCGGGGCGTCCGGAAATACGACGGTGCCGATGTCCCGACCATCGACGACCACGCCGCCTGCGTGGCGCAGGACCGCTTCCCGTTGCTGCACGTTCACCCAGTGGCGCACTTCGCGGAGGGCCGCGATCTCGGAGACGCGTCGGGTGACTCGCTCGGAGCGAATCGCCTCCCCGACGTCCACGCCCGCTACCTCGGGCCGGAACGCGGCGCCGACGAGCACGAGCCGCACCGGCAGGCTCTCGGCGATCGCCACGATCTGCTGCGGGCCCCACGGATGCCGCTCCCCGCTCTGGCCCTGGTCCCCGTGCTCCCCCTGTCCCCCCTGTCCCCCCTGCTCCCCCCGCTCGCGCCGCTCCTGCACCCCGCGCGGTGGCTGCCGCTCGCTCGCTGTCCCTCCCCCTCCCCCTCCCCCTCTGCCTCGGGCGTCGCCCACGTTGTCGAGTGCGGCGAGCGTGACGGCGCGATACAGCGCCCCGGAATCGAGATGGGCCCACGCCAGCCGCGTCGCCACGGCGGCCGCCGTCGAGCTCTTTCCCGACGCCGCCGGACCGTCGATCGCGATGACCTTAGGACTCACGTGCTGCCCCGGCGCGGGCCCTGGTCCCGGATGCGTTTGAGATCCCGGAAGAACCCGGGATAGCTGATCGCCACGGAGCGACGTTCCGAGAGGCGCACGTCCGCCCCGGGGAGCGTCCCGAGCACCGCGAACGCCATCGCCAGCCGATGGTCACGGGCGGTCTCGACGCGGCCGCGCGGGGGCTTGGCCGTGCCGCGCACGATCAGGTCGTTGCCCTGCGCTGCCGCCTCGACCCCGAGCGCGCGCAGGTTCGCCGCCACGAGCTCGAGCCGGTTGCTCTCCTTCACTCGCAGCTCGCCCACCTCGCGGAACGTCGTCTCTCCCTCGGCCCGGCTCGCGACCACGGCGAGGATCGGTACCTCGTCCACGAGCGTGGGCACCTCGGCGGCCGTCACCTCCGTGCCGCGCAGCGCCGCCGGTCGCGCGACCAGGTCCGCCACCGGCTCGCCGCCCGCATCCCGCAGGTTGACGCGCCCGACCCGGGCGCCCATGCGTTCGAGCACGACGAGGCACCCGGTGCGCGTGGGATTGACGCCGACGTTCTCGATCACGAGCTCCCCGGCTTCGGCCAGCACGGCGGCCGCGACGAGGAAGGCGGCCGACGACACGTCCCCAGGGACCGACAGCCGAAACGCGGGCACGCCCGCGCCGCTGGCCGGCTCGTACACGATCGCGCCATCGCGCTCGTGCACGCCGCAGCCCAGATGGACGAGCAGGCGCTCGGTGTGGTCGCGCGAGCGGTAGGGCTCGCGGAGCGTCAGGCCCACGTTGCCGGTCACGGCGGCGAGCAGGAGCGCACTCTTGATCTGCGCACTCGCCACGGGCGTCGTATAGGTGAGTGAGTGGAGGCGGCCGCCATGGATGGTGATGGGGAGCACGCCGCCCGGGTGCTCGTGGATCTCGGCCCCCATGGCGCGCAGTGGCTCGGTCACGCGCCGCATGGGCCGGCGCCGCAGGGAGGCGTCGCCCGTCAGGGTCGCCGCGAAGCGCTGGCCCGCGAGCACCCCGAGCAAGAGGCGCGCGGTCGTTCCGGCGTTGCCGCAGTGCAGCCGGGCGCGGGGCGCGGTGAACCGCGCGCCCCGGACGGTGACGACTGCCCCCGGGCGCACGGGCGCGATCCGGACGCCGAGCTGGCGCAGGACGCGGGCTGTGCTCTTCACATCCTCCCCCGCCAAGAGGCCATCGATTTCGCTGGTCCCGCCGCGGCCCAGCGCCGCGAGCATCAAGGCCCGGTGCGAGATGCTCTTGTCACCCGGTGGCCGGACGGCGCCCCGTACCTTCAGGCGTCCGCCTTGCGGCGCCACTCGGCCCCGCGGGCGAGCCAGCGCGTGACGGTCGCCGCGTCGGCGGTTTCGAGGGCACGCTCGAGCTCGCCCAGCGGCTCCTCCAGCGCCCGCAGCGCCGGAAGCACCTCGTCCCGGTTCATGAGCAGGATCTCCGACCAGAGCCGGGGCGCGCTGGCGGCGAGGCGGGTCGTGTCGCGGGCGCCCGCGCCGAGCGTGGCACCCGGCGGCGCGGCATCGGCCAGAAAGTGGGCGAGCAGCGACGCGACGACCTGCGGGAGATGGCTCGTGAGCGCCAGCTGATGATCGTGCCGAGCGGCGTCGATCACGACGGCGTGAGCGTCGAGGGTGTCCTCCCAGAAGTGCGCGATTTCGCGCGCCACGCCGTCCCCGCCATCCGGCGTCGGCGTGACGTAGACCACGACCTTGCGGAACAGATCGAGCCGGGCAGCGGCGAAGCCTTGGGCGTGGCTGCCGGCCAACGGGTGGCTGCCGGCGAAGCGGGCGCCGATCCTGAGCGCGTGGGCGCGGGCCACGATGGCGCGCTTCACCGAGCTGACGTCCGTGAGGATGGCCCCGGCCGGGAGCTCGCCGTGCAGGCGCTCGAGCAGCTGGAGGTTGGCGGCGGGGGGCGCGGCGAGCACGAGCAGGTCGGCGGCGTGGGCGACATCGGCGGCATGGGGTGGAGCGTCGTCGATGGCTCCCTGGCGCGCCGCGGCGGCCCGCTCCGCCGGCTCGGGCGACCAGCCCAGCACGCGGGCGATGCCGGCGCGTTTGGCCTGCAGCGCGACCGAGCCGCCGATCGCGCCGAGCCCGATGACGCCCAGCGTGTGGGGCCGCACGGCATGGAAGCTAGCGGGGTGGGACGAGGTCGTAAACGCGGACGGAACGCCGCCAGCCGACGGGGAGTGGCACCGACCCACGGCGGCGACGCGAGCGTGCTCCGCTGGGGCGCTGCCCCGGTGGCGCGCGCGCTCGGCCCTACCGCGCACTCGGCCCCACATAGATGAAAGCAGCTCCAGGGGGCGGGACGCGGATCGGTACGGCGGGCACCGGGCCGCCGCTCTTGTCCCGCCGCCACCCGGGGCCGTAGTTATAGACCGCGCATGACCGCCCCAGCACCTGCCCCTGCGTCGCTCGCGCCCGCCGCCGACCCCCCCCGCTCGGAGGCGCCGGCGTGGCGGGCGCGACGCACGCCGAGTATCAGCCGCGTGTTCGCGGTGGCGTTCCTCGCGATCGCCGTGGCCCTCGTCGCCGACCGCGTCGCCACGTGGCGCGGCGCGCGGCGCACCCAGGCGGCCATGATTGATTTGAGTGAACGCCTCGAGCGGCTCCACCGGTTTTCGGCCTCGCCCGCGCTCAAGGGCGAGATCGCCGCGATGCAGGAGCTCGCCGCCGAGGTGGGCGACGACGCGATCCAGGCCGCGGTGCAGACGACGGTCATCTTCGCCGCGGTCCTGGTGGCGCTCGCGCTCGGGCTGTGGTACAACCGGCGCCGGCTCGCCTTGCCGTTCGCGCACGTGCTGGCCGCGGTCGCGCGGGCGGAGACCGGGCGCTACGAGGAGCGGCTCGACGAGGATCAGCCCGAGGAGTTTGGCATGATCGCGCGCGGCGTGAACCGCATGGCGGCGGCCCTGGGCTGGCGAGAGCGGATCCAGGAACAGACGGCGCGGCTGCTCACGGCGTTGAACGCCCCGCACCAGCTGAATGCCCCGGGGGAGGGGTTCGGGCCGGCCTTGGGCGTCTTAGCCTGGGCGACCGGCGCCCCGACGCTGGCGCTGTATCAGCCCCACTACGACACCAACGAGTGGGCCGCGACGGCGGTGCTCGGCGCGACCACGCGGCCCCTCGCCCGCGACGTCGTCCGCGAACTGGTGGCCGATGCGACCAACGTGATCCAGTACGACGCGGCCGCCGCCGGGGCGGTGCGCGACCGCCTGCAGCTCGCCCCCGCCGGGCGGGGCCGCGACTGGGGGCTCGCGCTCGTACCGCTGCACTCGCGCGACCGGCTCGTGGGGCTGCTCGTGGCCCTCGTCGACGGCGCGCTCTCGGCGGACGCCCGCTCCGCCCTCGAGCACGCCGCCCCGAACCTGGCGATCGCGTGCGAGCGGGAGTCCGCCCACCAGCACATGCGACGCCTGGCCGCCCAGTTGCGGCACGCGGCCCAGTTGCTCGAATCCCAGAACGCCAAGCTGGCGGAGCAACACGGTGAGCTGTCGCGCCTGAACGCCGCGCTCGACCAGGCCAGCCGGCTCAAGGATCAGTTCCTCGCCAACATGTCCCACGAGCTGCGCACGCCGCTGAACAGCGTGATCGGGTTCAGCGACCTGCTCGTGACGATGGCCTCCACCGACAGCCCGCTCACCGCCACGCAGCGCGACTACGTCGAGACGATCTCGCGCAACGGCCGGCACCTGCTCGAGCTCATCAACGAGCTGCTCGATCTCTCGAAGATCGCGGCGGGGCGCCTGGAGCTCCGGCTCGAGCCGCTGGAGCTCGAGCCGGTGCTGCGCGAGGCCGGCGACTCGGTCCGGGCCCAGCTCGTGGCCCACCAACACCGACTCGCGATCGAGCCCCCCGAGGCGCCGATCGTGGTCACGGCGGACCGGGTGCGACTACGCCAGGTGCTCCTGAATCTCCTGTCCAACGCGATCAAGTTCACGACCGACGGCGGCCGCATCACGCTCCGTGCCGGGCCGGAAGACTCGGGGCGCGTGCGCATCGCCGTCACGGACACGGGTATCGGGATCGCCCTCACCGACCAGCCCCGGCTGTTTCAGGAGTTCGTGCAGCTCGACGCGAGCCCGAGCCGCCGCTACGAGGGCACGGGCCTCGGCCTCGCGCTCTCGAAGCGCCTGGTGGAACTGCAGGGCGGCACCATTGGCGTCGAGAGCCAGCTCGGCCAGGGCAGTACGTTCTGGTTCACGGTGCCGCGCGCCGCGCCGCGGCCGCCGGGCGTCTGATGGCGACGATCGTGGTGGTCGAGGATCAGCCCGACAGTCTGAAGCTGATCACGGCCTTGCTCGCGATGAACGGGCACCGCGTGGTGGGGCTCGCGTCGGGAGAGGAGCTGGTCCCGGCGTTGCGCGCCGCCACCCCACCGCCGGCGCTGGTGCTGCTCGACATCCAGCTGCCGGGCCGCGACGGCTTCAGCGTGCTGGCCGACGTGAAACGCATCGAGGGCGACCACCCCTGGAAGGTGGTCGCCCTCACGGCTCATGCGATGCCCGGTGATCGCGAGCGGGCGCTGGCGGCGGGGTTTGACGGCTACATCACCAAGCCGATCGACGTGCGCAGCTTTCCCGCCGAGGTGGCGCGCTACCTGCCCGGGCGCTAGAGCGCCTTCTTCAGGTTGATCGAGCCGTTGACGGTCGTGATGTGCACCGCGCGCCCGCCTTTGCCCACCTGGCCCTTCAACTCGTGCGCCATGAACTTGGCGCTCACGGGCAACGGGTAGTCGGTCATAATCGATCCGTTGACCGTGTGCGCTTCCACGTCCGCATCGAGCTGCGGCGGCAGCTCGGCGGTCGCCGAGCCGTTGACCGAGACAATCGAGACCGCCCCGGTGTCGCCAAACGCCGTGATCCGGACGTGCACGCCGCCGTTCACCGACCGCGCGCTCACAGGGCCGCCCGTCGTCACGGCATCCACATCACCGCTCACGGTGTGCAGCACGAGCGGGGCTTGGGCCCCGGTGACATGCACATCGCCCAGGATCGTCGCCGCGCCGAAGCGGACACGACGGGGCAGCCGCACGGTGAAGTCGACGGCCACGTCACTGCGACGCGGTCCATGCAGCTCGTAGCCACGCTCGTCCGGTCCGCACAGGTCGTCTCGGCCCACCGCCACCGCACAGATCGCGATCCCACCCGCGTAGGGCGCGGTCACGAGCTGGACGCTCGCCGGGTCCCCCGACCCGTACGTCTTCACCGCCGTGACTGCCACGGAATCCCCGGTGCCGGGCTCGACGGTGATCGAGCCGCGGGTGTTGCGGATCCAGACCCACTGCTGAGGCGCGACCTTGGCGTGGTAGGTCCAGGGCGCCCCCGTCATCCGAGGGCCGTGGTGCTTCGCGCCATGGCCGCCCATTGCGCCCCCAGCCTCGGGATCGAAGGCGCTTCGCAGTTCGCCCAGGGCGGCCGGGAGACCGGTCGCGAGACTCTCGTGTATCCGAGCGTGCACGTAACGGGCGAACAGCCACACGCCGAGGACCGCGCAGAACAACGCGACTCCCCGGATGATCTCCTTCCGCCAGGCGTGCCAAAACGGGCTCATAGACCACATACTGGCAGATTGTACGCTGATTCGCGAGACGGAGTTTCGCTGCGGGGATGGGGGGTAGGGGTGGGTGAGGCAGTGCCCGGGGGTTCCCGGGGGGTGCCAGGGGGTGCCAGGGGGTGGCAGGGCGGCGCGCGGAGCGCGCGAACGGAGCTACGGCACGGCGACCCGGAGAGGAGGGCAGAGCCCCCCTCCCGCGTGCCGCTCAGAACATCGCGTGGAAACTCGCCCGCTCCGCGTCCGCGCAACGCGCGGTCACCCGCTCGAGCACGCGGTGCGCTGTGCGGACAACCCGGGCCGTGCCCCGCGACTCTACGATGATCGGATCGAGCATGCCGCCGTACCAGACGGGGTCGAGGACGGCGCGTGCCTCGGGGTTGGGCGCTGGCGTGCGGCCGGCGGATGCCGACGCGACCGCGACCTGCGCGGCGTAGCCGTAGCCGCTGGTGAGAATGACGCCGAGCAGCAAAGCATACATGCGCATAACGTGCCTCCTCGACTGCTGGTCAAATCGCACGGCTCGATCTCTAAGACGTGCGGAGCACGCCAATGGTTGCACTGGGTGGGTCAGGAGGGGGTCAGGAGCGGCACCGCGCAACGGCGGACTACGGAGGATGTTGCGATTTGGAAGGCGTGCGGTCGAAGCGCACCGCCGCGCGCCGCGTTAAAACGCTAAGGGGCAGTCCAGATTAGGGGGCAGTCCAGGCCACCTCGAATTCGCCGCGGCACCGCTCGCACAACAAGCGGCGCGGTCGGCCGCGGACGGGCTGGCGTCCCTTGCAGCTCGGGGCACACGGCGTAGCGGTCACCCCAGTGCGCCGGGACGCGCACCGCGTCGCTCGGCCGGGGCACGATGCTCCACTGGCGCGGCGGGCTGTCGATCACCTGCAGGAACGCCGCTGGGACCTCGAGCGAACGGCCCCCGCGCACCTCTACCACCGCTTGCAGCGGATCGAGGCGCGTGATGCGATACCACGCACCCCGTCGCAGTCTCAGGTTCAGGTCGGCCCGCAATCGGGCCCACTTCCCCGCCATTGCTCCACCCCGGGTGAGCGAGCGCTGCCGGCTTGCAGCCCGCCATAA
>Ga0209701_10001346_pt1 | contig 15676 bp, 14 predicted proteins | sample CZO8metaG_4_FD_188356 | JGI IMG/M metagenome (GOLD analysis project Ga0209701, IMG submission 188356) | Vadose zone soil microbial communities from the Eel River Critical Zone Observatory, Northern California, USA - CZOApr15con2H3.8 metaG... | ecosystem: Environmental > Terrestrial > Soil >...
GGATGCAGCGGCTCGTGCGTGGCCTCGCGCATGTGCGCGTCGCGGTTGGAGTTGCCGCTGTCGAAGGTCGCCACGCGCGCCCGCACCTGCACCAGGGTGGGGCCTCCCGGCTGGAGCCGGGCGAGACCCTCGAGCTTTTGCGTCGTGCCGGTCACCTGGTGCAGCTTGTGCACCACCGTGTAGCTCAGGGTGCCTTTCTCGAGCGCGAGCAGCGTCGGCCGCGCATCGTCCGCGCGTGCCCCGGCCGCGATCAGCAGCGCCGTAGCGATTTGGAGGCTCGCGAGCGCCGCCGCCCTGCCCAGGATCGACCGCTTCATCCGCTCCTCCCGGCGCAGCGGGATCGGGTGCGATGACACCTCGGACGGACGGACTGTGACAGATCTTCAGGGGCGCCGGGTGTTTCACCCGCGTTGCATCGCCGCGTTGCGTCGTGAGCGATGCGAGCGCGCCGGCTACAGCGCCGTGGCCTCGCCCTTCCGCTCCGCCTCGCGCTGCGTCTTGAGCTTCTTCATCCGGCGGCGGATGAGCTCGCGCTTGAGCGCGCTGAGGTGGTCGACGAACAGCTTGCCGTGCAGGTGGTCCATCTCGTGCTGCACACAGACGGACAGCAGGTTGTTCGCCGCCTCCAGCCGGTGTTGCTTGCCGTCCCGGCCGAGGAACTCGACCACGATGCGGCCGAAGCGGGTGATTTCCTCGTACTCGTCCGGGATGGAGAGGCAGCCCTCGGTATAGGTGAACTCCCCTTCGCCCACCTCGATGACCGGGTTGATCAGCCAGAAGAGGCCTTCGCCCTTCTTCTTGGGCGGCTCGCCGTCCGCGGACGGACGCTGCTCGACGTCGACGGCAATCACGTTCTGGAGGACGCCCAGCTGGGGGGCCGCGAGCCCGACGCCGTTCGCCTCGTACATGGTTTCCGCCATGTCGTCGCACAGCTTGCGGACGGAGGCGTCCACCTCGGCCACGGGCTTCGCCTTCTGCTTCAGGCGGGGGTCGGGGTAGATGATGATTTCACGCAGGGCCATGTCCGGTCGTCCCTCCAACGGGCTGAGTATATTCGGCGCCGCAAAGCGCCGCAGCAAGGATTCCGCTGGGGCTGTCCGCGATTTGGCAGCCGAGCCGCTGGCCGCCCGTCAGAGCAGGGCGACTGGATCCACGTCGGCCGCCAGCTCGACCCCGGAGGGAAGGGGCACCTCGCCGAGCGCGCGGCAGAGCCGGTGGATCGGGCCGTGCTCCGGCGCGCGGAGCAGCAGCTGGAACCGGTGCTTGCCGCGGAGCCGCGCGATCGGAGCGGGCGCCGGTCCGAGCACGTCCACCCGATCGCCCCCGCGCCGCTGCAGCTCGCGGGCCCGCCCGGCCAGGCGCTCCGCGGCCGCCTGCACGCGCGCCTCGACGTTCCCCTGGAGGCGCAGCGCGCACAGCCGGGCGTGGGGCGGGAAGGAGAGCGCCTCGCGCCGCGCCATCTCGCCGCGGGCGAAGCCGTGGTAGTCGTGCGCCGCAGCGGCGACCACGGCGGGCTCGGTGGTCCGGAACGCCTGCATCAGCACCCGACCGGGCTGCTCGCCGCGTCCCGCCCGCCCCGCCACCTGCGCGAGGAGCTGGACGCAGCGTTCCGCCGCGCGGAAATCGGGCAGGTGGAGCGGCCCGTCCGCGTCGAGCGCGCCGACCAGCGTCACTCCGGGAAAGTCGTGCCCCTTGGCGACCATCTGCGTCCCGATCAGCACGTCCAGCTCGCGCCGGGCGAATCGTGCGAGCAGGGCCGCCGCCTTGCCCGGCCCGCCCGCCGAGTCCCGGTCCAGCCGGGCCACGCGCGCCTGGGGCAAGAGCGCGCGCAGCTCCTCTTCGACGCGCTCGGTGCCGGCCGAGAGGGGGACCAGGTCGTCGCTGCCGCACGCCGCGCAGGGGCGGGGCACCTCCTCGTGCCCGCACAGGTGGCAGCGCAGCGCAGCGGCGCCGGAGGCGCGGTGGAGGACGAGCGCCACCGAGCAGTTGGGGCACCCCACGGCGGCGCCGCAGGAACGGCAGAGCAGGCTGCGGACGTGGCCGCGCTTGTTGAGGAACAGGATGGCCTGCTCGCCGCGCGCCGCGGTCTTCTGGAGCGCCTCGGACAGCGCGGGCGTGAGGAGCGCGGGATCGCCGCGCCCTCGCAGCGTGGTCTTGCGATCGACGATCTCCACCGCCGGCAGCGCCCGGCCGTCGACGCGCTCCGGCAGCCGCAGCGTGCGCAGCCTGCCGTCCTGCGCGCGCCGCAGCGTCTCCAGCGAAGGCGTCGCGCTGCCCAGCACGGCGACGGCGCCGGCATCGCGCGCGCGGACGAGCGCCAGGTCGCGGGCGTGGTAGCGGAGCCGATCCTCCTGCTTGTAGGAGGGCTCGTGCTCCTCGTCCACGACGACGATCCCCAGGTCGCGGACGGGCGCGAACACGGCGCTGCGGGCACCGACGACCACGCCGGCGCCGCCGCCGCGGACCCGGTGCCATTCCGACAGCCGCTCGCGCTCGGTGAGCCCCGAGTGGAGCACCGCGACGTCGTCTCCGAAGCGCGCCCGGAACCGCCCGGCGAGCTGGGGCGTGAGCGCGATTTCCGGCACCAGCGCCAGCGCGCCGCGGCCCTGGGCCCGGGCGTGGGCGATCGCCTCCAGGTACACGTGCGTCTTCCCGCTCCCAGTGACTCCGTCGAGCAGGAACGGGGCGTACGCGCGGGCGTCCAGCGCCGCGCGCAGCTCGACCAGGGCCGCGGATTGCGCCGCCGTCTCGCGTACCACCGCCGAGCCCCAGGGCGCGTCGGGCAGCCGCGCCGCTCCAGCCGGCTCGGTGCGCAGCGCGACCAGCCGGCGCGCCGCGAGCTTGCGCAGGTGCGGCCGCGCGCCGGGGAACGCGGCGAGCAGCTCCTCGACCGGGACGCCCACCGGGTCGCGCGCGAGGAGCCAGGCCAGCACCTCCGCCTGGCGCGGCGATCGCGCCGGAGGCTGGGCGCCGGGGACGGCCGCCGCCAGCTCGACCTGGGGCGCCTGCACCCGCGGCCGCGCTTCGGAGGTACTCAGCGAGACGAGGCCGCGCTTCTCCAGCGCGCGCAGCTGGGCGGCGCGCAGCGCCCGTCCCTCGCGCACGGCGCGCAGCAGCTGCCGCGTGCGCGTCGCCGCCTCCTGGCCGCCGGGCAAGAGCGCCCGCTGCACGCCGTCGAGCAGCGCATCGCCCTCGGGAGTGAGCGCGCCCCGCAGTTCCTCGCGCAGATCGATCCCCGGCGGCAGCGCGACCCTGACCGCGAGCCCCAGCGGAGCCAGGTAATGCGCCGCCGCCCAGCGGACGAGCTGGAGGACGTCGGGCGGGAGGAGCGGCTGCTCGTCGAGGACGCGCAGCACGTCGCGCAGCTCGCCCCGAAGGGAGCGGGCGGGACCGAGCACCACGCCGGTCGCGGTGCGCCGGCCCAGCGGGACGAGGACGCGGCGGCCTGGCTCGACCGCGCCCTCCGGCAGCCGGTAGGTGAACACGCCGCCGTTCGCCGGCACGGGCAGCGCCACCTCGACGAGCGTGCCGTCGCGCTCCCGCGGCGCTCTGCTCGCGGGGCGCGCGCCGGCCGGGTGGGGAGGGCCGTCTTCCCCCGGATGGGGTCTACTCGCGCTCGTCGTCCTCTTCCTCGCCGGTCTCCCGGAAGCCCTTCGTCTCCAGCACCTCGAAGCGCGCCGACGGCTTGCCGTCGCGGTACAGCTCGAGGATGCGCGGGAACCACTCGGCCGCGGCAGGGTTTCCGTACTCCAGCAGGCGCAGGTCCTCGAGGTGCCCGTCGCGGCGGGCGATCAGCCGCGCGGGCGCGTACGTGTCCTTGTAGAGCCAGAGCTGCGGCCGATCGGCCTGCCGCGGCGGCGCGCCCACCACCACGGCGACGCGATCGCCCAGGCGGTCGTACGCGGCCGCGCCGGTGAGGTCGGCGCCGGCGATGGTCGCGGCCGCGCCCAGCGCGCTCTCCGCATCGGCCGACCGCAGGCCGCGATAGGCGATCAGCGGGCAGGCCAGCTCGATCAGCTCCTGCTCGGGATTCCCGGCGGCGCTGGAGGGAAGAGGCTGCGCGACCGTCCCGCGCACCTGCGCGCCTCCTTCGAAGCGGCAGGAGAGAGGGAAGCGCAGCGCGAGCACCCGCTGGGCCGGGGCGGCGTCGCCGAGCTGCAGGGTGCCGGTGAGCGTCACGTCCCGGGTCCGGCTGCCCTCGTTGGCGCGCGCGGCTGCCTTCTTCAGGAGCACCGCGACGGAGGGGATGTACGCGAGGGCAGGCGCCGCGGCGGCGAGCACCGCGGCCGCGAGCGCCGGCCGGACCGCGCGCTTGACGCGCTTCATTTCACCACCTCGCGGAGCCAGGCGAGCAGCGGTTCGCGCAGGTCGGACCGCTTGAGCGCATAGGCGACGTTGGCCTGCAGGTACCCGAGCCGATCGCCGGCGTCGTGGCGCGTCCCCTGGAAGCGGACGCCCAGGAGCCGCTTCTGCTGCGCGAGCACGGCGAGCGCGTCGGTCAGCTGGATCTCTCCTCCCGCACCGGGCTGCAGCCGGGCCAGCACGTCGAATACGTCGGGCGGCAGCACGTAGCGCCCGATGACCGCAAGGGTCGACGGCGCGCGGTCGCGGGGCGGCTTCTCCACGATGCGCTCCACTTCGATGTGGCCGCCGTCGATCGCCCGGCCAGCCGCCACTCCGTAGAGGTGCACCTGCGTCTCGGGGACGGGCATCAGCGCGACGGCCGCCTTCCCGGTCTTCTGCGAGAGCCGCACGAGCTGACCGATGGCGGGATCCTCCGCGTCGACCAGATCGTCGCCGAGCAGCACTCCGAACCACTCGGAGCCGACGGCGTAGCGGGCGGCGAGGATGGCGTGCCCGAGGCCGAGCGGCTCCTTCTGGCGCACGCTGACCAGCCGCACCGAGTCGCTGATCCGCCGCACCTGCTCGAACAGCTCCTTCTTTCCCTTCCGCTGCAGCTGGTCCTCCAGCTCGTACGCGCGGTCGAAATGGTCCTCGATGGCGCCCTTGCCGCGCCCGTTGACCACCACCACCTCTTCGGCCCCCGCGGCCAGCGCCTCCTCGACGATCAGCTGGATGGCCGGCGTGTCGACGATCGGCAGCATCTCCTTGGGGACCGCCTTGGTGGCGGGCAGGAACCGGGTGCCGAGGCCGGCGGCCGGGACGACGACCTTGCGCAAGGGATGGTTCATCGCACCTCCGCGGGGCCGCGAAGGTAACATCGGCTGCCCCAAACCGCACCGTGTTCCTCCGAGATCCTGCTCCTCTCTTAGCGCGGCAGTCCGACATCAGCGGCCGCCGTATCCGGCGGCGCTGTGCTCTTCGATCGCGGACCCCCGGCCGGGGCGTTTTCGGGACTCCCGGCCGGGGCCCGCTTACACTGCGCCGCGCATGCGCGCGTTCCTCGCCGCCCTGCTCGCCGTGGCCGCGGCCGCGCGGGCCGACAACAGCATCAAGGACCCGGGCGCGCCCTGGCCGGCCTTCGTCGACATGCCCCGCGCAACCGCGATGGGCGGCGCGCACGCCGCCATCGCGACCGGGAACGACGCCATCACCGTCAACCCGGCCGGGATCTCGCAGCAGCGCAGGTACCACCTGGAGGTCGACGGCCTGCTCGACTCGCGGTTCCCGGCGCAGGCCTTGATGGCGAGCATCGTCGATACGACCAGCTCCGCGGTCGGGACCGGATTCCTCTTTTCGCGCTGGGGCAGCGGCCAGCCCGGCGGGCGAGGCGAGGGATGGTACGGCGCGCTCGCTTACTCCTACACCGTCGGCGGCGGCTACTTCCTCGGCGGCGAGACGAAGTACTACCGGTTCGCCACGCCCGACGGCCTGGTGCGCACCTTCGCCCAGGACGTGGGCCTCTTGGTCAAGAGAGGCGGTTTCGCTTACGGCGCCGTCGTGCAGAACGTCTCGACCAGCGCCATCCCGAGCTTCCCGCTGACCAGCACGGTGGGGATCGCCTGGGGGAACGACCGCGACTGGCACCTCGCTTTCGATTACAAGGCGGACCTGTCCGACCTCAAGGACGTGAAGCACCGCGGCTCCGGCGGCGTGGAGATCCTGATCGGCGACGCGGTCGCGCTGCGCGGCGGCGCCACCTGGGACGCGACGCACGATCTGTGGTGGGCGTCGGCCGGCGTCGCGCTCCTCACCGAGAAGGGCGGCGCGCAGATCGTGCTCCGGCGGCGCCTGAACGGCGACGGCTTCGACCAGTTCCTCATGGCGGGGATCACGCTCTACCTCGAGTGAACGACCAAAGCGCATCCCATTACGTCCGCGCTTTGAAAGGCGTAGCGCCGCCGAATACGGCGGCGACTAGCGCCGGATCCGCGGAGCGACCAGCGGCTGGCCCGTGGCGGGGTCGGTCACCACGTCCACCTCGGTGCCGTACGCTTCGCCGAGCACCTCCGGGCGCAGGACCTCGAGCGGGGGGCCTTCAGCCAGGAGCCGCCCGGCGCGGAGCAGCACGAGCCGATCGCAGGCGGCGCCGGCCAGCGCCAGATCGTGCAGCACGAGGAGCGCGCCGCGCCCGCTCTGCGCGCGCCGCCGGACCGCCCTGACGAGCAGCACCTGGTGCGAAAGGTCCAGCGCGCCGGTCGGCTCGTCGAGGACCAGGAGCGCGGCATCCTGGGCGAAGGCGCGGGCGAGGAACACGCGCTGGCGCTCGCCTCCGGAGAGCTGAGCTACAGGCCGCCCGGCGAGATCCAGCGCGTCGGCCTCGGCCAGGGCGGCCTCCGCCAGCGCGCGATCTCCCGGCGCTTCCAGCGCCCACAGCCCGAGGTGCGGGGCGCGGCCCATCAGCGCCACCTCGCGCGCGGTGAAGGGCAGATCGGCCGGCTCGTCCTGGGAGAGGAAGGCGACGCGCCGGGCGCGCTCGCGGCGCGGCAGCGCGAACGCGTCGTCCCCGCGCAGCCGCACCGATCCGGCGGCCGGGCGGAGCAGCCCGCAGGCGATCCGCGCGAGCGTGCTCTTGCCCGCGGCGTTGGGCCCGATGAGGCCCACCACCTCGCCCGGATCGACGCGCAGCGAGACGCCGGCGACCGCCTCCGGCGCCTGCGCGTCGTGGCGATAGCGGACCGACTCGACCGCCAGCAGCGGAGCGGTCACGTGCGCCTCCGCAGCAGGAGGACGAAGAGCGGGGCGCCGAGCAGGGCGGTGACGGCGCCGACGGGAGGCTCGGTCCCGAGCCCGCGGAAGAGCACCCGCGCGATGGCGTCGGCCAGCACCAGGAAGGCCGCTCCGCCCAGCGCCGATGCCGGGAGCACCACCCGGTGATCCGGACCGGCGACCAGCCGGACCGCGTGCGGGACGACCAGACCGACGAAGCCGACCAGCCCGGTCAGCGCGACCGCGGCGCCGACGGCGGCGCTGGCGGCGAAGAAGGACAACAGGCGCGTCGCCTCCACGTCCACGCCGAGCGCGGCGGCGCCCTCGTCCCCGAGCGCCAGCAGATTCAGGCGGCCGGCGAGCGCGGTCAGGATCGCCACCGCGACCAGCACCACGGCGCCCGCCGCGACCAGGACCGGCTGGGGCTCGTAGCCCAGTGTGCCCGCCAGCCAGAGCAGGACGGCCTGGGTCTTCTCCGGCGCAAGCACGGACTCGAGCGCGATGACCACGGCCGACGCGAACGAGTTGAACACCACGCCCACCAGCAACGCGCGCTCCGGGTGCAGGCGCCCGCGCGCGCGGCCCAGGGTGAACACCAGCAGGGCGGCGGCCAGCGAGCCGAGCACCGCCGCGAACTGCGTGGGCAACAGGCCGATCCATCCCGCCGCTGACGCGCCGGCGACGCCGAGCGCCGTGCCGGTCACGGCGACCGACACGGCGGCCCCGATCGCCGCGCCGCCCGAGAGGCCGAAGATGAACGGATCAGCCAGCGGGTTGCGCAGGAGCGCCTGCAAAGCGACTCCCGCGACGGAGAGGCCGGCGCCGACGATGGCGGCGAGCACGACCCGGGGGACGCGCAGGCGGAACAGGACGGTCGCGTCCGGCTCTACGCCCCGGAGCGCGTCGGTCAAGGACAGCTTTCCCGCACCCAGCGAGAGGCCGACACCGGCTGCGATCACGACCAGCGGCGCGAGCGCGAGCAGGGCGATCACTGCGCGCACCGCCGCTGAGCGCTTCACGGCACCCGCTTCCCGCGAAGCGCGGCGACCAGGTCGTCGAGTCCCTCGGCGAGGCGGGGACCCGGGTGCAGCAGCGCGGTCGAGCGGAGCGTCTCGACCCGCGCCCGCGCGAGACCGGGGATGGGAGGGCGGCCTTGCGGCGGGTCGAAGCCGCAGATCACGACCACGTTGGGCTGCGCGCGCACCGCGGCCTCGACGGACAGGCGCGCGAACGGCCGGTCGGCGTCGCCCGCGGCGTTGACCGCTCCCGCGTCGCGCAGCAATTCGCCCGCGAACCCGCGCGGCCCGGCGACCACGAGCGGATCGAGCCCGAACACGAGCAGCGCGCGGGGATGCGGCCCGCGTGCCGCCTGCGCGCGGACGCGCGCGCGATGCGCCTCCAGATTTTCGCGCAGCGCGCGGCCACGCTCCGGCAACCCCAGGAGCGCGCCGATCTGCTCCATCGCGTCGCCGATCTCCCGCAGGTCGCCGAGCGCGAACGCCTCGACCGGGATGCCGAGGCGCGCCAGCGTCTCGACCGGTCCCCGGTTCTCCGGAGCGGGCTGCGCGAGCACCAGGTCGGGGTGCAGCCCCAGCACGGTCTCCGGCTCCGGGTCGTTGTATCCGCCGACGCGAGGCAGCCCGGCCACGCGTGGGTCGTCGTCGAAGCGCGTGACGCCCACCAGCCGATCGCCCGCGCCGAGCGCGAGCACGATCTCGCTCAGCGACGGCGCGAGCGTCACCACCCGCCGCACCTCCGCCGGGACGGGCGGCCCCAGGTGCTGCCGCGTGACTGCGCCGGCCGGCACGGATAGGGCCAGCGTGACGATTGTCGCGCGGAGTCGCATTGACGAGTCCTACTGGGGAGCCGTCTTGAAGTCCACGGCGGTGAGTCCGGTCAGGTCGTCCGAGAGCGAGCCGCTGACCACCACCTCGTCGTCGTTGAGTGGCGCCACGTCCCACGGGGCGGTCCCCGCGTTCATGCTTGCTTCCGCCACCACCTTGGCGGGAGTGACGCTGACGTCGATCTTCTGCACGGTGTTGCTCCCGGACGCGGTCGTGAAGACGTAGCGGGCGCTGGAGCGCACGCCCTGCAGCGTGGCGGTGCCGCCTGCGTACGTGTGCGCCAGTTGGGCGGTGACGGTCCCCCCCTGACCCGGAGTGGCGATCCACAGCGTGTTGTCGCCCGAGCAGACCACCGCGAGACGGCCGTCGGGCGTCGCGGCCAGCGCGGTCGGCGTCGCGCCGACGTTGGCGTGGTCGCGCACCGCGCCGGTCGAGGAGTCGAGACGGAAGATGACCCCGGCCTGGTCGGAGGAGCAAAGCGCGTACAGGTCCGAGCCGACGGTGAGGAGGTCGGGGACGTAGGCGTAGATTTTGTGCGGGCATTCGAGCGCGATCGCTTGATGCGTATCGGACCCGTCGGCCAGCGCGAAGGTGGTCCGGTCGACGCTGATCAGCGAAGCCGACGAGGAAAGCCCCATCCACACCTTGTTCGCAGTCACCGCCAGCCCCGAAGGGGCTTGATCGGCAGCGAGTGTCCGCGTGCGCGTGGCCTTGGCCGCAGCCGGATCGACCTCGACAAGGGCCCGTCCGCTGCTGCCGCTGAAATCGCCGCTGCAGGTCACGTAGAGCATCGTCCCATCGGTGCGCACGGCGCCCGAATTCTGGCACTGGCGGCCGTCGGCTCCTCCGAGGTCGATGACGTCCTTGAATCCCTGGCTGGGGACCACGCCGACCAGGAACCCGGGCCCGCCGACGGAGTAGTCCGGTCGCAGGTTGCCGAGCGCGACAAACACCTTCCCGCCGATCTGCGCCATGTTGTACGGGTGAGGCGTGCCGGGATTGGCGGCGTCGTAGGGCTTGAGCGCCGCGCCTTTGGGCAGCGGGATCGTGTTCAGTGGCGGCGGCGTATGCTGGGCGCTGCCGCAGGCGGCGGCGAGAGCGAAGAGCAGGATTGGGGTGCGGCGCATCTGGAGTCCTCCTTGGTGGGTCAGAACCGGGCGCGCGCCAGCGCGGCGAGCGTGAATCCGGGCAGCGGGTACTGGAACAGGTCCTCGTGGGTGCGGTCGTCGAGCAGGTTCTTCGCCTCGAGATCAAGCCAGAGCGTCCCGACCACGCGCGCGCCCAATCCTGCGTTGAGCGTGAGCTGCGCGGGGAGCTTCGCGGAATCGAAGCTGTCGCGAGGCATCGAGGAGACGAAGCTCGCTTCGCCGTATCCCTCGATCCGGTCCCCCCGGCGCGCCAGTCGCGCGAACAGCCGGTGCGGAGGACGATACGAGAGGTGGTGTCCGTCCTGGTTGCCGTCGCGGAGGCTCACCGCGTCGAGGTAGGTGTAGGACGCCTCGGCCACGAACGCCTGCGGGAGCGCGACGGCGGCTTGCAGCTCGAGTCCAGCGATGCGCGCCCGGGCGACGTTGAGTGGCTTCACCCGGATGGGCGGGGACAGCTCGTACGAGATCAGCTCGCGGTACCGCGAGTAGAACGCCGCGGCGGAGATCGTCAGGACCTGGCCGTGCCAGCGTACGCCGGCATCGGCCGACCAGGCGTGCTCCGGCTCGAGATCCGGATTAGGCAGCACGACGCCCTGATCGAGGTACAGCTCGGTGAGGGTGGGAGGACGGAACGACAGCCCCGCGCCGGCGCGCAGCTCGACCGGGACGAGAGGCCCTCCGCTGAAGGGGCGCCACGCCGCGGCGATACCGGGGCTGACGGCCGCCTGGGCGCCGACGAGCTCGGCGCGCAGCGCTGGATGCACCGAGACGCGACCCGGAAGGCGCACGTCGTCCATGAGCGCAAGAGACGCAACCCCGCGCCTGTGCGGGCCGGTCGAGGTTCCGGCGATCCACTCCTCGCCGCCCGCGGCTGTGACCCGGAGCCAGTGCGCATCGCCGAACGGAAAGCCGAGCTCCGCTTCCCCGTGTGCTGCCATCGAGCGCTGGGAAAGGCGCGGGCAGGAGGGTTCGCCGTCCGCGCAGTCCTCCACCACCTGCACGCCGCGCAGCTCGAGCCGGTCGATGCGACCCCATGCCCGGACGGTCCAGGCGGCGCTGCCCGCTTCGCCGCGCAGGCGCGCGCCGAGCAGGCCGCCTTGATCGAGCGCGCGCGACCGCTGGGTGGGAGTGGTGTACGGCCCGGGGAGGCCGTGGACCCCGGCCCCCGCCTGGAGGAGGACGGCCAGCTCGGTGTCCGCTCCGAGCTGCTGCGCCCAGCGCACCAGGGCGGAGCCACGCCGCGCGTCCGCGTTCTCGCGCGTGAAATCGGAGTAGTCGGGGGAAACCTCCGGCGTCAGCTGCCGGGAGTACGGGAAGTCTCCCTGGGTCGTGTCCAGCTCCGCGGCAGCGAGCGCGCTTGCGCCTCCTTCGGCGAACTCGATGTCGCCGGAGAGCTGCGCCGTCCCATGGCTGCCGACGCTCAGCTGAGCGCCCGCGCCGCGCGCTTTCGCCTTCCTCGGCACCAGTTCCACGACCCCGCCGAGGGCGCCGGCCCCGAATTGCGCGCCCAGCACTCCGCGGCTGACGACCACCCGGTCGAGCAGGGTGGCGGGGAGCGTCGAGAGATCGACCGCGCCGCCGCCGGGTCCGTGCAGCGGGATTCCATCGAGCAGCACCAGGGACTGGTCAGCGGTCGCACCGCGGAGCGACACCGTGGCGGTCTGCCCCGGGCCACCCAGCGCGTGCAGCGAGACGCCCGGCGACGAGCCGAGGAGCTCGGCGACGGAGCGCACTTCGCCCGCAAAGGCGGATGTCTCCACCACGGTCGATTCCGCGGCCGGCGCGCGCACGGATCCGGGCGGCGCCTGGACGACGACGTCAATCGGGGCCGCCTCGCGACGCGTCTCTTCCCCGCGCGCGGGCAGCGCCGCCAAGGCGAGCGCGGTCAACGCGGGCGGGGCGAAGCGGATGGACCGCCGGAGGGCGGCGAAGGCGCGCGGCACTGATCTCCCCTCTTTCTCGCGAAGAGGTGGATTCGTTGCTCGCCGCCAGGCAGGTCTCCTGGCTCCCGGGTGTGCAGCGAGCCCTGCTCGCTGCGCGCCGTCCCGCCTTCCCCGGCCTTCCTGCAGGCCGAGTGGCTACGTGGGACTGGCTCCCCGGCTACAGTGGCGGGACCGCGCCGGCTTTCGACCGGCTTCCCTCATGGCCCTCTCGGGCGCCACGGCGGCGGGTTCGATCTGTGCCGGCCCTCCTACGCCCGCGGGCCGCGCCGGTCAAGGCCAACCCTGTCCCATTCTGGAACCCCCTCTCGTCCTGGAACGCCGTGCGCGAGCGCGCGCAGAGCGGGCGGTGCTGGCACGGCACGTGCTCCGGTCACCGGCGTGGCCGCACTGGAGCGGCCGGGCGGGAGGAGTGGAATGGAGAACCAGGCGAGCGTGATGCCGATGCAACCGGTGGGACCCACCGAGAGCGGCGCGTGGAAGAAGCCGTGGATCGCCTACAACATCATCGACAAGCCGGGGCTGCGGAACCGGATCTGGAGCCGCGTCGGCATGGCGTGGCTGAACCGCGACGGGTCGATCAACGTCGTGCTGGACTCGCTGCCGCTCGGCGGCCGCATCCAGTTGCGCGAGGACGATCGCGATCGCCGGACTGAGCCGCGCGACCCGGGCCCGCTGGGGGTCGCGGCGCAGGACCCGCAGGAGTAGGGCACGTGCAGCTTGCGCTGCTGCTCGGGCTGCTCGCGTCCGCTCCGCAGGCGGCGGCGCAGCCCGAGCCTGCTCCGGAGGTCCGGAGCGCGCGCCCGCGCGCACGGCCCGGCAAGCCGGCGATCGCGGGAGTCGTGAACGTGAACCGCGCCAGCGAGGCCGAGCTGCGGCTCCTGCCCGGCATCGGCCGCGGACGGGCGCACGCAATCGTCGAGCGCCGGAGCAAGCGTCCCTTTTCGAGCATCGAGGAGCTGGCGCGCATGAAAGGGATGAAGGGCGTGGTGCACAAGCTCCGCGCGCACCTGGTGGTGCAGGGCGACACGACCCTGCGCCCTGCGCCGCCTTAGTGCATCGGCAGCAGGTGCGGGGCGGGGCCGGAGACGTCGATCTTGCCGAACTGCGCCTCGTACTTGGCGACGTTGTCCTGCAGCGCGAGCAGGAAGCGCTTCATGTGCTTGGGGCTGTTGATCACGCGCGCGCGGACCACCGCCTTGGGCGCCTGCGGCTGGACGTAGATGAAGTCGATCGTGAACTCGGTCTCGTTGTGGTTCAGGAGCGCCATGTTGACGTAGGCGCCGTTCGCGATCGCGTCGTCGATCTGGAGCTGGATCTGCACCTGCTGTGGCACTTGCCCGTGCGGCGGATTGTCGGCCATGCCTGCTTCTAGCACGTCCATTTGCGGCCCCTGCGCGGACGTGGTACCGCGCCCTCCCGCATGTCCGGTCCGGCGGCTCCGTTCAGCCTCGGCGAGGGCGACGACGCGTGCCTGCTCCTGCACGGGCTGACGGGCGCGCCGGCGGAGGTCCGCCCGGTCGGCGAGGCGCTGGCGCGCGCCGGGTTCCGCGCGGTGGGCCCGCTCCTCCCCGGCCACGGCACTTCTCCGCAGGATCTGGAGGCGGTCACCCGCTCCGACATGCTGGACGCCGCGCGCGAGGCGCTGCTCTCGCTGCGCGGCGCGCGGCGGGTGTACCTGTGCGGCCTTTCCATGGGCGCGCTGCTCGCCGTGCGCCTCGCCGCGAAGGGATTCGTGCGGCAGGGCGTCGCGCCCGTGTCGGCACTGGCGCTCCTCGCGCCGGCCGTGGAGATGGCGGGGCTCACCTGGGTCTTCACGCAGGTGCTGGGCCGACTGCCCGCCTTTCCCGGGGTGATCGGCAAGGGAGCGCGGGACATCCAGGCGCTTTCGGGAGTGCCGCCGCCGGATGACCGCGTGCCCGAAGGCGATCCGGCGCCGCGCACCGCGGTGGCGGAGGACGGCTCGTATACGGCCGTGCCGTGGCGCTGGGGGCGCGAGCTGCGGCTCCTCTCCGAGGAGGCGATGGCGGTCGCCGGCCGCGTGCGGGCGCGGGCGCTCATCCTCCACGGCGGGCGCGACCGGACCGCTTCCCTGCGCGGGGCGCGGCGCCTCTCGCGCTCGCTGTCCGGGAGCGCCCCGGTGCGGGTGTTCCCGCGAAGCGGGCACGTGCTGCCGCTGGACGTGGACGGGCCGGCCGTGTGCGATGCGATCGTCTCCTTCTTCCAGGAGGGGTGAGATGGCGAAGTACGTGCTCGCGATCGACCAGGGCACCACCGGCACCACCGCGCTGGTCCTCGACCAGCGGCTCGCGGTCAGGGGCAAGCGCAACGTGGAGTTCCGGCAGATCTTCCCCCGGCCGGGCTGGGTGGAGCACGACCTGGAGGACATCTGGGCCTCGACGCTGAAGGCGGTCTCCGGCGCCCTGCGAGACGCGTCGGTGAAGCCGGCCCGGCTCGAGGCCGTCGGCATCACCAACCAGCGCGAGACGACGCTCCTGTGGGACCGGCGCACCGGCCGGCCGATCCACAACGCCATCGTGTGGCAGGACCGGCGCACGGCGGACGCCTGCAACGCGCTGCGCGCGGCCGGGAAGGAGCCCTGGGTCCGCGAGAAGACGGGCCTGGTGCTGGACGCCTACTTCAGCGCCACCAAGGTGCGCTGGATGCTCGACAACGTGAAGGGCGCGCGGGTGCGGGCCGAGCGGGGCGAGCTGGCCTTCGGAACGGTGGACTCGGCCCTCCTGTGGAGGCTCACCGGCGGCGCGGTGCACGCGACCGACGTGACCAACGCGTCGCGCACGCTGCTCATGGACCTGTCGCTCCGGCAGTGGGACGACGAGCTGTGCCAGCTCTTCGGCGTCCCGCGCGCGGTGCTCCCCGAGATCCGTCCTTCCGCCGGCGTCTTCGGGACGGTGAAGGGCGTCCGCGGTCTGCCGGACGGGCTGCCCGTCGCCGGGATCGCCGGGGACCAGCAGGCCGCGCTGGTGGGGCAAGCCTGCTTCGCGGAGGGCGAGGCGAAGTGCACGTACGGGACGGGCGCGTTCCTGCTGATGAACGCGGGGAGCAGGCCGGTCACCTCCCGCCACGGGCTGCTCGGCACGGTCGCCTGGCAGGTCGGCGCCGAGGTGGCCTACGCGCTGGAAGGCAGCGCGTTCATCGCCGGGGCGGTGGTGCAGTGGCTGCGCGACGGGCTCGGGCTGTTCAGGAAATCGAAGGACGTCGAGGCGCTGGCGCGGAAGGTCCCCGACTCCGGCGGAGTGGCGGTCGTGCCCGCGCTGGCGGGCCTGGGCGCGCCCCACTGGAGGCAGGACGCGCGGGGCCTGATCAGCGGGATCGACCGGGGAACGACCAAGGCGCACATCGCGCGCGCGGCGCTGGAGGGGATCGCGTTCGAGATCTACGACCTCGCCCAGGCGATGTCGCAGGACATCGGCAAGCCGATGCCGATGTTCCGCGTCGACGGCGGCGCCTCGACCAACGACCTCTTGATGCAGTTCCAGGCCGACCTGCTGCAGACGCCCATCGAGCGCCCGCGCATGGTCGAGACCACCGCGCTGGGCGCCGCCTTCCTCGCCGGCCTCGGCACCGGCGTGTGGCCGGGCATCAAGGAACTGTCCAAGGCCTGGCGGGCGGG
>Ga0209701_10001347_pt1 | contig 15669 bp, 16 predicted proteins | sample CZO8metaG_4_FD_188356 | JGI IMG/M metagenome (GOLD analysis project Ga0209701, IMG submission 188356) | Vadose zone soil microbial communities from the Eel River Critical Zone Observatory, Northern California, USA - CZOApr15con2H3.8 metaG... | ecosystem: Environmental > Terrestrial > Soil >...
TGTAGACTGGACTAACATAGGTCTCGCCCGAGATAGCCTTCTTGTATTTTTCCGACCCGCTCTGGTCGGAAAGCTCGTTGGAAAGATAAACCTCTCTCGCCGAAATCTTTAGCACTTCCGTTCCCTTATCGTCCAAAACCGCAAGGTCCGTAAAGGCTCTATCATTCTTTAGAAGGAGAAGGCCCAGGAGCCTTTGCTGTTGGCTTCCCGACCCATGAAAGCTTGCTGAGGCGGAGTAATCGAGCAGGCGCGTTATTTTGCTCTCCATAAACTCTTCGATCTCGTGGGCTACCCTGGCGGCGATCTCTTTCTGGAGAACTGCGGTCTCTTTTTCAATCAGCCTTCGAGTGTAGTAAGAGCCTGCGAGGGTATTAATAACGAGAGCCGTGCCCAAAAGAGTGAGACCTAGAATGAGAAGCCGACGGCGCAGACCGCCTCTATACAGAAGCGAATCTATGACTTTCTTCACTTCCATCGTCGCAGCGGCCTACTCGATCACCTCATCCGCTCTGAGCAGGATCTCTTTAGGAATTTTGAGACCGATCGCCTTTGCGGTCTTGAGGTTGATCACGAGCTTCAACTTGAAGGGCTGCTCGATGGGCAGGTCCGTGGGTCTCGTCCCTTTGAGGACCTTGTCAACCAAAACCGCTCCCTGCTGGCCCAGGGCAAAAAAGTCTGAGCTGTACGCTGCCAACGCGCCCTTCTTTACATTCTCGATGTTCGGACCCACAACCGCAAGCCGCTCTTTAATAGCCTGCTGGGCAATCTCTTCGATGGCAGCCATGACAGCAGTATCGGGGGGGAGAAAGACGGCGTCGCCCAGCTTGCGAGCAACGAAGCTCGATGTCTTGCTCTTGATCTCTTCATGGCCACTGGCTTGGACTTCTACCAGGACCAAGCCGACTTTTCTTGCTGCTTCCAGGGTGAGATGGCGAGTTTCTTTGTAGTTGGTCCCACTTGGAACTTGTAAGGCAATGACCCGCTTTACCCCTGGAACAAGCTCTTTCAGAAGTTCCATCCGTTTATCGATGAGGTCTAGAGAGGAGCTGGAGATGCCCGTTATGTTATTGCCGGAACTAGCGTAGCTCTTAATAAACTCCAGAGGATTCCCGGCACTCAGGAAGACCACTGGGATATTGGTCCCCGCGCTTGCTTTGGCTACAGGCGCTGTGGCGGTAGTGGATGATGTAACAATCACGTCGTGCTTGTCCTTAACCAATTTTTCCGCCAGTGTTTTTAGAGCATTGCGTTCTCCGTTCGCATTATGAAACTCATATGTGATATTTTTCCCCTCCATATAGCCCAGCTCTGCCATCTTTTTTTTGAATCCCTCCCAGGCAGGTATAAACTGATCCGTAGCTACTAATGACCCGATGCGATAAACTTTCTGGGCCTCTACTAGGCTTGTGAAACAAACAAGAAGAGACGCCAGGGTTACAGCAAGAGCGCTTTTTTTCACCTTGGCGTCCTTCATTCAATTACTTGATCCGCCCTGAGCAGGATCTCATTAGGAATTTTTAATCCGATGGCCTTGGCGGTTCTCAGGTTAATGGCTAGGTTTAACTTGTAAGGCTGCTCGATGGCGAGGTCTGCTGGCCTAACCCCGCGAAAAATTTTTTCAGCCAATACTGCCCCCTGCTGTCCTAAGGAGAAGAAATCCGGCCCGTAGGTAGCTAAGCCTCCCATGTCGATAGGAACGACAGCAGGCGGAAATAGAGGAAGCTTCTTCTGGATGCACTCCTTGACGATAGCATCAATATGAGCCGTCAAGGTAGCATCAACCGGAAGAAGGAGCGCATCCATCGTCTTACGGGATAGTTTGGATACTTCCTCAATGGCCTCTTCTTGGTTTGTCGCGTTCAGCTCCAAAATGGTAAAGCCGAATCTTTTCGCTGCTTCTCGTACCGCAATGAGATTGCTCTGATAATTTACCCCGCGAGGATTATTCAGGGAGGCAACCCGTTTCGCCCAGGGCGCGAGTTCCCGCAAAAGCTCCAGCCGCTTTGCTATGAGATCAAGCGCCGAGGCGGATATGCCCGTGATGTTGTTTCCCGAGCTGGCATAGCTCTTCACGAATCTTAAAGGGTCCGCCGCACTCAGAAAAATCACCGGCAGATTCGTCCCCTCTGTTAACTTTGCGACGGGCACGGTCGCCGTGGTAGAGGACGTCACTATGAGATCCGGTTTTCCTGCCACAAGTTTATTGGCCAGCCTGTTCATTACCTCCGGATCTGCCTTGCCACTATAAACTTGATATTCAATATTCCGTCCTTCTCTGTAACCCAGCTCCGTGAGCTTTTTTTTGAATCCCTCAACAGCAAGGAGGAATTGATCGTCGCCAATAAGGGCGCTCACTCGGTACACCTTTTGGGCCAAAGCCGCGTGTGAACCCGCCAAGACGAGTAATATGAACGCGAAGCAAGCCGACTTGAGTTTCACGGGGATCTCCGTTTGCTAAGACCCCTGATTCCCTGGTTCTTTTTGCTCATGTCTCGCAACCATCCTTAAGAGCTCGCTCTTACTAAAGCGCCAGCCGCCCCCGAGCTTTCTCCCGGGGATAGCCCCTTTGCGAACTAGCTTATATAGAGTCCTAGGATGGATCTGCAGTAGCTGAGCGGCCTGTTCTGCGGTAAGAATTTCCTCCACAAAATATCTCCTCGATTTACTCGATCATACCTTAAGGCTCCAAATACGCAGGAATTATGCCACAATTTAGAGGACACCTAGTAACTCTCTGTTTTGACGGGGAATTCCTACTCTGAGGGAGTAGAGAATGAGACACTGCTGATGACGGAATTGTGCTAAGATTGGGGGGAATGTACCAATCCTGTCACCAAAAGATCAGTCTATTAGGACTAGATATAAGACTATTTTAGGCAGAAATTGGGGACGAGAACGGCGGAAAATCAGCTATTCCGCTCAGGTTCATTGAAGAGGGCCACCCCGGCTTGCCGCAGCATCGAAATTCCCCGAACCTCCTGGTCAAAGAGTGGTATCACGGCTCGAACAGAACCATCGAATTTGTCCCAGATGGTTTTCATATGCTCTTCCTGCATCTGAACCCGATTCAGGACAAATTCCGGCATCCCATTCCCGAGGGCCTGCCGGTCCAAAAGCATGTTGACTACAACACCTCCTACCGGAATCCCGAAGTCATGGAACCAGCCGATAAATCGGCTGATGACAGCGATCGGGAGCGCCAAAGACCGACTGTTCCAGGAAACCTGATAGACTGTGGACCGGATTGGTGGAAGCGAGGAGCGTCCGTCTTCCCTGCGATGCCAACCATTGAGCCGTGGTCCCCGCCATCGCCGTCTTTCCAACACCACCTTTGCCGCCGAAAAAAACATACTTGAGTGCAGAGTGCTCGCGCACGTACCTTGCCATCGATTCCGTGATTTTATTCATGGTTCCAATCGTTCAATAAGTTCAAACTGTTTAAACGATTTGAACGGCTTGAACGTTTCAAACTATGTAAACAGTCGTTCGGCAAGCCGCTCTATCATCGGCAGACCAGTGACGTCCCGCTCCATCTCGGGCACATAAGCTAGTGGACTGTATCATCAGAATCGCTAGCGCCGTTATGGTTCGACAGGTCTCACGATGAACGGCTTTATCCCTGCTCCGTTCGCACTGAGCATGTCGAAGTACGAACGGAATATTAGTAGCGAATCAACTGTTACAGTTCACTAGTTCGAGGCGAGATCAGGCGGTGCGCCACGGCCGAGAGGCTGTTTCCCTCATTGCGCACGGAGAGCACGATGGAACTTTAGTCGCTCGCCCAACCGATGAACGAGACCCCAACCACAAGCCAAACCAAAGCCGGGAGCCAACCCCAGAGGCTGGCCACAACGATAGCGCCGACAATCGGTCCCGCAGCGGCGATGGACTTGAAGTGGTAGCCAAAGAGAATGTCACGGTTGGTCGGCATGAAGTCCACGCCGTCCATGTAGAGCGTCGCCGGTGTGGCCCGCTTGGGATCGGACTGGATGACATTGCGGTCAATGTAACGGGCGTAGCGCGTTTAGCCGAGGTAGACCGTGAGAGCGCCGATGATCACAGCAGCCAGCGAGTTCATGCTCGGTCTCCTTCAAAGCTTTCTACGGTTGACGTGATTCGGTCGGATCATATACTTTTGCCTCCGGTCGGGCAAGGGATTTTGCATCGCTGGCGCAGCTCCACTGCCATCAGCTTCTCGGAGAAAAACGTGAAGGATACGAAGTGGCGGACACTGAGCGACGAGGCCCTGGAAGGGCTGCTCGTGGAGCGCTGGGTCATTCGGGGGATCATGCTGGTGGTGATGTTTGCCTCCGCCATCCTGACAACCTATGTCGGGATGGGCGAGGTGAACACTCTGACGGATAAGCTCCAGATAGCCGCCCTGTTAGTCGTCGCCTTCACGGCTGCGGCTGCCGCATTCGTCATGCGGCTTACCGACATCAGGATCCACAAAGAGCCACGTCGTCGCAACCAGCGCTCTTAACTGACACCCTCAGTGAGAATTACCGGCCGGCGCTTTTAGCGTCAACAGTCCAGAGATAAAGGTTGTGATCCCATCCGGACTTATCCTTGATATGCTCTTCTTTGACCGGCTTCCAATCTCCCATATCGAAGTCGTGAGACACCACGCGTGAGCCCGCCTGCATTTGCTTTAAGATGTTGGGCCTGATCATCAGATTCACTTCCGGGAGGAGATACATGGTCAACACGGAAGCAGGGGATAGATCGACTGTCCTTATGTCTTGCTGGCGGATCTCCACCAGATTCCCCACGCCTGCTTTGCGAATGTTTTCATGGGACTCCTTAATACGCTCCGGGTCGATCTCAAACCCGATGGCCTTGACGCCATATTTCTTCGCTGCGGTGACCACGATTCTCCCATCACCCGAGCCCAGATCGTAAACGACATCGCCTTTTTTCACCTGAGCCAACTCCAACATCCGCTCCACAACCTCCTGCGGTGTCGGCACATAAGGAACTATCTTCCCTTCCTGGGCTTGAGCAACGGCAATAGGATGGCTGATCGTCCAGCCATGGAACAATCCCGTGCCCGCCAAAAAGGCGGCCAATCCAAGCAACAAGAACCATCTCTGTCTTTTCATAATTTTTTCCTCCTTAATCCCTTTCTAAATTCAGCGAACCTACTCGAAGCGGCTCACCCTTGTCAATACTTCTTTCATCCTATCCTCTTCCATAGATGACTCAACCAACCTCCCTCATCTTTCCCGGCCACTTCCTCCAATTCTCCGGCATCCAGCCAGATGCCGTTACAGCCCGTACACTGATCAATGAGGATTTTCTGAAAACTCCGCTCTTTCAGCGGCTCCCCGCATTTTGGACAACGCATGTGACACGTCTCCCGCACCGCTTGCTGTGCCTCTCTTTCTCCCTTGGCCTTGAGTTTGGCGATCAGCTCTTTCTCCTTTTTCACGAAGTATTCATCCTCCATCGCCTTCTTGCGCTCGTCCCATTTATTTGCCATTTCTTTCTCCCTGATTGTTAAGTTTTTTCTTCCACCAACTCAATGGTGACGCTGCCGACAAAGGCCTGACTGACGATCCTCAGCGGCTGTCTCTTCTCATCCGCCGAGATCCAAACTGTAGCTTCGCGCATCCGATCGGCATAGCCCGAACTGGTGATATTCCACACGCGGGGCACGATCTTGTAGGCATCGAAGCTACTGTTCTTGACCGTAATCCGCTCCTTGCCAACGATATCCAGGATCACGAGGTAGCGGCTTTTCCCCCCAAAGACCTCTAACCGCAGCGTATCCCCTATCTTAAAATCGATGCTTCGGGCCAAATAGACGGCCGAAATCGGATCCAACGTATACGGAGAGACAAACTCATAATCATTGACCTTGGCCCCATCTTGGCGATGGACGGCCCATTTCTTGGTATTGGGATCGAATGAGGCCGTGGTGTCGATCTTCCTGCGGTTTTCCCTCTGACGAAAAACAAAGCGGTGTGGCTGCATGTTCTCAGAGTCGAAGACAGATTCCACCGAGTCGCGCATCTTCCAGATCAACTCCAAATATTTCCATGTGCTGGCTTGAACTTTAGCCTGGTAAAATTTTTTCCCGTTCACAAACACCGGGGTCATCTGGATCTCCGCCGAGGCGACTGGGATTCCGAGCCAGCTTCCCTGGTAAAGAACCCTCTCGCCTTTATCAAAGGGGTAAAATTTAGGATGGAACTGGGAGATCTGACCTGGGCTTTCTGCGCTCGGAGCGCCGGCGTCCGAATAAAAAGCAGGGGTGAAGATAAAAGAAAAAAGAAGAAGGACGAGCGCGCGGCGGCAACGATCCGCCGATGGAAACCTCTCCAAGCTCATGAAGGATTAGCCGACGCCGGGAAAATTCAATTGCCCTACTGAGAAGAACTCAACCCGTGAAGCCCGTGACATACGGGAGCCGGCCCGCGACTTTTTTTACTTTGTCCAAATTGGCCCGAAGCATTCCGGTCGAGTCCCACGAACCCGTAATCAACGCCTTGCGCGAGCTCTCGGGTAATTCAACCGGCATACGCCTTTCCCCATAAGATAGACTCTTGGCTTCAAGGTCCACAGCATAGACAGTCAGGGGATTTTTCTCTAACGATTGCATCAATTCTTCCATGTCAGCCGAGCTAACGGTCACCGCAGGCAACCCCATCATGACGCAATTGCCGGCGAAGATGGCGGCGAACGATTCGCCGACGATCACGTGGATGCCGAACCGGTAGAGGGCCTGGGGGGCATGTTCCCTCGACGACCCGCAGCCGAAATTTCTGTTGACAAAAAGAACCGAGGCTCCTTGGAAGCGGGCGTCATTGAACGGGTGAGGCTTGGGTTTGCCCGAGGAGTCGAATCGTTCGTCAAAAAAGGGATACTCCCCCATCCGCGAAAAGGTGACTTCCTTTAAGTAGCGAGCGGGAATGATTCGGTCCGTGTCAATATCGTTCCCCCTGACGGGAACCGCCTTTCCGACCACCTTCGTGACCTGACTTACCGCATTCATCTCTTCCATCTTCCCTTTAACCCTTAAACTCTTGAACCCTTCAACCCTTACTGTAGATATTCGCGCACGTCGACGACCTTCCCGTTCAGCGCAGCCGCGGCCACCATCGCCGGACTCATGAGGAGGGTGCGTCCGCCCGGGCTTCCCTGACGGCCGATAAAATTCCGGTTGGAGGAAGAGGCGCAGATTTCCCTCCCTTGCAACTTGTCCGGATTCATCGCGAGGCACATGGAGCATCCTGCCGCCCTCCATTCGAATCCAGCCTCGATGAAGATCTTATGCAGCCCTTCCTTCTCCGCCAAGGCCTTGACTCCAGCCGACCCCGGGACTACCAGCGCCCGGATGCCCGGATGAACTTTTCTTCCTTTGGCGATCTTGGCCGCCGCGCGCAGATCGCTCAAGCGCGAATTGGTGCACGAGCCGACAAACGCCACGTTAATCGTCGTGCCCAAAATCGCGCTTCCCGGCTGCCAGCCCATATGCTCGTACGCCTTCTTGGCTCCGTCCGGGTCAGAGAATTCTTCCGGCAGCGGGAGCTTCTCAGAAATGCCCACAGCCTGCCCGGGATTGATGCCCCATGTCACCGTAGGTTCGATCTTCGCGCCGTCCATGTTTACGACGTCGTCATAGCGCGCATCAAGATTCGAAGCTATCGATTTCCAATAGGCGACGGCCCGTTCAAAGTCCGCGCCCTTCGGGACGAATTCCCTGCCCTTGAGAAATTCAAAAGTCGTCGCATCGGGATTGACGTACCCGATTAAAGCGCCCCCTTCGATGCTCATGTTGCAGATGGTCATCCGTTCTTCCATGCTCATTTTTTCGACGACGGCGCCGCCGTATTCGTAAGCAAACCCCTTGCCGCCCGCCACACCGAGCCTTCGGATGATATTGAGAATCACATCCTTCGCGTAAACACCCTGCGAAAGCATTCCGTCGACGTTGATCCGGCGCACCTTGAGCCGATCCATCGCCAGGGTCTGCGTGGCCAGCACGTCCCTGACCTGACTTGTCCCGATGCCGAAGGCAAGCGTCCCGAAGGCTCCGTGCGTGCTGGTGTGGCTGTCCCCGCAAGCGAGAGTCATCCCCGGCTGGGTCAACCCAAGCTGCGGGCCGATCACATGAACGATGCCCTGTCTATCGCTGTCCAATCCGAAGAATTCGATCCCGAACTGGCTGACGTTCTTTTCCAGCGCCTGGATCAATTCCTCAGCCTGGGAGTCCAAGAACGGCCGGCTTCGCATGTCCGTCGGGACGATGTGATCCACGGTCGCAAAAGTCCTCTCGGGAAAGGCCACATCAAGCCCTTTCTCTCTCAGCATGTCGAATGCCGGTGCCGTGGTGATCTCGTGAATGAGGTGAAGACCGACGAAGAGCTGCGTCTGGCCTGTTGGAAGGATATCGACGGTGTGGGATTCCCAAACCCTGTCGTAAAGCGTGCGTCCGGAACTCTGAGCCATCCTAAGATATCTCCTGACACGAAATCATATCTGTCGGTTCGGCCAAGCGCAAGAGATGTGTTTAAGGGTTTCAGGGTTAAAGAGTTATAAGGGTTAAAAGTTTCGACCCTGCAACCCTTAAACTCTTCAACCGTTCTTGAAGGTTTGTTTTCAGGCTTGCTGGTTGTAGATCCATCTTCCCGGATCTTTCGCATATTCTTCGTAGGAGCCGGGGCTAGTAATGCCAGGAATCTGCGGTATCCAGTCCTCCTTTAGAAGCTCACCCGGATCGCCGTATCTGCTCGCAAGCTGCCGCACCTCGGGATCATCCAGGGCGGTTAAGCGGCCATTGCGGATCACCGCGTGCTCTTTGCCGTCCTTGGCAGTCACTATCAGCGTGGGCAAGAGCAAGTGGATGTGAAGATGGCCGTAAAGTATGCCGCGCTCACCGGCCCATTTTTCTTCCGGCGCGCGCCAGAGTGTGCCGAAGCCCATGTGGATCACACCGGAACGTCTTCTCTCCCATTCGAAGCCGCCGGACGAGTGGCGCTCAATGTGGCTCGGACGAAGGATTTTCGGGTTCGTCCCGATCGCTGCTTCCCACAAGTAGAAGAGCCCAGGTCGCGGGAAGCAGGGATACTGAGTTCGTTTGCTCTCCTCAAGCAGGTTGCGCCAGGCATCTCCGTAAGCGGATCCGCCCACTACTTTGACAATCTGGCCGGCTTCCAATTCGACCTTGACCTGGGGAAAAGCCCTCGAAAAGTGGCTTGTCGTCCCGGCGACGACACCGGCGGCATTCTCCTCCGCAATCAGAGGGGGGACCGGATGGCTAAATAGATGTCCATTGCGAGGAGTGGATGAAAAGCCGTATCGGGTCCCATCATAGTATTGCTCCCAGTAAGTCCAGGAGATATCCGTCCCTTCAGGATCGGTCAGCCGGGCTCTCCCGCCACGCCCTCCTTCCCAGATCGGATCCCAGGTCTTTTTATTAATGAGCAGGTGGAGATCCAACGGGTAAGTCGTCGAGCGCTGCAAAAAATGTTCGGCCCGAAGCCAGGGAATCTGTTCATAGCGGTGATCGGTTTTAGGAACGGGGCCCCCTTTTCCGTGAATGAGCAAATTATAGCCGCGTCGTGCGGCAAAATCCTCGATGAACGGCAGCCCCTCCCACCGCCTGGGATTTTTCTCCCACGGCTCTCTGCGCATGATCACGCGCACCTCATCGAGAAAATCGAACTCTCTGTCCGGCTCGCCCATATCAATAAAGAGGAGGTCGACATGCGCCCCTTTTTCTCTGAGCGCGTGAGCGATCGCGTGCGGAACCGCGGGATCGTATTCTCGATCCACGGCGATCAGCACCTTGTTGCCGCTTCTGGTATTCCCATAACCCACAAAACCAACGTGACTCTCACGATTCTCCCGCCATCCGGCCAGCGCGTGAGCGTGGTGCATGAGCTTCGATAGATCCAAGGTCTGAAGCCGCGGGGCGTTTGTTCTCTCCCCATCCGCAGGAGAACTACTTATTCCTACTTCATCATCAACATCACACATGAAACACCTCTTCTACCTCTCGAATTATTTTTAGATCATTCGAGCTATAGCCCAAGCTCTTTCTGCGCCTGTTTTAGATAACTGAGATCCGCGTACTTATCCGGTGAAGGCAACGGCTCCTTCAAGAATCCATCGTTGGCCTGTACCTGGATGTTCACCTTCAAGCCGTCGAGGGTAATAGATCCGTCGATCGGATAGACTTTGTTTTTGACGTAATAATCGATCCCCTTTTTATTGTAGGGCGGTTTCATCCCCATTTCCTTGGCAAGGAATTCCGCGGCCTGATCCGGCCCCTCGTAGATCCAGCGCAAGCTACGGATGTGAGCCTTAATAAACTTGACCATGCTGGAACGATTTCTCTCGGCCCAGGCAGGGCTCACGTTGACGGCATTGAACTGATAGGTAGAGATGACTTCCGTGGTATCACCGAGTTTGTTGAACCCCCGGTCAAGGGCGATATCCGCGAAGGGAATCCCCAGAACGGCTCCTGCAATGGCTCCGCTCTCCAGCGCGGTCAAACGAGCCGGCGTGCCGCCGGAGATCACGACCATATTGAAATCACGAGGGTATTGAAGGCCTTTCGTCTTGAGATAGCTGACAAGAATGGAGGTCGCGCCGCCGGTCAGGCTCGCCACGCCCAATCTGGCGCCCTTGAGATCGTCGATCTTCTTGTAGTTTTTACCCCCTACCAGGACGTAAGGCGCCGAATTGCTGGAGCCGGCAACTACCTTAAGATTTCCCCCTTTCTCGTTCCACAGAATGATTCCATCGGGGTTGATGTTGGCAAAATGAAGTTCGCCGGCGACCAAGGCTTGCAGTTGAAGATCGGCTCGGCCGATGAAAACGAGATCCACCTGAAGACCTTCAGCCGCATAGAACCCTTTCTTCTGGGCCACAAAGAAGGGAAGGTAGTTGAGATCCTTCGAAACATAGCCGGCCTTGACGGTCTGGGCCAAGCCGACGGCGGTGAAAATAAAAAGTCCGCAGAGCAAAACGGAGAAAAGAATCAAATCCCTTCGCATGATCTCCTCACGCTCCTTTCATTTCGGATCCCGACAATGGTCGAGTATCCATCGGACCACATCGATCCTGCGCGCAAACCAAACCCCCGGAAACGACTTCGCGTACTTGATCGCCTCCTCGTAAACTTTGCCCGTAGCGGGGAATGCCATCTGGCAATGCATCGCCATAGTCAGCAATTTCGGGTCGGACGCCGACTCCTCGTAAAGAAGATCGAACTCGTCTTTAAAAGCCGCGAGCAGATCCCGCGCCGTGAGCCCCCTCCGATACATGCCGGTATCGTTAAGCCCACTGATAGCGTTGCGGTAGGGCACCTCGACGAGAGTCTTTCCCTTCACCTCTACAAGATAGGGCACATCATCGTTGACGGCATCTCCGTGCCAGAGAAAACCCTCCTCGGCGAGCAACTCCAGAGTGTATTCCGTGTGGCGCATCCCGGATGACAGGCAGCCGTAGGGTCTGACGCCGACTAGATCCTGGAATATTTTGACACAGGTCCGGATCTCATCTCTCTCCTCCTCCTTCGTGAGAAGGACCGACTGGATGTCCTCCGCATAGTTATGGGACACAATCTCGTGCCCGCCGGCATGGATCTTTCTTACTGCGTCGGGATATTTTATCGCGGCCAGGCCGTTGATATTGAAAGAGGCCTTGACCCCGTGCTTCTCAAGGATTCTGAGAATCCTCCAGACTCCGGTCCGCCCACCGTAGTCGTTCTCACTCGCCGTCCGGAAATCATACTTGCATCTGACATCCTCGGCGGTGATCGGATTCGATCCTCCCGCATGGCGTGTCCTCCGCAGCTTGGGATCAGGGGTCTCGGTCCAGGCCTCCAAGTTTCCCGCCAGAGTAACCGCCAGCTTGGCTCCATCGGGCCAGTGGATTTTCACTCTTCTGCCCTTGGAAAATACATCGTAGAAAGTATCGTGCGCGGGTATCATGGAAACTCCCTTCTCTCGCTGCTATTCGAGAAGGGTATATAAGGAAAGTCGGCAACCTGTCAATCTACGCCGGAACGGCGCTGCGCTCTACCGCTGTTGGCTGAGGAGATCGTAAACGAAATAATAGAACTTGATCATCGAGGGAAAATAGACAGTTAAAAAATCCCACGACAAGAAACTCATCGGGGCCGGATCCACGTGACTAAAGAGCCTAAGAATGGCTAAATGCACCTTCGTCTTGTCTTTCACGGCATCCGCCAGCCTGAGACTTTCCGTGTAAGGGATCAGCGGATCGGTGCTTCCGTGGCCGATAAGAAGATAGGCCCGAATCGTGGGGACGATCGATATCATCGAAACTTTCTTTAGATATTCCTGTACCTTCGGATCTATTTTCTTAATCAGAACATCAGTCTGATTTGGGTCTTCATTAACGAGTAGCTTGTAGAGATCTCTGCCTTGCGGGCTCAACTGTTGGAGAAGCTCCGTTCCTTCTTTTTTATTTCCTTTCTGCTCGTTCTCGAAGACTACTCTGAGCAATTGCCGATCCTTCTTATTTTCCACATAGTCCACGTTATTCTTGAAGAAGATCCACTTGCCGTAGGGATCGGGCTTGAGAAAGCCTTTTTCCCTTCCGTACTCATAAGTGCCCGTTGTGATGAAACGAATGACATTGATAGGATCGTAGTAGCCACCGAAGGAGACTAAAAACTTCACTCGATCATGAATCGAAGGGCTGGCAGCGGCCATCAAAGTAGGGCCGGCGCCGTAACTGAAACCCAAAAGCCCGATCTTTTTTTCATCGACTCTGTCTTTGAGAGAGCTCAAATAACCGAAGGAAGCGACAATATCATCCACGTCACTGAGAAGAATGCGAAAGGACTTCATCCCTCTAAGCTCAGGAACGAGGACGACGAAACCGGAGCGCGAGAGAGATTGGGCGAAGCGGACTAGCCGAGGATCGTCTTTCCCGTCCTCGATAATGCCATGAGTGAGGACAATAGCCGCACGCTTCTTGCCATCTCTGCGAAAATAGAGGTCAGCGCGGATATTTCTCTCTCCCTGCGGAATCTGTAAGTGCTCAACGGAAGGAGCGGGTGTCACCCACGCAAGGACTCCCCGTTCAGGATGGCGGACATTTTTCTCATCGAGCAGATCCCAGAGAAAAAGCCCCGTGATCATTCCCAGGCGGACCTGCGAAAAAAAGACTGTAAGGATTAGAACTGACAGTAGAAGGATGCTTGAGGATATTTTTCTCATCAGCCGATCTTCATTTTGACCCCTTCATCCCTTAAACCCTTAATCGCTTCAACTCTAATACTTAACTTCTACGAGACATAGCCCGTGGGCGGGTGCAGTGGAGCCCGCCCGAGTCCGATCCCGGACTTGAAGCAGCTCGGCAAACGATTCGCCTGTCCGCTCGCCGCAACCCACTTCGACAAGCGTTCCGACAATATTCCGCACCATATGCCGAAGGTAGGCGGTCGCCTCAACGGCATAGACTAGAACATCATCCTTCACGACAAGAGAGTTGTGGTAAATCTTTCGAACGGAATGGGCCGCGTCGCATCCCGCAGCCTGAAAGGAAGCGAAGTCATGCTCTCCTTCGAGAGATCGAAGAGCTTTCTGCATAGCGGAAAGATTCAATGCGTAAGGCACGTGCCAGGAGAAATGACGATGAACTGCCGATGGCCAAGGATAATTCCAGATTTGATACCGGTATGTCCGGCTGCGGGCATCCCGCCGGGCATCAAAGGAATCAGGGACGACCTCGACCCGCTTGACCACAATGTCTTCCGGAGTAACTGCGTTGAGTCCCCTTTGGAATCGTAAAGGTTCAACATCGACTGCGCAGGTGAAATTGGCGGCCTGCCCTAAGGCATGGACGCCCGCGTCGGTACGACCGGAACCATTAAGGCGAGTCTTCACGCCGACGATTCTCTCGATGGCCTGCTCCAGTACTTCCTGAATCGTCTTCCCGTTAGGCTGAACCTGCCAGCCATGATAGTTGGTGCCATCGTATTCGATAGTGAGCTTGACGTTCATGGGGGCTGCAAGTTTTGAGTTTCGAGTATCGAGTTTTGAGAAGGAGCTCAGATGTCTTTCCTCGAAACTCTATACTCAAAACCTTTAACTTTTCGGGATCTCTTTTTTCGGGTCGATGAAAGGCTTCCGCACTACCTTGGCCGCTCGATCTCCGGATCCGGAGACCTCGACCGTCAATTCAGTGTCCAAGTCCGTGTGATCGAGCGGTAACATCGCGTAGCCGATATTTTTTTTGAGCCGCGGAGAGAAAATTGCCGACGTTACATTTCCGAGCGGCCGGCCTTTGCGGCCAACCTTCCAGCGGGTCATATTAAACTCCACCGGATTGCCATCGATTTCCACCCCGACCAGTTTTCTTTTTACCCCCTTGGCCTTGATGTGCTTGAGAGCCTGCTTGCCGATAAAATCCTTTTGCTTTTCCAGATCGACCAGCCGACCCAACCCAACTTCGTAGGGATTATCGGCCAAGGTCATATCCGCCCCGTAGTTGAGTATACCCGCCTCTATCCGACGGATGTCCGACGGGCCGGTAGGCGCGATGCTGTAAGGCTTGCCCGCTTCCATGATTCTTTCCCACAGCTCCACGCCGCGGCTGCTGTCGCGCAAGAAAATCTCGTAGCCTATCTCTCCCGTCCAGCCGGTGCGCGTCACAATCACCGGAATGCCATCCAGCTCGGCTTCAATGAAGAAGTAGTAGGCGATCCCCGAAACCATATCGCCAAATAGCTTCTCCATCACTGCTTTGGACTTGGGGCCCTGGACCTGAAGTGCTGACACATCCGGCTCACTGATCTCGACCTTCATTCCCGCGCGCAGCGCGAGCGCTTTCGCCCAAAGCAGCACGTCGCTGTCCGCCAGGGCAAGCCAAAAATGATTCTTGCCCAAGCGTAGAAGCACAGGATCATTGATGATCCCGCCATCTTGAGCAGTGATCAGCACGTACTTAGCCTGCCCAACCCGACACTTCGTCAAGTCGCGCGGCGTCAGCATGTTCGTGAACGCGAACCCGTCCGGGCCGGTGATCTCTACGATCCGCTCCACACTCACGTCCCACAGCGTAACGTCCCGGATCAATCTCCAGTACTCCTTGACCGGATCATCATAGTAGTTGGGCAGGTACGTATGGTTGTAAACAGTGTAACTCTTACACCCATACCGCTGCGTCGCTTCAAAATAGGGAGACCGGCGAATCCGGGCCCCACGCGCAATGGAAGCAATATCAAATGGTGAACTCAAAATTACCACTTGGAGATGGGGGCCTAATTAATGTAAAATGTGTCTTATTGTCGTAGATTACTGAAAACAGGCTATAAAAAACAAGGGCCTTCATACCAAGTAACCACATGATCAAAAGCTCGACTAATCCTACAAAATGACTTGCGACTGATGACCAGCGACAAAGAGGTCGGAAGGCACGAATATCTGCAAGCGACTGGTGATGTGCAGGTGATTAACGTCACCGCGTTGGACCTCTCGGAGCGGTTTAGACGAAATTCCTACAGAATCCTCGGTCTACCTGGGAAGGCACCGCAGGCCGCCATCCATGAGGCCACCGGCATGATGCGTCGAGGCTTCAAGCTGGGAGTGTGCAAAACGACTGCTTGGGACCTGCTCTGGCTGGGTCCCCTTACTAGGGCTGAAACAGATGTTCAGGACGCTGCCGCCCGTCTCGGGAACCCTG
>Ga0209701_10001348_pt1 | contig 15665 bp, 11 predicted proteins | sample CZO8metaG_4_FD_188356 | JGI IMG/M metagenome (GOLD analysis project Ga0209701, IMG submission 188356) | Vadose zone soil microbial communities from the Eel River Critical Zone Observatory, Northern California, USA - CZOApr15con2H3.8 metaG... | ecosystem: Environmental > Terrestrial > Soil >...
CGCCAAGCCGGGCGACCCGTCGAAGAGCTGGATGGACCTGGCGTGGGACGTGCCGGACCAGCGGGACCCCTTCGGCAGGCGGCCCGCCTGGGTCAATCTCGTCGCGAGTCCCGGGGACGACGCGTTCTGGACGGTCATGGAGCAGCGCGCGCTCGAGGTCGCGGCCGCGATCGCGAAAGACCCGGCGAACATCCAATACTGGTACGGCGGGAAGTGGAACGCGAAGCCGCCGCCGCTCGGCTCGGCGCGGGACAAGATCGGCACCACGCATCACGAGTCCGGCACCCTCTGGATGGGAGACGGCGCCGCGGTCACCGACGCCGACGGCCGTTTCCAGCACGTCGACAACGCGTACGTCGCGGGGCCGGCGCTGTTCCCCACCTGTGGGTCCGCCAATCCCAGCCTGACGGGGCTCGTGCTCGCGCGGAAGACGGCGCAAGCGATCGTGCAGCGGCTCCAGCCGCGCCCCTCGAACGAATTCCGCCCGCTCTTCACCGCCGACCTGTCCGGATGGCAGATGGCGGGCGCCGGTGGATTCGTGGTCAAGAACGACGTCTTGGAGTCGCAGGGTGGCATCGGCCTGCTCTGGTACACGCGCGAGCAGTTCAACGACTTCCTGCTGAAGCTCGACTGGCGCGCTGCGCACCCCGACGACAACTCCGGCGTCTTCATCGGCTTCCCCGCGCTGAACAGCAGCAACCCGCAGTCGGACTGGCAACTGGCCGTGAACCGCGGATACGAGGTGCAGATCGACGACACCGGGTTCAATCCCGACACGCAAAAGCTGCACGACCCGACGCACGAGACCGGCGCCATCTACGCGCTCGCGCCGGCGACGAAGCTGGCCTCGCGTCCGGTGGGCGAATGGAACACGTTCGAAATCGAGAAGAAGGGCGACACCATCACCGTGACTCTCAATGGCGAGCAGGTGACCCAGTACAAGGTCGACCCGTTGCGGCCGCCGGCGGGGCACATCGGATTGCAGAACCACCACCCTGGCTCGCAGGTGCAATTCCGGAACGTCTTGATCAAGTCGCTGTAGCGGAGGCGACGCGGGAGGCGCAGATGGGTTCCTTGGACGACTCCGAGCGGCAGCTCGATCCGACCCTGCTCGCCGGCGCGGCGACGGCGCGTGAGCAGGAGCGCACGCCCGTGGAGGGAACCGCGCTCTGCCTTTCCGGCGGTGGCTACCGGGCCATGGTCTTCCACCTCGGGGCCCTCTGGCGGCTGAACGAGCTGGGGATGCTGCGCGGACTTGCCCGCGTCTCCAGCGTCTCCGGCGGTTCGATCACCGCCGGCGTCCTGGGGAGCCGGTGGCGAGAGCTCGATTTCGACCGCGTGACCGGCGTTGCGCGCGCCTTCGTGGACAAAGTGGCGGGGCCCATCCACGAGCTCGCATCGAGCACCATCGACATCGGCGCCGTCGTCACCGGCGCGCTGCTCCCCGGTACGCGCATCTCCGACCGGATCGAGTCGGCCTACCGCAAGCACCTGTTCGGCGATCGGACGCTGCAAGATCTGCCGTCCGACGACGAGGGGCCCCGCTTCGTCATCAACGCCACCAGCCTGCAGACCGGCGCCGTGTTCCGCTTCTCGCGCCCGTACATGGCCGACTACCACGTCGGCAAGTTCCTCGCCCCGAAGGTCGCGCTGGCCAAGGCGGTGGCGGCCTCGTCGGCGTTCCCGCCCTTCCTCTCGCCCGTGGTGCTTCCGCTCTCGGGGGAGAGATACGAAGACGGAAGCGGCGATGCGGCGTACGCCGACTACCGGCGCGAGGCGGTGCTCTCGGACGGCGGCGTCTACGACAACCTCGGTCTGGAGACCGCCTGGAAACGGTTCAAGACCGTGCTCGTCTCGGACGGGGGCGCCGCGATGAAGGTCGAGATCCACCCCGCGGTGGACTGGGCTCTGGGCGCCATCCGCGTCCTCGGGATCATCGACAACCAGGTCCGAGCGCTCCGCACGCGCATGACGATCGACGCGTTCCGTTCCGGAGTCCGGAAAGGGACCTACTTCGGGATCGGCACCAACGTCGCCAACTACCATCTCCCCGACGCCTTTCATGTCCCGCACGAGCGATCGCTCGCGCTCGCGAACGTGGCGACCCGCCTGGCCGCGATGCCGCGCGAGCTGCAGGAGCGGCTCGTCAACTGGGGTTACGCGGTGTGCGACGCCGCGATCCGCACCTGGGTTCGCCCGGGCGCGGAGAAGCCGGCGAAGCTGCCTTATCCGAGAGAGATCTGAAGGAGGTTGGGCGATGCAACGACCGAACCCGATCCAGGGAGTCACGCAGACCGTCCGGCGGCCGCTCAAGATCTTCGCGACCGATCCGCTCCTGGGCCGGACCTTCGGCAATCGCGCGCGCATCGACGTCGCCAACGAGAACCTGCAGCCTGGCCCGATCGGACCGCGCGTGGAGGTCCTCGATTACGACGGCGCGGGCGACTGCTTCTACGAGCCGGTGGACCTGAACAACCCGGCCGTCCTGATGCAGGGCGGTCTCGACCCTTCTGAGTCGGACCCGCGGTTCCACCAGCAGATGGTGTACGCGGTCGCGATGAAGACGATCGAGAACTTCGACCGCGCCCTCGGACATCCGCTCCGGCTCGCCGGAGTCGGGAGGAAGGCCGCGGCGTATCCCAGGTTGCGCTTGTTCCCGCACGCCTTCTACGGGGCAAACGCGTTCTACTCGCGCGATCTCAACGCGATCCTCTTCGGCTACTTCCACGCGGACCCGTCGAATCCGGGGCCGAACCTTCCGGGCCAGACCGTGTTCACCTGCCTCTCTCACGACGTGATCGTGCACGAGATGACCCACGCGCTGGTCGACCGGCTTCGACCGCTCTTCCTGGAGCCGACCAACGAGGACGTCCTCGCCTTTCACGAGGCTTTCGCGGACATCGTCGCCCTCTTCCAGCATTTCTCGTTCTCGGACGTTCTCCGGGAGTACATCCAGCGGACGCGCGGCGACATCCGGACCCCGAGCCCGCTGGTCGAGCTAGCACGTCAATTCGGGTACGCGACCGGCAGCGGGAAGGCACTGCGGTCGTGCCTCGGGGTCGAAGGCGCCAAGCTCTCGCCCTCGGTGCTCGAGCCGCACGATCGAGGCGCCCTGCTCGTGGCCGCGGTCTTCGACGGCTTCTACAAGACGTACCAGAAGCGGATCTACGATCTCATCCGCATCGCCACGGGCGGGACCGGGCAGCTCCCGGCGGGCGATCTGCACCCCGACCTGGTGAACCGGATTGCGGGCGAGGCGGCGAGGACGGCGCAGCGCGTGCTCGAGATGTGCATCCGCGCGTTCGAGTACCTGCCGCCAGTCGACGTCGATTTCGGTGATTTCCTCCGCGCGCTCATCACGGCGGACTACGAGCTCGTGCCTGCCGATCCCGACCTCCGCGACGCGATGATCGAGGCGTTCCGCAACCGCGGGATCTATCCGGCCGCGGTCACCTCGCTCGCGGAGGAGTCGCTCCTGTGGCCCACTCCGAATCTCCCGGCATTCGGAGCAGACACCACCTGGCGCCTGCAGGACATCTTCTTCCAGGCCATCCGTTCATTCGACACCGGCGGGTGGACGTCGAGCGTGACCCTCCCTCCGGAGCCGCAGTCCCAGGTTGCGGAGGAGGACCAAGGTGAGGAGTTCCGGCCCGATCTGAACGCCGCGTTCGCCAAGCAGCTCGCGGGATACGCGTCTCTGAACGCGGCCGCGCTCGGGCTCGACTCGAAGCCCCCGAACAAGATCCAGGTCCGCGGGTTCCATCCCGTCTTCCGCGTCGCGCCCAACGGCAAGCTCCTCGTCGAGCTGGTCGCGCAGTTCGCCCAGCAGGACGTCCGCGAGCGCCGGACGCTCGGCGGTGTCCCGTTCCGCGGCGGCGCGACCGTGATCGCCTCCGCGGAAGGCGAGGTGCGGTACCTGATCTCGAAGCCCTTCGACCGGCAAGGCGGCGCCCAGGTCGCCGAGCGTGCCCACGCGCGATACCAGCGGCAGCTCCGCTTCATCAGCTCTGCCGACGCCCGGAACCCGAAGACCCCGTACATGAGCTCCGACGAGTACGACCAGCGCATCGCCGCGCTGGCGAGCTTCTCGGCGCTGCACGGAGGATGACGATGGCCCGGTCCATTTCCGTCCGGATGTACAACGTCGGATTCGGCGACGCGTTCCTGGTGGCGATCCCTGAAGCGGAAGGCGTGCGGCGCATCCTGTTCGACTGCGGGTCGATTGCGGCGCCGCAGGGCCGGGCGATGTCCGACGTGGTGGAGCGGATCGTGCGCGACGTCACGGGAGCGGATGGCGTTCCCCGGATCGACGTCGTCGTTGCGACGCACCGGCACAAGGACCACGTGTCCGGATTCGACGCCGCGGTCTGGGCAAACGTCCAGGTCTCGGAGGTCTGGCTCCCGTGGACCGAGGATCCCGAGGATCCTGCCGCGCGAGAGATCCGCGACATCCAGAGCAGGCTCACGCTCGCGCTCGACGCCGCGTTCAAGGCGCGCCCAGCCGCGGAGAACGCCGCGGATGTGGCGCAAGCCGCCATCGTGAGCAACGCGCTGACCAACGATCGCGCGATGCGCACCTTGCACGCAGGGTTCGCGGGGAATCCCACGCGACGGTTCCTGCCCACCCTGGACCCGGCGGAGCGGACGTTCACTACCGCGGCGCTCCCCGGAGTCACCGTCCACGTCCTCGGTCCCTCGCGAGACAAGGAAGTCATCCGGGACATGACCCCGCCCAAGGGGGAAAGCTATCTCCGGCTGAAGGCGGCGGCCGTCGAGGCGGGAAACGGAAAACCGAAGCCACCGTTCACCGCCCGATTCATCGTGCCCGCGGCGCCGCTGCCGTTCCCGGAAGAGGAGAAGGGCAAGATCCGGTCTGCGGGCAGCTTCGCGGACCTGGATATCGCGGTCGCCCTCGACCAGGCGGTCAACGGGACGAGCCTCATGCTGGTCCTCGAGTTCGCGGGGACGTACCTGCTGTTCCCCGGCGACGCGCAGTGGGGCACCTGGGCCTCGGTGTTGAAGGACCCGCGGTGGGTCGACCTCCTCCGGAAAGTCGAGTTCTACAAGATCGGTCATCATGGGAGCCACAACGCGACGCCCAAGGACTTCGTCGAAGGCATCCTCCGCGAGAACGTGTGGGCGATGGCTTCCACGATCGAGCGGCCGCAGTGGGCGCGAATTCCCAAGCCGGAGCTGCTGGAAGCGCTCGAGCAGAAGCACGCTCATCTCGCCCGCAGCGACAAGGACGGCTCGGCCCCTACGGCCGACGGCGGCTTCCAGGTCGAGCCGGGCGTGGTCGTCGAGGCCCGGATCCCCATCGGCTGAAAAAGTCGTCGACGTGACCCGGGAGCACACCCTACTACGCGCTTGCGCCCGGGATTCGCTACGGATTGAACGATCGTGCGACCCTGTCTGTGGGCGGCATCTGCCTGGGCTCGAGCTGGTGCACGCGCTATTCCGCCAGGTTCGGCGGGGAGGTGACCCTCGGGATTCTTTCCGCGGGTCCCGCTGACTTCGCGGCCACGTTCGGCGTGGCCTATGACGGCCAACCCGGGGATCCGCTCTACGCCGGGACGGTGGCGCGGGTTCAAGGCGGCCCGCTCGCGATCGTTCTCGTACCGCAGATCCAATATCGCATGTCGGCGGCCGATGGTTTCCGCTGGGCGTACGTGCTCGCCGGGCAACTCGTGCTCCAGGCCACGGAAAGGCTCGCATTCGATCTCGGCACGGTGCTGCACGCCTCCTTCGCGGCGCCCAACCCGTTCAAGTCCGACGTGTTCCAACAGGGCGGCGTCATTCCCATGACGATCGGCGCGACCTGGGTGCTCGGCCGCCGGTTCGATCTGCGAGCGCAGTTCACGGTCGCGAAAGCTACTCGCAAGCGACGTGAGCGTGCCGGAGGACATATACACCCTCGGCTTCTACGCTTCGCTCCGGCCCTGAGAGGGCAGGCTACCTTCGCGCGGAGGTCTTTCGCTTCCTCTTCGCGGGCCGCGCGGCGCGGCGCACGCGCTCCGGTGGCCCCTTGCGCGTTCGGGCCAGCTGCGCGTTGGCCTGGGCCAGCCAGTGTTGCCGGTACTCCGCCGCGCGGCTGATGATCCGCTCGAGGACCTCTTTCCCGTTCTGGGGCGCCTCCGCGTTCCCGCCGCCGCCCTCGGGCCGGATCTTCAGCTCGCTCAAGCGGGCGAGCACGGGTTTCATCGCCTTCTCGGGACTCAGAAAGAACTCGCTGCCGCGCACCCGCACGAAGCTCCAGCCGAGCCGCTCGAGAATGGCCTGCCTGGCCATGTCCTCGCGCAGCTGCTCGACCGCTCCCGCCGTGTCGCCGTCGCACTCGATGGCCAGGCGGCGCCCTCCACCCTCGACGACCAGGTCGATGGTGTAGTAGCCGACCCGCCAGTGAGGGAGGACGCGATAGCCCGCCTCGAATAGCCGGTTGTGCACCTCGTGCTCGAGCGGGGTCTCGGAAGAGTCCTCGGACTGCTTCAAGAGCAGCCTCACCGCCTCGGGATCTTCGGCGTGCTGGATCAGCCGGCGGCGCAGGTCCTTGGGCTTCAGGTCGGCCGGATCGAGCGAGTGGACCACCCACATCTGATCGCGCGCCCGGCTCGCCGCCACGTTGAAACGCTGCTTGAACATCGGCTCGCTGCGCAGGCGGAGCGGGTTCGCCTCGGCGGTGTCCACCACCGACAGGAACATCACGTCGCGTTCATCGCCCTGGAACTGGGCGGCGTTGCCGCAGAGAACCCTCCGGGCCTCGTACTCCGCCGGGGGGAGGTGGTGCAGCAAGAGCCGCTCGATCTCCAGCGCCTGGTCGTCTCCCACCAGCGAGATGACGCCGAAGCTCTTGTTCTTGTATTCGGGCTGCTCGATCGCTGCCCGGATCAGCGAAGCGATCGCCAGTGCCTCCGCCGGGTTGGTGTCGTTGGCGGCCCCCCGGCCTTTCTCCACCCGGTGGGCGATGATGTGCGGCTTCAAAGTCGCCTTGCTCGGGTCGCGCAGGGGGCGGATCTTTCCCCCGTAGCAGAGGTGGTTGCTGAACTCGATGATCTCCGGCACGCAGCGGAAATGCTCGGTGAGGCAGATCGCGCCCCCGAACGACTGCCGGGCGAGGTCGTAGACGGACATCTGGCCGTCGTAGAGCACCGAGTTGGGGATGTCCTCCAGGTGCTCGTCGATCAGCTGCTGGACCACGGAGAGGTCCTGCCCCACCGCGGACGGGCTCACCTGCTCGTGGTCCCCCACGACCACCACCCGGCGCGCCATGTAGAAGGGGATGAGCGCCATCACGTCGCTCTGGCTCGCCTCGTCGGTGATCACCACGTCGAAGCGCGTGGTCGGCTCGAAGGTTTCCACCGCTTGCGCCAGCGGCATGATCCACACCGGCACCGCCGAGCGGCACTCGGTCATCTTCTGGCTCGCTTCGACGATCAGGCGGGGAACGCGCTTTCCCATCCCCTTGCCGATCCGGCGCACCATGTCGAGCCAACCGACCAGGGACTGTTGCTGCTGGGAAGTGGTCCGCCGCACCTGCGCTCCCCACGCACGGCGCTCGATCAGCTCGGCCGTCACTTTCCTCAGCTCGGGGCCGAGCCGGTCGATCTGCGCCTGCAGCGCGGGGAGCGAGGTCTTCCCTCTCCGCTCCAGCTCGTCGTGGAGCTGCCGCCACAGCCAGGCCGCCTGGGTGTCGCCCGGAGGGGAGGATTGATCGTGGGGCGCGCGGCGTTCCTGGATCGCCTGCGCCCAGGCCGGCGCCGCCGCCTGCACCGCGGCCAGAAGCTCGCGCCTCCTCGCGGCGGTCTTCCGCTGGCGGTCGAGCTCCGCCAGCCGCTGGTACCCCTCGCGGTAATCCTTCGTAGCCTGCCGCTCCACCGCGCGCGACAGGCGCGCCAGCACCGGCGCGGGGGGCCCGTCCTGCGGGAGCGTCAGCGCCGACTGGAGGGCCTCGAACCGTGCGGCGACCTGGCCGAAGCGCGCCATCTCCTTGCGCGTCTTGAAAGCCTCCGCCAGACGGACGCCGACCACCTCCTTGAGCCGTTGCAGCTGCCCCTCGGTGCTGCCGCCGCCCGGTTGCTCCGCGAGGAACTCACGCCAGACGAATCCGTCCTCCTCTAGCTGCCTCTCGAGCGGCTCCCACTCTTCGCCGTGCCACGCAAGGCACCGGCGAATCTCCTTGGCGAACTGCGCCGCACCCTCGTGGGGCTTTTCCGAGAGCGCCGCCCAGGCGGGGGCGGCTTGGGGAACCATCTGGCGGTCCCATCGTCCCTCGAGATCCCGCCGCATGATCCCGAGGACGATCTGGCCGCGCAGCGCGTGGAAGTGAACGGCGGTCTTCGGCTCGCCCGAGGCGACCCGGCTCTCGCTCACGAAGCGCTTCCACGAGCCATGGGTCAGCAAGGCCAGCTTCCCCAGGGTCTTTCCCTGCTTGCAGTGGGCGAGAATCTCGTCGACCACCTGCAGTTGCTGCTCCAGGGGAATGCTCTCGGTGAGCTTGGGAGCGTGCTTGAGGACGTTCTCCTTCGCGCGCGCCGTTTCCTGCAGTAGCTGGTCGATCATCTCCAGCAGCCCGTCCCATTCGGCCCGCTGCGTTCCCCCTTCCTTGCCGGCCGCCACCGCGGAGATGCTCCAGGGCTGCTCCCGGGTGAGCACCTCGACTGCCTTCAACGCCTTCGAGAGCACCTTGTCCAGCGCCGCAGTTGCGGTCTCGTCGAGGGGCGCCTTCCACAGCTCCTTGCGGTAGCTCCGCTTCGCGTTCAAGAGCCGATCGTGTTCCTGGACCGCCTGCTCGAACTCGTCCGGTGAGAGCAGCGTCTTCGCCTCGGGAAGAGGCCGGGCCAGCTCCGCCTCGTCCTCGGCGCTCAGGACCTCCGTGCTCGCGTACAGCTCCTTGATCTCCGCCGCCGGCAGCGGCAGCGCCGCGCCGGCCTGGACGGGAGCGGGGATCCAGCCGTGCGCCTGCGCCTCGGCGGCCACCTTGCGCGCGGCGTCGCACGGGGAGAGCTTGGTCTTGAGGAAGACCACTTCCCGGTACTCGTCCGCTCGGGCGTCGAACAGCTCCTGGCGGTGCTTGCGCAGCTGGGCGAGGAGCTCCTTGCGCTGGGCGGCGAGCTGCTCCGCCTCGGCGTCGAGCTTCTTGGGGTTTCCCGTGGTGAGGCGATCGATGATGGTGGAGACCGAGCCCTCGAGCTGGTTGCGGCTCTCGAGGTCGCTCTCCAGCACGCTCACGCTCAGAGGCCGGAGCTTCTCCACCACGTGATCGCGCAGCACGCGCAGGGCCTTGGTGGTGTGGCTGGTGACCAGGACGCTCTGGCCCTGGGCGAGCAGGTGACCGATCAGGTTGGCGATGGTGTGCGTCTTCCCCGTCCCCGGAGGCCCCTGGACGAGCACGCATCCATCGCGCTCCAGCCGCACGGCGATCCGGATCTGCTCGGGGTTGGCGGGCTTGCTGAGCAAGACCTCCTCCGGCTCATCCCCGGGCTCGAAGGTCTCGGCCTTCTCGTCCGCCTCCGGAGGCGGGTCCAGGCCGACGATTTTCAGCAAAGCCAGCGGGAGGTCCTCGCGAGTGGCCAGATCGTCGAGCGTCCCCTCGATGGCGGTCGCGAAACCCAGTGTGCGGGTGCGGAGGAACAGCACCTGCGCGCGGCCGATCTTCGGGTCCTCGGCTTCCTTCTCCGGCGGCCCTTCGGCGAACTGCCCGCGCGGCGAAAGCTGCACGACGAACCGGCGAAAGAACTCGAGCGTCTCGTTGCCCCCGAGGGGGTGGAACCCCCCGCGATCCAGCTCCTCGCGGCAGCGCGCCAGCACCTTGGGCTCGATGTCCGGCATCGAGCGGAACAGCGCCGAGTACAGCTCCACCTCCCTGCCGGTCTCGATCAGGGTGAACTCGGGGACGCTGGGGTTGAAGGCGAGCTGGATGCGCTGGAGCAGGATGGGATGGTAGATGCTGCCCTCCAGCCGCTTCCAGCTCAGGATCCCGTCGCCCAGCACCAGCTCGATGTTCTCGGCCTCGCGCTCGATCCGTCCGTACAGCTCGTAGAGCTGCTCGAAGGTCTTCATCGCCGCGCGCGCGGGCCGCTCGGTGGCGGCCCAGGCCTGGTGCTGGGCGCGCCAGCGCTCGTAGGCCTCCACGCGGCGGGGCTCCGAGTCGAAGCGGATGGGCTCGGAGCCCGCGTTCCCCTTCGCTTCCACGAGCAGCACGTCGCCGTCCGGGTCCTCCCAGTCGCCCTCCAGCCATTCGACGATCGGCAACGGCGGTGGCGGGGCTTGGGTGAACGTCGGCCTGCCCACCTTGAGGACGAAGTCGTCCTCCTCGGCGTCTTTTCCGTTGAGCACGCGGCGCTGGATGGCGGGGTGGTCGGGCAGGTTGCGGAACCACAGCGCCCAGGGCTGTTCCGACAGGTCCCGCTTGGCCGGGTTGCGATGCTCGTTGAGGGCCTTGAGGTAGCGGAACACTCGCGCGATCCGCTCGCGGCCAACCCGTTGCGACTTCGCGTCCGACATATCCCCTCGCGTGTGGAGACTCGACCTTCCAGCGAGCACTCGAAGGGGACAGCTTGCCCTCGAATCGCGTTGCTCCGCTAGGAACCGATCGCCCACAGCCGGATGGGTGGAGGCGCGGCTCCCACCTGTGGGCCTGTGCGTCACCACCACATGATCAGGAACGGTAGGCAGGAGTGTGCCGCCGTCACACTGGTTGGCAGAGAATCGGAGCCCGGCGCCCCGGTACATTGGGGGCATGAACACAAACACACCAGCTTCCGTCGAGGGGTGCACGAGCTGCGGCGCTCTGTATGAGGCCGCTCCCGGGGACCGGGGTGTCTGCGCGGCATGCCGCCGCCTCCTTCCATCCGATCCACCCTGGCGGGCCCCGACGAGCCCCACGCTGGCCCGGACGACCTCGAGCCCGGCACCCGCGAAGCCGGTCGGCGCGTTCAAGCGGCCCGGCGCAGTCAGCGCGGAGCGTGCGCGCTTCCGCGGAGGGCGCGCTTTGCGGCGCATCGCGTTCGGCGCCGCCTGTGCGTTCCTCGTCGCCGGCCTCGCTGCGGCGATCGGGCGGCGCACGCTCTCGGACGGGTGGACGTCCATCCAGCGCCTCACGCCGTCGGCCGCCTGGATCGCCATCCAGCGCCACGCATCGGACGCGTGGATCGCCATCCGGCGCCACACGCCATTCGACGAGCCGACGCCCCCATCGCACGCTGCCGTTCGAGACGCGACTGCGGCGCGGGGGACGCACAAGCGCGCGCAGCCCCCCGCCGGTGGCGCCAAGGTGAAGGCTGCGGCGAAGCGGAGCCGGGCAGACATGGACACACCCGGCAGCACGCCCTGAGGCCGTTCTCCTCAGGTGGCGAGCCGCTCGGCGACGGCGCGGAATGCCGTGGGCGAGAAGAGCAGGCCCAGGTGTCCAAGGCCGGGGACGTGCACCACCGCGTCGGTCGAGGAGAACACGCGGGGGATGATGATGTTGTCGGATCCCGCCACGATCGACGCGAAGCGGACGCGCGCGGCGCGGGCGCGCGAGGCATCGAGCCGCGCCAGGAACGGCGAGTCGGGGCGCAGCTCGCGCCCCACGCGCGAGGCGACCCAGTACGCGTTGTACGTGCCGCGATGGGGCGTGCCGAGCGTGATGCAGCGGTCCACGCGGCGCGCGCCGCCCAGCTGCTGCAGGTAGACCCGCGCCACCAGGCCACCGAGGCTGTGGCAGACGAGGTCGATGCGCCCGCCGCGCACGCGCTCGCGGAGGAAGTCGCGCAGGCCGATGGCCGCCTGCTCGATGCCCGCCGCGCCGCTGTACTCGTAGGCGAGGACCTGCTTGTGGCCGCGGGCGCGCAGGTACGCGGCAAGAGGCAGGAGAGGGCCGCGGTTGGCCAGGTACCCGTGCACCAGCACGACGGTGCGCTGCTCCGCGCGGCGCGGAGTGCGCTTGGCCGAGCGCCAGAGCCCGAACGGGTAGAGCAGGGAAGCAGCTGCTAGCGCCAGAAGCTCGCGGCCGACGATGTGCGCCGCGGGCTCCTCCGTGACGGGGAAATCCTGGGGAGGCGCGCGCGGTGCGCGCGATTCCGGGACCTGCTCCGTCACTCCCACTCCACCGCTCTCAGACGGTAGATGCCTGCGATGGAGGACGACGCGCGCCCGCGGCGGTCGGCGACCAGGCAGTCCTCTCCGCGCGCGCGCCAGGAGAGAGGCCGCGGGAAGACCGAGTACTCGCGCTGCTTCCCGTCGGTGGCGAGGTAATGGCCGTGCGAGAGCAGGTCGAGCGACACGACGCCGCTTGCCCGCTCGAAGTCGGGGGGTAGGTCGATCGTCAGCGTGGTGCTCGCCCGATCGATGATCTCTCCTGTGGTGAGGTCGATGACTGCGATCATGCGATCCATCTGGTCTCCTCGGCGCGCCGGAGCGGATCGACGGTTCTCGCGGCTGGCCGAGAAGGGGAAGCGAAGCGGGGCGTAGAAGGCAGCATAACAGGTGCGCGCACCGGACGCCCGTAGATGCCTCCGGCCGGGCCGTCGGGCGCCCGATCGGATGCTCTCGAAGGCATGGCGCCCCTGTTGATCGCCGGGTTCGCGCCCTGCTGGCAGCGCCGCCGGCGCGACGCGACCCCCGACTAGATCTGCACGTGCTCTGGACGCCGGCCGAACGCGCGCGAAAGCGCGAGGTGCGTCGGCAGATAGAAGACCGCGACCAGGAAGGCCAGCGTCGCCGCGAGGTGCAGCGGCGCGGGCTCGAGGGAGAGTCCCCAGATCGGATCGCGGAAGGCGAAGTTGAGGTTCTCCGCGCGGCCGGCGAAGCGCGAGACGACGAGCAGCGCGCCCGCGATGGCGATCTGCAGGCCGAACCCGCGGCGGTCGTACCCGACTCGCCCCAGCGACCAGAGGAGCAGCGCCGGCCAGACGAGGTGGAACAGCGAGAGCAGGCGCACCGCCAGCGGAAAGCTCGCGTCCCACAGGTACTCGGTGCCGCCGAAGAGGTGCCTGCCCAGGAAGAGGCGCGATCCGGCGTCCACGGCCCAGACGGCGTCGGCGAGGATCGACGAGACCGCCTGGCTGGAGAGGAGCAGGGGACTGCCCAGCCACAGCCCCGCGCAGGTGAGGAGCACCGCGACGTCGCAGAGGTGGAGGAAGTTCCGCGGACCCCAGACCGATGCATAGGCCGGGATCCACACCGCGAGCCACGCCAGTGCGGCCCAGCGCATGCGCGGGAACGCACGCGGATTGGCGGAGATCGACCAGCTCACGGGCGAAGCCTACCGCGGCGGCCTGAAAAGAAGGCACGATCGACCTCGTGCTGATTTCACGGCGAGGTATCCGGGCTTGCCAGGTCCCTGAAGGAGACCACCACGGCTCCCGCGCGCGCGAGCGCCTCCCGCACGCGAGCGTCGCACAGCGCGCCGAGCTCCACTTCGCGCTCCGCGCCGAAGGAGGTGCGGGCGTGGGACGGCGCGTACCCGGGGTGGCACATCAGCTCGGTGGTGCCGTCCTCCAGGGCCTCCACCGCCGAAGCGAGCCGCTCCGGCGTCCAGCAGGGTCGCAGGTCGGCGTCGCCGAGAAAGTGGTCGGTCGTGCGCACTCCGTGGGCGCGCAGCAGGTCCCGCATCCGAGCATCGAGCGCGCGCACCGGCAGGCCTCGCGCCGCGGCCGCCGCCGCGAAGGCCTCCAGCAGCTCGGGCCGCGCATGGTGGTGCTTGTGGCTGTCGAGGTGCGTCGGCGGCGCGCCGCGCAGCGCGGCGAAGCGCGCGATCTGGCGCACCAGCTCCGCTTCCGCCTGCGCGCGCGGGAGCGCCGGATCCATCACGGCGTGCAGCCCCAGGGCGAGCGAGCCGGGCGCCGCGCGCAGGGCCGCCGGGGCAAAAGGCGTGTCGACCATCGCCGTGGCGCTCGTCACCATCCCGCGCGCGTGCGCCTCGAAGATGCCGCGGTCGATCTCCGGGTCGTATCCCAGGTCGTCCGCATTGACGACGAGCCGCTTCGGCGTCGGGCGCATGCGGCGAGTCTAGAGCCGTTCAGGCCTGGCCGTCCTTCCCTCGTAATAGTCGAGCGCGCCGGGATGGAACGGGATGGACGCCGGCCCCCGCAGCGAACGCTTCTCCGCGAGCGGCCCCTTCTCGCGAAATTCGACCAAGGCCCGCGCGATGGCGTGCGCGCGCTCGCGGGCACAGCTCTCGAGCACCACGAGCAAGTCGCCGCCGACGACCGCCACCGCGCGCAGCGGCACCTTGCCATCGTCGGCGAACCTGCCGCGCCCCTCGAGCGCCTCGAGGGCTTCGGCCGGCGGAAGCAGCCCGACCTGGAGCTGGCCGGTGCTCAAGAGCTTCACCACCTCGACGGGCGTCCTCGCCGCCGCGGGGACCGCCTTGGTCTCCGGCCAGCGCGCCGCGATGGCGGAAGCGATGGCGGTGGCGACGGCAAATGCACCCGGCCGCGCCTCGTCGGTCACGACGACCAGGTGCTTCGCCCGATAGGCGTACCACTGGCGGTATGGGGAGTGGCCGGGCAACAGCGCCGCAGCCACTCCCACGAGCGCCAGCGTCAGGAGTCTGCGGTCAGTCGTCATCCTCGTCGTCGCCCTTGCCCCTGTTGAAGACGTCGAGCTGGAGGAAGTTCGACACCACGTAGTTGGGCACGTCCACCAGGTTGCTGATGTGGAGATCGCAGGCGACGCTGCAGAGGAGGTACGCCTGCTCCGCGCTCAGCTTCGAGGGCGCCGGCGAAGTCGGTCCGGTCAGCAGGTCGATCATCTTGAGCAGCGCATCGCGCGCCGCCAGCGTCACGTCCTCCGACTCGTTCCGGAGCGGGCGCAGGAGGTGGTTGGAGTTCACGTCGATCCACAGCTCCGGCGCCATCACGACGCCCGCGGGCTTGACCGGAATGCCCATGGTAGCGATGAAGTGGTCCGGCTCGAGCTCCTTGAGGACGCCGCGGCGGTTGCTCTCGAAGCGGGGCCAGTTGCCGAAGGCCTCGGCCAGGTCCTTGCGGACCTCGACCTTCACCGTGACGATCGCGTTCATCTCGATGGCGGTGCCGGAGACCTCGCCGTCCCCCTGGGCCCAGTGCACGTCTCCCACCGAAAGCCCGCATCCTTCGATGAAGCAGGGGAACAGCAGCGTCGTTCCCCTCACCATCTGCTTCACGTCCGTGTTTCCGCCGTTCTCGCGCGGGGGAATGGTGCGCAGGCAGCGGTCCCGCCGCGTTCCTTTGGGGCCGCAGAGGGCGGCCGGCACCGCGTCGGTCGGTTCCGGAGGAAGCACGAATCCCTGCTTCGCCCGAAGCTCCTCTTCACGGCTGAAGGCGGTCTCGATCTCCAGACTCCCCAGCTCGACGCCGATGGTGCCGGCAAACCCGTGCAGCGGCAGCCGAACCCCCGGGAGATCGCGCGAGGTCGCGAAGCGCGTCCCCTTGATCGGGGGGGCGCCCAGCTCCCAGTGCGCGATGGCGGGCTCGGTGAAGACGTCGCGGAGGAAGCCGAAACCCGGGACCGCCACCGTGTACCCGAAGTTGTCGGGCCCGGGACCGACGTCGATCATCGTCACGGCGAGCACGTCGCCCCGCTTGGCGCCCCTGACGTGGAGAGGGCCGGTGAGCGGATGGATGAGGTTCAGGTTGGCGGCTGCGACGTTCTCCGGCGTGGATCTGCGGTTGAACGGGTTGTCGAAGGCGTCGCGCGTCTCG
>Ga0209701_10001352_pt1 | contig 15656 bp, 11 predicted proteins | sample CZO8metaG_4_FD_188356 | JGI IMG/M metagenome (GOLD analysis project Ga0209701, IMG submission 188356) | Vadose zone soil microbial communities from the Eel River Critical Zone Observatory, Northern California, USA - CZOApr15con2H3.8 metaG... | ecosystem: Environmental > Terrestrial > Soil >...
GTGGCTGTATTGTTGGCTTCAACAGGAGGAATAGCTTCAAGGGCGGGTATTGGGCCCTTCTCAGATACCTGTAATTGAGAATCAGAGGTGCCAGTAACCTCGACTGCCGGAACCGTGTCTTCGTCTTCGGAGGCAGGTGAGACCTCCTTATGCTCCGTAGGGGCTCGATTGATCGCGCTCCCTGTCTCCTCCGCATCGGACGGAATGTACTCTTCCAGTGTAGGAACATATTCGGCGTGTTCTAGTTCTGCTGTTTGCTCGACCGGAACAAAAGAAGCGTCCACGTCATCGCTGGCCTCTACCTGAAGCAATGCTTCGTCCATAGCAACAAAGTCAGCTTGTTCCAGTTCGGCTTCTTGCTCAACAGGTTCAGCGAGGATTTCCAGGGGGAGAGTTTCCAGGTCATCTACAAAGTAAATGATGGCCTCTTCTTCCTGTGGTTGCTCTTCCGGTGCTTCTTCAATGGAAACAGCAGATGCCTGGAGCTGTTCAGCCTCATCAACCTCAACTTCTGTAAGGTGAACATCGGTTTCCAGGGGCTGTTCGGCCTCGGCTATTTCAATCGGGGCAATTAGGGTAGCATCTCCTACAGTTTGTTCAGCCTCAGCTATCTCAACTGGGGCAATTGGGGCAACGGTTTCTACAGTTTGTTCAGTCTCAGCCATTTCAACGGGAGCAGCGACTTCCACATGTTGTTCGATTTGTGCTTCTTCGATGGCCGGTACCGTATCCAATGCTTGCGTTTCCAGTATTTCAGCCGGGCTAACTACCGGAATTTTAAGCGTCGTTTCCAGCATAGATGCCGCTTCTTCCTCTTCAACTCCTTCGCTCATCAGTTTTTGGAGTAGTGTTTCTTCAGTGGCTTCGTTTAGTGGCTCGCCTGTGGCGAGAGGGGAGGGGAGGGTATCCTCGACTGACGAGGATGGGGACGTGACGTTATCCTCGTCATGGATTGAGTCAATCCAGTCATAGGCTCCATCTAATGCATGTCTACACCATTCTGTGTAATTGTCGCGCATGAAATCTAGTTGCTCACAGTATTCAAGGTGCTGCATTGTCTGGTCGAGCCAGATCTCGCCACGTTCTAGTAGACGGTCAAGCAGTTCGATATCGGTCACGCCTTTTGATTGGAGGCGGGCCAATATGGCAAGCGCAATGGGCGAAGGATGTACCTGTTGCATGCGCCAGCTATTTTCCGCGATGTGCCGTTGCAGGGAATGAATTTTCGCCTGGAGACTGGTTATCTGTTGTTGGTGTAGCCACCGTTGGTAGCTACTATAAAATTGCTCTACATCCTCTGGGTTAAGCTCTGCAAATAGATGATGGATATGATCAGAAAAATAGTGGCTGGGCGTATCACTCATGACGGTTTCTCCCCAGATTGTTGTTGGCGGGCGTGAGCGCTTTGCCGTCTCCAGCGTTCTAGCCAGCGTTGAACCAGGCGATTGGTGCGGATGCTTTCCTGGTCGATAGGGCTAAAAGGAGAGTTAGTGGCATGGGATGCGGCAGCGATGTTGCGAAACCACCACGGGAGTTCTATCTGTGGGTCGGTCATTGTGTGTTCATCGATGAAAGAACCCATATCTTCCGGCAGCAATGCCATCTCACTATGGGGGATGGGCGGTAATGGCCGATCGAAGGGAGTGAATGGCAAATCGTTGCCCACAGGTGCCTCTGGGGTCCCAGTCGGTACCTCCTGCGGCCCAAAATTTGGTAAGCTACTCCAGGCAAAGAGTGCGGATGAGATGCTTTCTCCAGGCTCGCTCGGCGTTTCATTCATACGGGAAGCAGGTATGGGAGTACTCGCTACGGGTGAAATCTGCCCATTCTGATTGTTTGGCAGCCGATGTAGGCTATGCAGGGCGAGTATAAGCTTATTGTCATCCTGCAAGCACGCTTCTTGCGCCTGTCCGCTTTCTCCGTATTGCTCAATAATTTGTGTACGCTCTTGAAGTTGAGCCAGTTCTCTTTCAAGTGCCTCTAACAGTGCCTGTAGCTGCTGGTCAACTTCTCGATAGTATAGCCATTGTGAATATTGCCCCATAGAACGCCTCAATGTGTTTTCAGGATTTTGCCAAAGGGTACCCGCTGCCTTCACCATTCCCCGAATGCGGCTGGGGCACCCCTACATATATTCCGTGAAAGTATAGCATGTGCGACAAAAAGAAACAAGGTGAAATGTAGTAGGGGCCCGATTTATCGCGCCCCATGGGCGCGATAAATCGGGCCCCTACAGGAGTCCCGCTCGCTCCATCGCCGTATTGTGCGAGATACGCAACAAGATACCTACAATCATATAGTTGGCAATAATAGAGCTACCACCGTAGCTCAGGAAAGGCAAGGGAATACCGGTAAGCGGCAGAAACTTCATGTTGCCCGCCGCAATGATCAGTGTCTGAATGGCGAAAATGGAGGTCAGGCCCGCCGCCAGCAGTTGGCTAAAAGCATCACTGGCCTCAATCGCAATACGATAGCCGCGGTAGATAATCAGCAGGTAAATGCCAATGATCGCAAAGAGACCGGCCAGGCCCAATTCTTCGCCCAGTGCGGTAAAGATCATGTCAGATTGCACAACGGGTACAAATGTTGGATGCCCCAGCCCTATTCCCGAACCGAGAATACCCCCACTGGCCAACGCGATTAACCCCTGCACAATTTGTAGTCCCCCATTTGTGGCGAAATATTGATCAGAGGCAGACCAGTTTTGCCAGTTCACCACGTCAAAGCCCAGCACAGTAAAACGGTCGCGCACGTAACCAAAGAGCGCATAGCCAATCACGCCAAGCACAACGAAGAGTACCAGGCTGCTCGCAACGTAGCGCATTTTACCACTGCCGAGATACATCATGCAGAGGAAGATGCCATAGATCAGCAAAGCAAGACCGAGTTCACGTATCCCTAAAAAGAGTATGAGCGAGAGGCCAAGCACCATCAGCAGATTAATCAGAATTTTTGCTGGCGGCAGGGGCAGGCGTAGCGACCCAATACGGAAGTCATCTCCCGCGAATTCATCAAGATTTTTACTGAGATACGCAGCAAAGTAGATCACCAGAAAAATTTTCAACAGTTCCGAGGGTTGCAGGTTGAGTGGGCCGATATTCAACTGGTCATGGGTAGGGCTATTCAGATTTGCGCGGAATGAATGTACCAATGTAATACCAACCATCACGATGCCCAGAATAGCCCACAGATAATACGTATTTTTTAACCAATCCATGCTGCGTACAGCGAAGAGTACAAATAGAAGCGTGACAAAGCCCAGCATTACCCAATAGAGTTGGTGCGTTCCCAAAGTAGGGTCCGCAGGTTGGAGATTGGGGCCAATGCGTAAGGTCATCAGCACGCCAATGCCACTGAGCAAGCCAACAAGAGGCAGCAACACCTGGTCAGCTTTGGGAAAGGTGAAACTAAGTAAAACATTGATCAAGAAAAGTGCCCCAATAATCCCTAATATTGGTATAAGGCCCTGGATGGTGGGCAGGTTTTTGACACTCAACGACGAGGTGGCCACCAGTCCGGCGCGTACCAGTCGCGCCAACAACAACTGGGTCATCTCAAGCAAAAGAATCATAAAGGGAATGATAAACAATCCCAATTCCTTCCAACGATACCGTTTGATTACGCCCAGGGGTGATCTGCTTGCCATGTACCAATCTCCAAACTTTTCAGACACTCTGTCATCCTGAGCGACTCTGTCATCCTGAGCGAAGCGAAGGATCTAAGTGAGATCCTTCGCTTCGCTCAGGATGACAGACACTTCGCTCAGGATGACAGACTTTTCAATTACTGAGCCAGCTTAAAACTGATAAAACCGATCTTTACAATATCCCCTGGCCGAGCCGGAAGGGCCTGCGAAGCCGGTTGATCGTTCACAAATGTGCCATATTTACTATTTGCATCCTGCACATACCAGGTGCCGTGGCGATTTTCGATATACGTTTGCTCGCTGGAGATAAAGTTATCCATGAGCTGGATAGTGCTGGTAGGCGCACGCCCAATATACGTCCTGGGAGCGAGGTCAAAACGCGTTCCAGGCAATAGGCTGTTGCTGGGGCCGCTATCGACCACCACAAGATGCCCAACAACAGGAGGTGTTCTGTTGGTATCCACGCTGACAGCCGCCGTTTTCTTCAAATCGCGGGTAATAGCGATCACTACTTGCATTAAAAAGAGGTAAAGCAGAACAATCAGTAAGAGTCGCAAAATTAATAGAAAGACATCTAACTGTAGTGGCATAAGTCGGATATCTCACTTTCGCTCAAAGTAGAAATCATAGCTGCCGATGGTGAAATGATCACCGGCTTGTAAGACATGCTGGCGCATATTCGGTGTATTGTTGATGGTGATACCATTTGTGCTGCCAAGATCAAAAATGGCGAACTGACCATTTGGCTGATACTTGATTTGGGCATGATTGCGAGAGACGCGCTTATCCTCAACTATAATATCATTGCTGAGCTGGCGACCAATGTTAATCACCGGCTTCTCAATCTGGTACGTCTGCGTACCTGCTTGCGGTAGACGAATGGTAAGCCGCGCCCATGGCAGAGCAGGAACCGCCGGGGACGCTGGAGGCATTGGTGGCGTCGATTGCACGTGCTGCCAGAAAGGATGATTGACCTGGCTACCTACTGATGTTCTCACCGGGCCAGCATCAATGCCGGGAAGCTGTTGTCCAGGCGTCAATTGCGCCCGTAGCAGTGCTAGTTGTTGGGGATCCAGGGCTTGCGTGGACATAATGCCGCCTGCACTGGGGTCCGAACCTATATTTTTTGCGTCTTCAAGTTTTGCATCGATACGCACCAAACCAAGCCGCACTTTGCTATCTCCATGTAAACGCAAAATTGGGTTAGTTTTGAGGGAATAGTGCTTGCTCCTGGCATAATCAATCAGGGATTCTTGCCAATCTTTGATCAACATCAATTGACCAGGCGATAGACGTTGATGATCGGCTATGCTCAGGTAAATGTCATAGACGTTGGGAGCCAGGCGTTGACCCACTTTTTGCAGCAATGTGCCATTCTCCATAGCACTTTTTAGTTTACTGGCTATGTTGGCCGGCTCAACAGGCTTGTGAGCAAAAATAGCCACAAACTTTTCCACGGCGCCCTCAATCCATTCGTTCAATCTTGCGAGTAGATTACGGCGAGCTTTCACCTTGCTCACCCTCCTCATGTAAAATCTGACGTGCCTGTCGCACATCAGCAGCAATCTGCGACTTCAAGGCCTCTATGCCAGAGAAGCGTTGCTCACCGCGCAGGCGTGCGATGAAGTCAATAGTAATACGTTTCTCATAGAGGTCAGGTTGAATGTCGAGCAAATGTACCTCTACAATACGTTCTGTCCCATTAAACGTTGGGCGTACCCCAATATTGACCACACCGTTATAGACGGGAGAAGGACTGGCCCCGTCACTTATGGTACTGTCTGGGGGTATGCTTACCCGCACAGCATAAACGCCATCGGCTGGTAAAAGTTTATGTGCCTCAGGGATCAAATTCGCGGTGGGAAACCCTAAGCGTCGCCCGCGCTGCTCTCCACGCCTGACTATATCAGATAACGTAAGCGGATGGCCTAATAGCTCATTTGCCTCGGCTATCTGCCCTTCGCTCACTAATGCGCGAATGCGCGTGCTACTGATGCGTGTTCGCTCGACCTCTTCCAGGGGGATAGGTCGAACCAAAATGCCATGTTGTTGACCATATTGTTCAAGGAATGAGATATTTCCCATCCTGTTATGCCCAAGACTGAAATCGGTTCCCACCACCATCCCCTTCACGGCAAAATGGGTAGATAAGCTATCCATAAATTCAGCGGCACTCATAGCCGCGACTTCTGGCGTGAAATTGATTACGATGCTATCGGCGATGCTGCCATAGTTTTTTGCCAATGCCAGTTTTTCTTCGAGCGTGGTGAGATAGCGCACATCAATATCTGGCCGCACCACTATTAAGGTATGTGGTGAGAAGGTAACTAATACTGGTTTGCTATTGAGTTTTTGCGCTGTCATCCTCAGTTCGCGCATCAGATGCTGATGCCCTTTATGCACGCCATCAAAGTTGCCGATGGTGATGGCAATAGGTTCGTTTGCCGCTATCGTTGTTGCATATTCCATGATTATATATAAGGGCGCTCTTGTGAGTACCCGTCCTCAACGTTCTTTGGCTTATAGTACCACAGCTATCTATAATGGCGCAATTAGGAACTATCAACAAAGACCTTCTTTGGCTTCCACATTTCTTGTTCAACATCCCACTCTGCGATAGCCAGGAAATGTCCATTGATATCATAGACACGAGCAAGGCCCGGTGATTGCCCTTGCGTAGGGGCCCGATTTATCGCGCCCCAGGGGTGGGGAGGGGAAAAAGCATTTCCATGAAGCACACGTTCGATGGTTGCGGCATCGAGTTGGAGGGCGGGATAGGCTTGCAATGCTGTATCGGCTGGATAAAGCAATTTTTCTACAATTCCTGCTATCACTGTCTCTGCCAGTTGCTCAAGCGTGATGCTTTCCGACAGGGGGAACGGCCCGCTGCGTGTACGTACCAGTGCGCCGAGATGGGCACCGCAGCCCAATTGCTCGCCGAGATCGAAGGCCAGCGAGCGAATATAGGTTCCTTTGCTACACTCAATAGCAAGGGTGAGGCGTGGCGAGTCCCACGCGATTATTTCAAGGGACGTGATGGTTATAGGGCGCGGCTCCAACACTATTTCCTCGCCAGCGCGCGTTCGTTTATAGGCGGGCTGCCCCTGGATTTTAATGGCGGAATAGCGCGGCGGTAACTGCATCTGTGGGCCAACAAAGTGCGAGAGTACTTCCTCGATGCGGGGAAGCGTGAGGTCTGCCGTGCTTGCCATGCGTAAGATGCTGCCTTCGCTGTCGTAGGTGTCGGTGACGACGCCGAAGACTATCTCTGCGCGGTAGGCTTTGCCGCTTTCACTGAGATATTCGGCCACCCGTGTTGCCTGTCCCACACAGATAGGCAGCACGCCGCTGGCGGCTGGATCGAGCGTGCCCGCGTGTCCAACGCGCTTCTGCTTCAGTATCTTGCGTATTTTAGCCACGACATCGTGTGAGGTCATGCCGGTGGCTTTGTTGATATTGAGTATACCGTCCATTTGTTTATCTGAAATGCCTGATCTTCTCTACCCGTTCTGTGAGTCCTCGAAGCTCACTTGCCTTGAGTTGTAGCTCAAGCGGAGGTACATAGAGCTGGTAGCCATGCCACTGAATACTTTGTGCTTGCCCCTTCTTGCTAAAATTCGTGGAATAGGATGCTGAACTTTGACAAACTATTGCAGTGGCACTGCAATAGTTTGTCAAAGTTCAGCCTGCCATTATTTTCTCTAACTCGCTAATGAAGAATTTCGTAGCCTCCTCGATGGGCATGTGGAGGGTGCCACCGGCGGCGCGCGTGTGGCCGCCCCCATTGGCGATGCGCTGGCAGATCTCGGCGGCGTTATATGGAGCCGCGCAGCGCATACTCAGCCGCGTGATATGTGGGTCTCCATAGCTTTTGAAGAAAACAGCCGCCTCGATGCCTTCGATGTCGCGCAGGAGACCGGAGATATTGTCGTCCATATCGGGGCTGGCACCTGCCTCGGCGAGGGTGGCGTCGGTTACCTGCGACCAGATGAGGCGGCCACCACAACTCGTCTGCGCTCTGGCTACAATGAGAGCCTGTAAGCGCACCTGGGCCAGGGGACGAGTGCGATAGATGGGCTGTACAACTGTTTCTGGGATGGCACCAGCACGTAAGAGGACTGCGCTTACCTCCATTGTGCGCGCGGTGGTGTTCGTGTAGGCAAACGAACCTGTGTCGGTAATGATGCCGGTGAGCAGGCAAAGTGCTGCTTCATAATTCATTGGCAGCCGTGCTTGTTGCTGGAAGAGTACCAGCATCTCAGCCGTAGCTGCTGCCGCCGGGTCGATAATATTGACCTGGCCACAGCCACTGTGACTGATATGGTGATCTATATTAAGTATGGGGACGTGTTCCAGGAAGTCCCTGTGCTCTGTATACAGGGAACCGAAGCGCGGCAGCTCCCCGGCATCTAAAGCAATGACCAGGTCGAAGTCTTCATCACCCAGGGTATGTTGTAGCGTTTCCAGGCCTGGCAGAAATGCCAGGTTGAGTGGCGCGGGATCAGCACAAACAGGAACACAGGTTTTGCCAATTTGACATAACATATAGGCAAAGCCGATGGCGGAGCCAAGGCAATCGCCATCGGGATGTTCATGGGCAATCAAAGCGATACGCCGGGCGGGTTGAATGAGAGCCATTGCCTGTTGCACCAGTGCAGGGTCGAGTTGTTGGTTGAGTGGGTTAGTATTTATTTTTCCACCTCAATGCTGTTCTCGTTCGTTCTGTTGAATGAGTTCCAGGACTCGTGCGCCCTCCGCTATTGATGTATCGAGTTTGAAAGCCAATTCCGGCATGTAGCGTAGGGTAATACGTCCTGCGAGCTCATGGCGCAGGTAGCCAGAGGCATGTTTCAGGGTTTTGATAGTTGCCACCTGTTCCTCCGCACTTCCCATGACACTCACAAAGATTTTGGCATGGCGCAAGTCGCCGCTTACCTCTACATGGGTGATGCTGGCAAAACCAACTCGCGGGTCTTTCAAGCGAGTATGAAGTAATTCGCTGAGTTCAGCCGCGAACAATTCGCCAAGTTTTTCCTGTCGGTGTGGATTAGCCATGTATCTCTATTCCTTTCAGCAGCACATAATATGAGCCCAGGATGACCGCCACGCCCAGGGCGTGCTTGGGAGGTTGTTATGCTCCCGCTTTCACGCGCTCTTGTGCGTATGCTTCGATGATATCACCGACCTCAAATTCAGTGAAATCTTCAAGTACGATACCGCACTCGTAGCCACTGGCAACCTCGCGTACATCGTCTTTTCCACGGCGCAGCGAAGCAATCTTGCCATCATAGACCTTCGCGTTTTTACGAAGGATACGTGCTTGTGACGAGCGTACTATTTTGCCGTCGGTGATCCGGCAACCGGCAATCACAGTAGTTTTCCCAGCCTTAAAGGTCTGCATCACTTCGGCATGACCCTCGATTACCTCGCGGAAGGTTGGTTCCAACATACCGGTCAGAGCGGCCTGAATATCATCGGTCAACTTATAAATGACGTTATAGTAGCGGATATCCACGCCCTCTTTTTGTGCTTGACGCTGTGCAGCCCCATCAGCTTTCACATTAAAGCCTATAATGACGGCACCGGAGGCGGCAGCAAGATGAACATCCGTCTCGCTGATATTACCAATACCCTCGTGAATGAGGCGTACCTTAATATTCTCCTCACCAACCTTGGTCAGGGCATGCTTGATCGCCTCCGCCGACCCTTGAACGTCGCACTTGAGCACGATATTCAACTCTTTGACGGTGCCCTCTTGCATTTGCATGTAGAGAGTGTCAAGGCTGACCTGGCCAAGAGGCATACTTTCGCTGCGCCGCTGCTCGGCGATCCTGGTTGCCTTCTGTTTGGCGGTGCGGTCGTCGGCTACCACCTCAAGACGATCACCGGCGTTCGGCACTTCGGGCAGACCCAGGATACTGACCGGCGTGCTGGGCGGAGCCTTCTGGATGCGCTTGCCACGGTCATTGAACATGGCTCGTACTTTGCCGGACAAGGGGCCAACCACGATGTTGTCACCCATTTTCAGGGTACCCTGCTGGATGAGCACGGTCGCGGTCGGGCCTGTACTCTTCTCTAATTTCGCTTCGATGATGACACCGGTAGCAGGGCGATTGGGATTGGCCTTGATGTCCTGCACCTCGGCTACAAGCAAAATCATTTCCAGCAACTCATCGATGCCTGTGCCCCTACGGGCCGAGACCGGTACGCAGACAACATCACCGCCGTACTCTTCGATTACCACACCTATCTCGGCAAGCTGCTGTTTGACATGGTCGGGATTGGCATTGGCCTTGTCGATTTTGTTCAGGGCGATAATGATAGGTACTTTAGCAGCCTGGGCGTGGTCAATAGCCTCGCGTGTCTGGGGCATGACGCCATCATCAGCCGCTACGACGATGATAGCGATATGGGTAACCTGGGCACCACGGGCACGCATGGCGGTGAATGCCTCGTGACCTGGAGTATCCAGAAAGGTGATTTTCTTGCCGTTAACCTCTACCTGGTAGGCGCCGATATGCTGGGTGATACCGCCAGCCTCGCCCGCCGCTACCTTCGTTTTGCGAATAGTATCCAGCAGCGAGGTCTTGCCGTGGTCAACGTGACCCATAATGGTGACAACCGGTGGAATAACCACCATGTTGTCTTCATGGCGAGTTGCCATCATCGCTTCATTTGCTGATAGTCCTCTATCGCTCTGCACGGCGGGTGCCACCGTGAGTGTACTGAGGCTCGGTTCAAAAGTGAGTTCCTGGGCAACTAATGCTGCTTTGTCATATTCAACAATCTGGTTGATGTTGGCAAAGATGCCATGTTTGATCAGGCCACGGATGATCTCGTTGGGAGTGGCGTGCAGCAGTTCCGCCAGATCTTTCACCACAATCTGCGGCGGAATCGAGACTGGACCTGTCGGCTTCTCTTTGACTACGGGAGCTCGTCGCTCCGGTGGTCTATGTGCAGGTGCGCCTGGTCTTCCACCAGGGCGGGTAGTACCAGCATGGCCTGTTCCACCTGTGCCGGGGCGAGTAGCGCCTGGACGAACCGCGCTGCCAGGGCGGCTGGTTCCAGGATGTGAACTCCCACTACCACCGCTGGCGGGTCTACCAGTGGTAGGTCGAGGTTGTGTAGCGGGATTGACTCCACGCACAGGAGTGCCTGTGCCAACGTAGCCGGTAGGACGCTGTTGTGTTTGTGGTGTGTAGGGGCGCAATTCATTGCGCCCAGTTGGTGTACCTGTACCGCCGGGGCGTTGAGCAGGATTGCCAGTGTAGGGGCCCGATTTATCGCGCCCTGGGACGGGTGTACCTGCTGTACCGCCGGGGCGTTGAGCAGCATTGCCCTTCGCGCCTTCTGTAGGGGCCCGATTTATCGCGCCAGTACGCTGAACTGGTTGCTGAGTAGTGCCACCGCTTTGTTGAGTAGGCATGCTCGCTGCACCGGTTCGCGAAACAGGTGGTGTAGGAGTGCTACTGCCTGGTTGGGCAGGTGTACTGGCTACATCGGCACGTTGAACAGGTGTCTTTGTCGCACTGCTTTCCTTTTCCTTCTCCTTTTGAATAGGAGGTGTTGCTGCCTTCTTTGGTGTGCGAGTAGGGGCGATGGCTTGTCCTTGCCCTGTGGCTGCGCTAGCCGCCTCGTCCGTAGGTGCTCGATTGATCGCGCCTGTGATGGGAGTAGCACTGCTTCGCCGGGCAGTTGGTGTACGTGGTGCAGTCTCCCCTGGCGTGACCTCACCCGGTGTAGTCGTGTCTGCGCTCGCCTCACCCGCTATAGTAGTGGCGGCCCTTGCGTCCGCCATGCGGGGTGCGGTGGTGGTTCCATTACTGGAAGCCGTAGATGCTGTTGTACGACGACGGGTGACAGGTTTGGTTTCCTGCGTAGGGGCCCGATTTATCGCGCCCGCTGCTGGTGTACTTTCTGATTTTGATCGTGTACTGCTTCGGCTTCGCGGTGTGGCTGTTTTGGCCTGTTCGTTGCCTTCTGGAGCTGGAGACTCAGATGTATTTTTCATGAAGAAGACTCCCTTCTATTGCATAATGCGCCACAAGTGGCGTCGGAAATCTCTCTTCACAGCCACAAGAAAGGACTGTCGCCTTCTCCATAAAAGGAAAAGGAGACAGTCCCTCGTTCGTGCCGTGCCAGGCAGTCTGTGTAGTCTGCGCCCTCTGGCGTAGTTGCTATGGTTAGTTGATCATAGCTATCGCTCCGCAAACATTCGCTTAGCACAACGGCCCTGTAGACGAGGGGCTGTGTCTCTCCGGTCAAGAGTCGAGATAAAATGACGCATTGTTGTTTACTTACTGCTGTATTGATTTCAATTCTGTCCAGCCCAAAGGAGGGCTGGGAGATAATACAATGATACCTTAGTATAGCTTACTATACACGTTCTTGCAACATCGTTTAACTATTGGGTTGGTTTCCCAATGGTTGTGTGCGATTTGGCACCCGCAATGTGCCAAATCGCACACAACCATTGGGAAATCTTTATGAACCTTGCCGGACTTTTCCTGCTTGCTTTGTCTTCGCAGGCTGCGCGGGTACGGGTGTATCCCTGGGCAGAGTCGCGATGTAGGCATCCAGGCCAGCGCGGTCTTCCTCCGATAAGGTCAGTTCAAATTCCTGTTCGAGACGCTTTTTCTTGATCGCGTTCTCCCAACACGAGAGTCGAGCGCAGAGGTACGCGCCGCGCCCGGACTTCTTGCCGGTTGCATCGATCACCACATGCCCATCAGGGGTGCGTACTACCCGCAACAACTCGCGCTTTGGCTTGCTTTCTTTGCAGGAGACGCAGGTGCGCAATGGGATGTGCCTGGGTCGTTTAGGTTGTTTATTTCCAGTATTCGCCATCTTGCTATTCCCTGTCATCGCCATACGATGAGTTATACCTGTTTCCGCCGCGCTCGCGTCCTGAGCGTCTTGAACCTCCATCACCTCCACGGTCATTGCGGTCTCGATCATGACGCCCTTGCGAGCGGTCTCCACGGTCGCGCCGCCCAGTATACGTGGGGACTCCCTGCTCTTGTGAGCCATCTATCCGCTCTTCGAATACCTCGCCCTCGGCTGGCTTGGTGACATCCACGCGCCAGCCTGAGAGTTTGGCCGCGAGCCGCGCATTTTGACCATCTTTACCGATGGCCAGTGACAATTGCCGCTCCGGTACGGTGACGATAGCAGTATGGTCAAATTCGCGCAGTTCCACTTTGAGAGGCTTGACGGGACTGAGCGAGTTTGCCACAAAGGTCGCGGGGTCTGCACTCCACTGGATGATATCAATCTTCTCGTCGTTGAGTTCATGCACGATGTTGTTGATGCGCGACCCGCGCACGCCAACACATGACCCTATGGGGTCCAGCCCATCCTGGCGAGCCACGACCGCTACCTTTGAACGGCTGCCGGGTTCGCGCGCAATGGCTTTGATCTCAACGGTACCTTCGTAAATCTCCGGCACTTCGGCTTCAAACAAACGCCGTACAATATCACGATGAGTACGCGAGACCATAATTTGCAGCATACGTCCCGGACTGCGGCGCACGTCATAGACGTAGACTCGCAGACGCTGCCCAACACGGTAGCGTTCGGAGGGCACCTCTTCACTGGCAGGCATCACCCCTTCTACTTTGTCTACCTTGTCAAGATCAAAGTCGATCAACCAGCCGCGCACGGGGTCTTTGCGTGTAAGCGTGCCGAGACGAATTTCGCCCATCCAATTTTTGATCTGATCGTAGAGGTGTTCGTGTTCCGCTTCGCGAATACGTTGCAGGATGACCTGTTTGGCCGTCTGTGTTGGAATACGATTGAAGATGAATGATGAGTCAACGTCGATAGACTCTCCAAGAGCCGCTCTTGGGACAAGGCGCTGTGCCTCCGCCAGCGAGATTTCCTCATTGGCGTCATTGACCTGGGCAACTACACGTTTCAAGGCCCAGACATGCACCTCGCCGTTTTTGTCTACCTCAATACGGACGTTTTCTCCGCCACCAAAACTTTTACGGTAAGCCGCGAGTAAGGCGGTAGCAACCGTTTCCATTACCACTTCGCGGGGCAATCCTTTTTCGGCAATTAATTGCGCGATAGCCGCTTGAAATTCGCTTCTCATAAGCCATGTACCTCCCGCTAGCGCCCGGCAGACCCTTACATCATTTTTTCGAGTGCGATGACCTCTGTATCATTAGACGCAGAGCTACTCTTGAGTAAAAATGTCTCAGTCAAGCAGAAAAGTGGACGGGATGCCCACTTTTCTCAAAAAAAAGCTTCTTCGGTTCAGTGCGTATTATATCATATTCCTACTTCTATAGCAACGCTACATCAACAACCGCCAGGGCGATTTAAAAGTCGAGCCAGGCCATCTTTTTGCAGGGCGAGGACAAGCCATCGCCCCTACTATGACTACGAAGCATCAGCCTGCCAAGAGCGTCCATAGTAGGGGCGATGGCTTGTCCTCGCCCTGCCCCCAACTTTTAAATCGCCCTGGAGAGTTATTGACACTGGTAGTGGGCCTGGCATTCGCGAATGCCAGGCCCACTACCAGTGTCAATAACTCTCAGGCATAGCTGACTGAGACGTGTGATATACTCCAATACAAAGCACATTTCGCACATGTGAGTATCGACAAAGGAGCATGTTATGGCGGTAGCGCACATTAGTGAAGATGAACAGGCATTAATAGATGAAATTCGTGCAATAGCTCTGGCGCGGGTGGCACCACGCGCCGCGGAGATTGACCATTCGGGCGAGTTCCCCTGGGATATGAAAGAGCTGCTGGCACAGCAAGGCATTCTTGCCATGCCGTTCCCTGCCGAATACGATGGCATTGGAGCCAGTGAACTGGCGGTGGTGATGGCAATTGAAGAACTGTCGCGCCACTGTGCCACCACAGCTTTGATCCTGGCGGTGCAACAACTTGGTGCCATGCCCATCTTACTGGCCGGTACCGACGAGCAGAAGCGCAAATATATTCCAAAGCTGGCGAGCGGCGAGTGGACGGCCGCTTTTGGCTTGACCGAGGCTGGTTCAGGTTCGGACTCCGCTGCCATGCGCACGCGAGCGGTGCGCAAGGGTGATAAGTATATGCTCAATGGCTCCAAACGCTTCATTACCAATGGCGGCCTGGCGCAGGTCAATTCCATTTTCGCCATCACCGACCCAAACACCGGAACACGCGGCATCAGTGGCTTCATCGTTGAGAGAGATTACCCCGGTTTTTCGGTGGGAAGGATCGAGGAGAAGATGGGCATCAAGGGGTCACAGACGGCTGAATTGATCTTCACAGACTGTGAAGTTCCTGCTGAAAACTTGCTTGGACGGGAAGGCGAAGGCTTTAAGATTGCTATGGCTACCCTGGATCAGACCCGCATTGGTATCGGCGCACAGGCGTTGGGTATAGCCCAGGGAGCACTTGACCTGGCGGTATCCTATGCGAAGCAGCGTATCCAATTCAACAAGCCTATCGCAGACAACCAGGGTATCCAGTTCATGCTGGCGGATATGGCGACCAAGGTGGAGGCCTCGCGCCTGCTGGTCTACAACGCCGCCGAGATGGTTGATCGCGGCGATAAGCACTTTGGCAAATACTCCGCCATGGCGAAGATGTATGCCTCAGATAAAGCCATGGAAGTGACCAACGATGCCATCCAGATTCTGGGCGGCTACGGGTACATGAAAGAATATCCCGCCGAGCGCATGATGCGTGACGCCAAGATCACGCAGATCTACGAAGGAACAAACCAGATTCAACGCCTGGTCATTGCCCGCGAGCTGCTGAAGTAATACTATTCAACAAAAAAGCGCAACAATATGGGTGTTTGACATTGTCAAACACCCATATTGTTGCGCTTTTTTGTTGAATGTCACGCATGATCCATGTGGGTACACACACGTAGATGCAGGTAGATTTGCACATTGACAACTCAACAACGTATACGTATACTTCCATATAAGAGCAAGCAATCTCTAAATCTTGCTCTTAGACTTTCTTATTTTTCTTCACGTCACTTCAAAGGAGATGCATAGC
>Ga0209701_10001353_pt1 | contig 15649 bp, 14 predicted proteins | sample CZO8metaG_4_FD_188356 | JGI IMG/M metagenome (GOLD analysis project Ga0209701, IMG submission 188356) | Vadose zone soil microbial communities from the Eel River Critical Zone Observatory, Northern California, USA - CZOApr15con2H3.8 metaG... | ecosystem: Environmental > Terrestrial > Soil >...
GCTGGGCCTGATCCGAGCAGGAGATCGGGAAATGGACACTCCCGTATTGTTCCGCTCGAAGCGTATCCGCGTGGTGGTGTGCATCAGATTGACCAAAAACCGCGGGTGGGAAGCTCAGAAACGCCAACAGGACCCCAGTCGCTGGATACTTCATTCGACACCCCCAAGCATCGAGCGTGAGATTGGCGAGCACGCTCGTTCCAGGTACTACGCGAGTTAAAACAGGATCCAATGCTATGCGAAATTAGTCTCCTGGAGCAACCGGAGATGTCGCATTGTGGTTTGTCGACCACAAGGGCCACACATTTTGGCAAAGATTCTGACGTTTGGGTAGCGTTGCCGCTGTTACGGCCCAACATCGCTATGAACGCGCACCCCATCGATAGCACAGACAGTCCATAGATCAGGCCTTTGTTGCTAAATGCCAGCACGATTCCGGGCGGTTTGTCGGCCAACCGGCAGTTGTCCAGAAACGGGGTTATGGGAAGTTTGCATCGTCTCAAGCCAACCACCTAAAGTTAGAAGTGCTTATGAGGGTCTTTCCCGTGCGATCGATCAAGGGGCCCCGGTACGATTCCGAAGTTTCTCTGACTTTGTCCTTTTCGAAACGCTCGCGTGTCGCTGCGAGCGAATATTTCCAGAGATTAGATCCGAAAGGCGAACGTATTTCATTTTGGTGACGCCGGCCACGAATGATGCATGTCGTTGATGCGACAACCCAATTTCACAACGCCCGATTGTTTCCCGAACAAATTCACAAATCAGTGGCCTTTCCACTGCTGCAGGTGGCAAGGTATGCCACACACGCGATTTGAAAATGGATCGCGTCGAGTGGGGCGATCCGATGTACAGGGTCTCTGATGGAGTTCGCAGCACGCATGGGCAGGATGGCGCAATCGTGCTGGACGTCCATCAAGGCCAAATGTTCAACATGAATCTGGTTGGATCGAGGATTCTTGAACTTCTTGAAAATGGGTCCGCGGAGCCAGACATCGTGAATGTGATCAGTCGCGAGTTCAATACCAGCCGCGACGTCGTCGAAAATGATGTGCGGGAATTCATCGAATCGCTACAGAAGAACAAGCTGGTCGCAGACCGCTAGCAAAGCGACCGACTAAGAATGTGAGCGGGAAATTGGCAACTGCAAAAACGAACGAGTGCGAGACCTACCGTGTCATCGTGCTGGGGCAATGCGGGACCGAGGTCCTTGTGGTCCCTGAGGGCGACCGATTCGCGCTACCTTCCGTGAACATTCCGCGCTGGCAACGAGTGGCAGAGAATCTCACCGCAGCGGTCAAGACCGACTGGGGCGAAGAAGTCGTCTGTCTTTTCGAGCCGGATGCGTCGGCGTTGACGAATGCTACCGGGATCCGCTATCAAGCAACGGAACACTGGTGCGCCAGTGGCAAACCTAAGACGCCCACTCAATGGGTTCCACTTTCAGCCTTATCCCACGATTCATTGATCGGCGCTTCTGACTACCTGGCGATCCAGCAATCGATTGCCTTATGTAGTACCGAGAGGACGGAGACGCCGCCTGGCCCATTCACACGACTGGGCTGGTTCAAGGATTTGCGCGAGTGGGTCGAGACGGTGATCGAACCATTGGGTTTCCATCTCAACGGGAATGTCCACCAGTTGAACGCCAGCCCATCGTTCAGCCTGGTTCGATTCGAAACGGACGGCCCGGCACTGTGGTTCAAAGCTGTGGGCGAGCCCAACCAAAAGGAATTTCTCATTACCTGTACGCTTGCGCAACTCTTCCCAAACTGCCTTCCGGGGGTACTGGCAGCCCGGCCAGACTGGAATGGATGGCTTACGCGGGAGGCCGCAGGAAAGCTTCTCTGTGAAGTACAGGAAGACGCGCTCTGGCAAAGAGCAGCAGCGGCTCTGGCCGAATTGCAGATCGACTCTATCGACCATGGTGCCCGGATCCTCGGGGCTGGTGCGCGCGATCGGGGCGCAGCGGAGCTTTCCAAACTAATTCAGCCTTTCATGGAGAGCATGGCGCAACTGATGGAACGGCAGACGAAAGTGCCGCCAGCGGCTCTCGGTCGCGAGGAACTGCTCCTACTGGGAGACCGCATACAGAGTGCGCTTGATGCTCTCGAGGCTTTAGGAATTCCTGAGACACTCGGGCATCTCGATCTCAACCCCGGAAATATCATTGTTTCGCCAAGTCGATGCACGTTCCTCGATTGGGCCGAGGCGTATGTGGGGAATCCTTTTTTCAGCCTTGAGTATCTGCTCGAACACCTGCGCCGCACGAATAGGACGGATTCAGCAGCCGAAACAAAGTTGGTCGAATCGTACTGCGCACAATGGGAGCAGGTAGTCCCGACTGCCGCTGTCGCCGAAGGTTTGGCACTTGCTCCGCTCCTGGCAGTCTTTGCCTACGCGGCCGGAAGCAATGCATGGGAGGACACGGAAAGACTGCAAGAGCCGGCCACTGCAGGATATTTTCGAAGCCTGACCCGGCGGATGCATCGCGAGGCGACTGAACTGGCTGATAAGAGATCCCTATGCCTGCATTAATGGAACCTCCGCCATATTCCCAGGTCGAAGACGTCACCGAAGTCTTGCACGGCGTGCCAGTGACTGATCCTTACCGCTGGCTTGAAGACCAGGAGTCCGCACGCACTCGGGAATGGCTGTCTGCGCAGACCCGGTACGCGCGGTCTTATCTCGATTCCATCCCAGACCGACAGCGCGTCCGAGAACGCATTCGTCAACTGCTCGACATTGAGACCTACGACTCGCTTCAGAAAGTTGGTACCCGATATTTCTTCCGGAAACGTGTGGTCGGGCAGGAGCAACCCTCGATATGCCTCCGTGAGGGCAGGGACGGACCAGATCAGGTACTCGTCGATCCTGCGCTTCGGGGCACAGGGCCGCACACCGCAGTAAAACCGCTTCGCGTTTCACCCGATGGCCGCTTGCTGCTCTATGAAGTGAAACGGGGTGGAGAGCGCACTGGAACGTTTGAGATCTTGGATGTCCGAACCCGTGAGCCTTTGCAGGATGCGCTTCCCCGAGGGGATCTCCGCGGCTTCGCATTTGCGCCAGATTCTCAATCCTTCTACTACGTTCACGAGGCCCTGGAAGCCCAAGATCCGAACTATCGTGCAGCGTACAAGCACATTTCGGGCACCACTTTTGCCGAAGACAAGGAGGTCTTCTTCGCCGGCGAGAATAAGAATCTGCGACTTCACATCGTTCCCGGCGCGGAACACCTTGGCTTTTTAGTAGTTCGGTTTGAAGAAAACACGGTGACCGACTTTTATCTTTGGCCGTTCGGGAGCACAGGTGACCCGGAGCCGGTGATTTGGAATGCCCAGTACAACTTCGGGCCCCTCCTGCTGAAAGATGGTCGAATCTTGGCCATCACGGACCGGGGATCCCCGAACTTCCGAATTGTCGAGGTCCGTCGGTGTGAGGGTTGTGAGCCGGAACTCATCGACCTCGTTCCACCTGGCGATTTACCAATTCAGAACTGGATCGTAAGCGGGGACAGGATTTTTGTCTCCTACGCTCGAAGACTTCAAACAGAGATCGACATTTTCGATCTCTCCGGCAAACAACTTGGCCAAGTGCCAGTCAACGAATGGGACACGGTGCGCCTGCTGGGAGGCTCCGAGAATGGGGACGAACTGTTCTTCGAACAAGAGTCTTTCACTAAACCAGTTCAGATCTGCAGCTATCTGCCCGCCAAATCCGAGGTAGCACTCTGGGCAGAACGGAGGATCCCATTTGACTCCCAGTGCCTCCATCATATCCAGGTTTGGTTCCCGTCAAAGGACGGGACGCAGATCCCGATGTTCCTCGTGGGCCGTCAAGAAGTTCTCGAGGGAGGCCCACATCCCACCATCATGACCTCGTACGGCGGCTATGGCGTTCCCATGACGCCACAGTTCAGCGTATTTGTCGCCTTTCTCATCGAGCGCGGCTGTCTCTTTGCTCTGCCCAACATTCGAGGCGGTTCAGAATTCGGCGCCGAATGGCACAACGCCGCCAAGCGACGAAATCGCCAGGTAGCATTCGATGACTTCATAGCCGCTGGGGAGTGGCTGATTGAGACCGAGCGGACCGAACCTCACAAGCTCGCCATATTCGGCGGCTCAAATTCTGGATTATTGGTTGGCGCCACCATGACCCAGAGGCCGGATCTATTTCGTGCGGTTCTCTGTATGGTGCCCATGCTCGACATGCTGCGGTATCACCTTTTTGACAACGCATATGTTTGGAAGGACGAGTTTGGGACCGCCGAGGACCCTGAAGACTTAGCCGCCCTGCTCAGTTATTCCCCATATCACAACGTGCGCGATGGGACAGCATATCCCGCGACCATGATCGTCTCCGGGGATTCGGACCAGAATTGCAATCCGTTCCACGCTCGGAAGATGACGGCCCGGCTGCAAGCCGCAACTGTGTCCGCGTACCCGATATTTCTCGACTACAGCCGATATCGCGGGCATTCACCAGTGTTGCCTCTGAGCGAGCGGATTGAAGCTCTCGCGGACCGGATGACGTTTCTCTGTGACCAGTTGCGGTTGACTGTTTGAAGAGGTCCACAATGTCGTTTCTCGTATTGCGAGCGTATTTGAGGCTGATTCAGTTCGATCTCTGCTTGGCCCGGGGAAATTTACAGGCGCTGTACGACAAGGTGCGCACCTGCACAACTGCAAAAGTGCCGACCTCAGCCGACTCTACTGAACGGATCTGTTCAGCAATTGATATGGCATGCATCTGGTACTGGAAAGAAGTGCTCTGCCTTCAGCGATCCGCCGCAACCGCGTGTCTGCTGAAACGCCATGGCGTGCCGGCGCAGATGGTTCTTGGCGCCCAACAGATGCCCTTCAAAGCCCATGCATGGGTCGAAGTCCATGGCCGGGTGGTAAATGACAAGCCCTATATGCGGGAAATGTACGCCGTGCTCGACAGATGTTAGATGGTGGGTCGCCTGGAAGGGATCAGAACAATGAGCGTTCAGTTCGGCAAATGCAATTTCGACGGCAAGCCCGTGGATCGGACGGATCTCGACCAGGTTCGCCCTGTGCTCGCATCTTATGGGCCGGACAGCGAAGGCTACATTTGCAAAGATAACCTCGGGATTCTCTATCGAGCGTTTTACACGACGAAAGAGTCCCATGACGAGGCGCAGCCTCAAGTGCTGGCGTCCGGGGCCGTTATCACCTGGACTGGCCGGCTTGACAACCGTGAAAACCTCACCCGTCAACTGTCCGAGGTGAAACCGGCCGGGCATACCGACCTAGCAATCGCAGGGGCGGCCTATGAGCGATGGGGAACGAACTGCTTTGCGAAGCTCATTGGAGACTGGGCTCTATCGATCTGGGATCCTGGAGACCGCTCTCTAATTTTGGCCAAGGACTTCATTGGAACTCGGCATCTCTACTATTCGGTCGAAAACGACCAGGCTACGTGGTGCACGCTCCTCGACCCGCTAGTCCTGTTCGCGGGCCACTCATTCAAACTTGACGAAGAATACATCGCTGGCTGGCTATCGCTCTTCCCGGCAACACATCTGACGCCGTACATCGGAATTCACTCGGTACCACCGTCTTCCTTCATTCGGTTGGCAAGAGGAGCACAGACAATTGCCAGGTACTGGGAGTTCGATCCCACCAAAAGGATTCGTTACCGGACGGATGGCGAATATGAAGAACACTTTCGGGCCGTTTTCTCAGAATCCGTTCGGCGGCGGCTTCGCTCAAAAAGTCCCGTCCTCGCCGAGTTGAGTGGGGGCATGGATTCATCGTCGATCGTGTGCATAGCCGACGAAGTCATAGCTCGACGAGTGGCTGAGACTCCAAGGCTCGATACGATCTCCTATTACACCGAATCTGAGCCCAATTGGGATGAGCGCCCGTACTTCGCAAGAGTTGAAGCTAAACGTGGACGGATCGGTTGTCATATTGAGGTCGGAGCAAAGGATGCGTTCCGGATCGACTTTGACATGAGAAGCATGACGGCGAGTCCAAGTTCAGGAAGGTGTCTCTCCGAGGCCAACCAAAAGTTTGCCGATCTTGTTGAATCCCAAGGGAATCGCGTCCTACTCTCCGGAATCGGTGGCGACGAATTCACGGGCGGCGTTCCAAACCCGCTTCCCGAACTCGCGGACCTCTTACTCGAACTGGATTTTACGAGACTGGTCCATCAACTGAAAGTGTGGGCTTTGGAGAAGAGAAAGCCTTGGCTTCACCTGCTAGTGGGTGCGGCGGGAGAGTTCTGTCCACACAGGCTTGGGAGTTCCCGCCGGCAGAACAGTCCTTGCGCCTGGCTCAACGCGGACTTCGTTCGCCGGAACCGGGAGGCCATCTCCGGATACGAGAGGAGATGGAAGGTCTTTGGTCCGCGGGCGAGCTTTCAAGACCATATAAGCACGATAGGTGCGATGCGCAGGCAGTTAGCAGCAGATGCTTTGCCTTCAAAACCTGCCTTCGAGAAACGTTATCCCTACCTCGATCGCGACCTGCTGGAATTCAGCTGTGCAATTCCACCGGATCAGTTGATCCGCCCAGGCCAGCGGCGTTCCCTGATGCGTCGCGCTCTTGCCTTTACGGTGCCAGAGGAACTACTGAATAGGAAGAGAAAGGCGCACGTAGCACGCGGCCCGATGGCGGCCATCTCAAGCGACTACGCCAGCGTGAATGCTCTTTGCCAAGAAATGGTCGGCAGCTTGATCGGATTAGTCGATCAAAACGCTATAACAGATGTCCTTCTGAAAGCCCGGCAGGGCCTGACCGTTCCCCTGGTCCCATTCATGCGCACTCTAGCTATCGAATGGTGGTTAAGAAATCTCGTGTCTTTCGGAATTGTGCAGTTTGACCGCGGCACGGAAAACCAGCACACATTGCGGGTTCTGGCTCAAGGAAAATCAAGGTTGCCTTTGAGCACATAACCCAAACAGAAAGGAGGTGAACTAAGCGATGAATTACGAGAAGCCAAAAATCAGCCATCTCGGGTATGCGCAGACGCTCGTCTTGGGAACCAAGCACGTGCCTCCGCTCTTCGACAACATGCCGCCCGACTTCCGCAAATCCGTTGCCGCTTACGAATCTGACGAGTAGGTAAGCGCCCAAGAAATCGCGGAACGTTGAAACAGAGTTTGTCTCAGCTGAGCAATACATCCTACAGAAAGGAGGGTTATTCTAATGACTTACCAGAAGCCAAGCATCAACAGGCTCGGAAACGCTCCGGCGCTTGTCATGGGAACGAAGCATGTGCCTCCGCTCTCTGACAATCAGCCCCCGGATTTCCGGAAGTCCATTGCCGCCTATGAATCAGACGAATAGGCAAAACCAAGGGGGGACGCTCCAGGGCGTCCCCCTTCAAAGGCAGTGCCTTAGGCTAGATTGAGGCACTACCTCCCCCTCAAAACGTGACCTTGTTCCTGTGATCGATTTCGACTCCGTGTTCCCGTCTCTGGAACAACGGAAAAGTGGGGCGTTTGAGTGGATCCTCCTCGACCGGAGAGGGCTGTCAGTCTGACTGCCAGAAGGTCTCCAAATGCCGCCGCATTGCAGAACTTCTCTCTTAGCAAGAACGAAAGACGCCGAGACGAGCTCCGCTCTCCGGGATTCAGGTAGTTCTTACGATCCTTTGGCCAGATCGCCCACAGGGCGCGGCCTAGGCTCTTCTGGTCGTCGCTGTCTATTGGCGTCACGGTTTTGAAGAAGCGCGAATATGCGTTCTCCACGCGCAGAAAGATCTGGCCCTCGATTGGTTTGTCGCCTGTGTTGGTGACCGTTACGTCCACGGCATACATACCGGAGATGGGCTCGAATACCGAGTTCTCAAATTCCAGCGCTACTTCGTGGGAGACGTCTTTTGCGTCATCGCTTAGGACAGCCGGATTCAAACTATTCACCAAGATGGTCCCTGACCATAAAGCTCCATTTTGGTCCGTCGCCTCGGGCCACGTCGCATGGAAGATTCCATCAGCGTCCGCTGCGAGACCGGTCCGATCCGGAATCAATCCATCTCGAGCTGCAATTACACTGAAACCAATTGCGTCGGGCTCAAGAGTCCAGCCCGAACCATTTCCTTCCCTATGAACCTCAGGAGACGCGTCGCGCATAGATTGTGACAGATTGGCGGTTGTTGACGATGCCACACATCGAGAGACCGGAATGGGGTCCGAGAATGTTCGCCCGTTGTCTGAGGATGCTGCAAATCTCCAGCAATGAGATTCATCACCGTCAAGCCACAAAAGGCCCACGACACCGCTCTTGTTCACAGCGACCGACGGAACATATCCGTCATCGACAACCCCATGCGGCGCGGACCAAGTATGGCCTGCGTCGTTGGTTGACGAGATCGCGATTTGGCAATGACCGTTCTCGAAATTTCCCCAGACCACAAAAACAGTCCCATCGCGGCTGTTCACATCGAGGGATGGCATTGCACCAAGGCAGGGATGCACAGGTCCGAACTCTGCGACCGCTTGCAAGCTCTGACCACCATCGCGACTCGCAAACACCTCCGCATGCGTCGTGAATCCTAGCCCGGAACTGTCCGTATTCGACGGAGAGCTCCGATTGGTCAAAAACACCGCAAGCACATCTCCGTTCGGCAGTACACGCGCCGCTGATGCATAGGCCGCGAGGTACCTGAACCCCTTAGGCATGGGCAACGACACCGGGTCAGGTAGCGTCTTGCCATCTGATGCAACCAGCTGCACCTGATTAAACGAACCAGACTCCCTTTGACTACTCGCTTGGCCGAACAGATACATTCGGCCGCGCCTCGGTCCGTTAGACCAATCTATCGCCATTGCTGTGTGATCGAGCCATCCGCGTTTGCTCATCATCGTCCAGCTCCGGCCGCCATCCGAAGAGGCGTAGAGATGGATATCACCTCGTTCTTGCAGAGGAACCCCAACCGGCACTCTGCCGTGTTCCAGGAACGCACTCTCCGCCATAAAGAAGACGCGTCCCCCAGCGCCCGAGGCGCACGATTCCTCGCTGACCCAGGCGCTCGAGTTATCTTTGACAACTTCGCGCCAGCTGCGACCGCCATCCTGCGAACGATAGACAAAACCAATCATGGCATTTTCGGATGCCGAAAAGCGGTAGCCGCAGGCGAAGACATCCCCCCCTGCATCAGGATCGATTGAGAGATCAATCAAGCTGTGATTGCCCACGAGTGGAGGACTCACCCTCACGCGAGGTCCCGGTCTTGGCGTCGACTGAGCCGCACATGAGGCCAGAACAGCAGGGATCAATCCAAAACTCGTCACAAGCGTGACCGTCAGCCAACGTGCGTTGCTGATCCACTTTGGAGAGGATGTTCGAGCCGCACTCTTACGTACAAACACTGGCAGGGGGGAAAGTCCTTTGCTCTTCATGGTTGTCCCGGCGTCAGAATTTCAGCTTGAGTGCGAACTGCATGGAGCGCGGTCCTCCCATCTGGTAGAGAGGGCTCAATACACCCAGACTCTGGGCAAGCGTTGACGTGGCTTGTCCGAACGTGCATCCGGGTCCGGCGGGGCAGTAGGCTGTGTTAATGAAGCCAAAGTTGGGGTGATTGAACACGTTAAACGCCTCAGCCCGAAATTGGACCTTAAGCCGCTCATGGATCGGAAGCTCACGGCGGAGGGCAAAATCCATCTGCCAAGTGCCAAAGCCACGCGCGAAATTTCGCGGACTATCGCCAGCTTGGCCCGGCGGGGCAGGGGTGAAAGCATCCGGGTTAATCTCCCGATCTCCAGGAAATTGTCGGCCGTACAGATACACTGGAACGTCCGGAACAGTATTCAACTGTCCTGGAACCAGCTTTCCTGTGCCCGGATCAAAATAGCTAGTTCCCGCCAGATTGACAGGGAATGCAGTCCTCGCTGTGAAGCGGTCGTCCAGCCCCCAGTGATTCAGCAACGCGCCACAGAACTTCGCACTACATGCATTCGGCAAGTCGTATGACACTGCGGCAGAAAAGCTGTGCCGCACGTCAAAATCCGAGTTGCCTCTGGTGTAGGGGAGGGCGGAATTCTGTGAACCGAAATCGATCGAATGAGACCACGTGTACGAGAGCAGCGCTTGCAGCCCTTCGGCCAGCCGGCGCTGAAATTGAGCTTCCAAAGCGTTATACGAGGAAGTGAGCCCATTCTGAGAAAAGGTGACGGTGCCAAAGTTGGGGTTAAAAAGGCCTACGTTTACTTCGCTCTGCTCAAGTAGTCTTCGCCCGCTTGCACCGACGTAGGAAAGCGTCAGTGCCTGCACCTTTCCGAATGCCTGCTGAACATTGGCGTTCCATTGCAATGTATACGGCAGCTGAAGATGTGGAGGGTACGCAAAAACCTGTGTATCCGTATATGGCGGGACCGGCGGATTCACGATTGCAGGCACAAATTGCGCGAGGGGAGCAGGAAAGCTGGCGGGCACGCCGAAATCCGCGCCGAATAGATTGAAGGCGGAGAAGCCAGGCCCGAAATAGCCTTGCGAACCCAACTGCTGCCCGGTATCGAAAAACACGCCACCACCACCGTGCAGTACGGTCTCGTATCCAGGCTTGTCGTGGAGCACGTATGCAAAACCCAGGCGGGGAGCCAAGTTGTACCAAGTTGTATTCCAAAGAGGGGTGCCCTGGGGAGCCAGTGTCAGCGTCTGAGGGTTGCTGCCGCGCACTGTATAGGGGAGATTCCCCCGATTTGCCCCGGGCGCGGGGTTGACCTCCCAGCGCAGTCCGAACGACAGAGAAAGACGGGCCGAAAGCCGCCACTGGTCCTGTCCGAAGGCGGAAAAGTTGGTATAGAGAGGATAAGCAGTCGCCGAGCTCGATGCCACTCCGATGCTCACGGAATTTGCCTGGACGGCGGCTTGGTCATCAAACTCGTAGTCCATCCGAGGATTGAGCGCCTTTCCAATGGGAGCCAACCTGCGGTAGTCCACGCCAAACTTGAGCTGGTGGCGTCCTGACGACAAACTCACGGTGTCGACAAGATTCCACTGTCGCTGATGAGTCTTCAGGTTGTTTTGCACAAGCTCGGGAAAAAACGGAGTGAACGCTAGCGTGGCTGAGACTTGATAAGTCGGACTGGAGGCCCGGTTGATGCCTTGCAACCCGGCCAAGTCGGCCGATTGGGCTCCTCCCAGGGTATCGAGCGTGGACAAGCTCGTTGCTTCATTCGAGCTGAAGTTCAAACGCGCTTCGTTACTGAAATTACTGGACACCAGACTAGATAGGCCAAGCGTGATAGTTCTCGTTTTGTAGGCGCTCGACGACTTGCTGGAAGGACTGAAATTCCCGGTGAAACGAGTGTCCAACGATGACGATGTGTTGCTGAACCGGAGGAACGCCCTCGACTTGGACGTCAGGTTGTGATCCAGACGCAGGCTGAGGGAATCGATGTGGCTCGGATTCGACCAGGCGCCTACAAATTCGCCCAATCCGTTCCCCAAGTCAGGCGCACCGGGCGTGGGCAGAGGAAAAGCGTCAAGCACAGGTTGCAAATCCGGTGGCGCCGCCTGCCGCAGCGCGAGACTTGGCACATAGCTCACCGATGCCGGTTGTGGCTGAACCAGCCGCAGCCCCTCGTAGGAGAAAAAGAAGAAGGTCTTATCTTTCCCGCTGTAGAGAGGAGGAATGCTCAGAGGTCCGCCAAGCGTCCCGCCGAAATCATTTTGCCGCAAGGAAGACTGAGCAAGACCGAAGAAGCCGTTAAACCAGTCGCTTGCGTCAAAGTAATTGTTGCGCAAATAGTCGAAGGCTGTGCCATGCCAGTCGTTTGTTCCGGAACGTGTGGCGAACGAGAACTGGCCACCCGGATTGCGTCCGTATTCGGCTGAGTAGGTGGAACTCTGGATGCGAAACTCCTCAAGGGCATCCACGGAGACCAGTCCTTGCGTCGTCCCGAGCGCGGTTGATGCAGGTAGCGAACCGCTTGCTCCAGGACTCTCAACAAAGCCCGCTTGCGTTCCAATGTTTGCGCTCACTCCATCCACCGAGTAGGAGTTTGACTCCGTGCGCTGGCCGTTGACGCTGAATTCGCCATTGCTTCCGAGAAAGGCTTGCGATTGCGGGCTTGTCGTCACAACACCGGGCGTGAGCAAGATGAGATCCTGAAAGCTCCGGCCATTCAGCGGCATGTTCTCGACGTATTTACGGTCTACAACCGTGCTGACCGCGGCCGATTCGGTGTTCACCAGCGGCACACCGCCCTCCACGGTCACGATCTCGTGGAATGCGCCGACGGGGAGAGTGAAATTTATGGAGAGTGCGTCCTGAATGTTGAGAACAATGTCAGGCTTGATGATTGTCTTGAAACCCACCTTGGAGACCTGGAGCCGATAAGGGCCGGGAGGCAAATTGGGCAGCACGTAGATCCCTTCATCATTGGTCTTGGTGGTGTGCTTCACGCCGGTGACGTCATTCACTGCCACAATTTCAGCGCCGACGATCACTCGACTGGAGGGGTCGAGGACAAGGCCGTTGACATTTCCGCTGGGCGACTGTCCTACGGCAGGAAGGACGAACAGCACGGTACAAACGAATAGGAGGGTGATTCGGGGGAGGCGCATGTCGATTCTCCGGCGAGCAACGAATGTCAGCCACTCTTCCGTTATTCGCAGGAAAACCCGTAGTTCTACCAAGTCTTCCTTATTCTAGAACGAATCAAGAGCTCGGGAATCAGCGGGCTTCTGAACTACTTCTTCTGAACTAGGGATGATTTGGATCAATTCTCAAGTAGGCGAAAAGGAGAGGTTTGCCGCTGGGTTTGGCGCTGCGGCCGTTGGGTTCCACGGTCACGAATACGGCGTCGATCTGCGCGAGGGTCTTCGGATCGTCGAATTTCAGAACCCAGCGCTTCTTGGTGGCGTTGTCTTCATAAAAAATGCCTAGATTGAGTGCCTGTTGCCGATCTGGCCCACGTCGCCCCCAAGCCTGGAATGTGCTCGCACGCTTTATGCCTTGCTGGTCTAAGTCGTAAGCGTAGAAAATCAGAGACTTGCCCCTTGTATAGAAGAGCCGCCCGTACGGCTTCTTGGTCGCGCCGTTATCGCCGACATCGTAAACCTCAGCGATGTAGAGATCTCGCGCGCCCATGAGCTCGCGGATGTCGCGGTCGTGGGCGAGCAACTGGTCCTGCTGGTCGAGGGCCGTCTCGCGGTCCTGAAGCAGTCTGGTGAGATCCTTGACTTTAGCCTCCAGTGCTTTCGCGCTTGCGGTATCGCGCGAGGACTGCTCCGTGAGAGAATCCAGCTGCTTTTGCAGCGCCTGGGAATTGGACTGTGCCGCCTGCAACTTCTGGTTTAGGTCAGTCTGCTGCTGGACGAGATCCTCTTTGCCCGTTTCTCCGCTACGCAGATCGCTCTCCAGGCGATCCTGGGCCTCTTTCATCCGGTTCATGTCCGCCGACTGCCGCTCCAGTTGCCGGCGCAGATCGGCGAGGGCTTTGTCACGCTGTGTGACCTGAGCCTGCGCAATTTCCCGCTCGTGGGCAGCATCACTCAGCTGCTCTTCTAACGAAGCTTGGTTCTGCGGCGAAGCCTGCTCTTGGGTGTTTGGCTTTGATGGGGTGAGTTTGGCCACGTCGGTACCGCGGCGCACGCCGACCCAATAAGCGCTGAAACCGAGAGTGATGAAGAGCAGAATTCCAGCGGCATACAACATCCACACATGGCGCCAGGTTGACTCGGGGGCGAGTGGAAGGACCCGGCGAGGAACAGTGGGGATGTCGCTCTTGTTTTCGACTCCAGCTCTCTCGTGCTTCTCTTCCTGCTCCAGCCGCTCGAAGAAGACCTTTTCTGCTTTCCTTTGCGACCAGGAGGGTCCCGGATCCGGTTCCGAATCTCCTTCAGCAGCAATCGTGGGAATCGCGTCGTTGACGATAGTTTCGTACTGCTGAAGGGCCTCCCGGCAGGCAGGGCAGACAGCGAGGTGCTCTCGTAGCCTCTCTTGATCTTCCTGGCTTAGCTGGCCCGAGGTCGAAACGGCACAGAGTTCCAGGAACTCGTCATGGGGTTCGCTTGGAAACAACGCCCCCGCTCCTAGGTTGGACAAAACCTCTTATCATACTGCTCGATTCCCCTGCAATTTACCACCAAAAATCTGCTTTCGCAGCTTTTCCAGTGCGCGGTAATAGTGGTGGCTGATATTTCCGGTTGTTTGGCCAAGTTTCGCCGCGATCTCATCCAGCGTGTAGCCTTCGAAAAAGTACAGGTGTAGCGTCTGACGCTGGTTCTCGGAAAGCTCGTCGAAAGTCTTCGACAACGCGTCCTGCCCAATCAGCTGGTCGATTGAATCTTCATGACGCCCGGTCCTGGCTCCAGCATCACCAGCACGCTCAGTCGCGTCATCGAGATCCAGCCGGGTATAGAAGTGGCGGGAAGTCAGGTAACGACGGCGGGAAATGGCGCGGCGGTAGGTCATCTGGAGAATCCAGAACCGCGCGGGGCCTTTCGAACTGTCGAAGGTTTTGCAGAGACGGTGAATCAGTAGAAAGATGTCCTGGAGGAGGTCGTCTGCCTCGGAAGGGTCTCGCAGAACTCGGTAGGCCACTCCGCGGACCATCCGTGCGTAGCGGCGAAACAAGCACGCCAAGGCTTCCTTGTCCCCGTCGCAAACGGAAGCCATCAAGGCTTCGTCGGAGACCGTAGCTTCTACGACGGGATTCGCGGCTGGCGCCTCCGACGTTTTCCCGTTCTCGCCGGGCACCGCAAGCCCAGGCAGGCGAATTGTGATGGAGGAATTCATGAGACCCCGGCCCTGGATTTGCGGACGAAAAGCCGTGTTCTAGGCCGAGCACCTCCCTTGCTGGTTGCCGGAATGCCCCCTGGCTCCACATTTGCCATTGAGGACACGCTCCTGCCGTCGGCGATTTGGCACACATCGCCGCACACATAACCGATGTAGTTTCAACAACTTACAAATTACCCGCCGCGGGGCGGACTCAGTCTTACCTCGCACCTTTGATTTCCTCAACAATGGTGGGCAACGCACTCCGCCAGCGGTGAGCGCAAGCTGGAATACAAAGCCTCCACCCGTAATCTCATCACGACCCGTAATCTCATTCGGTGGTTAGAAACCTGAGTATGAGCGAAATTCGGCCCACAGGTGCAATGCTTGTCGGCCCTTCGCGAGAAATTCGGCAACCGCCTTAAGACCATCCGGTTGGCTCGGAGCATGAGCCAAGAGCAGTTCGCGGAACTGATCGAGATCTCTGTCGATTTTCTTAGCCTTATCGAACGCGGGATCAACGCTCCATCCTTCGAGAACCTAGAAGTTTTCTCCACCCAGCTCGGCATCCCTGTTCATGAGCTTTTCGTGTTCGAGGACAACGCGGCACGTCAGAAATAGATAATTCATCGAACCCGTAATCTCATTCGGTGGTACCCGGAATCACATTACGCCAGACTTTCGGCAGGTTGCAAGCTAATTTTGAACAGCCTCCGAAAGCAATTCGGCCTTCGACTCCTCCAGATCAGGCATGATCTGGGGAAGAGTCAGGAAGACTTTGCCGAGATGATAGGGATGTCTGTGGATTTTCTTAGCTTGATTGAGCGGGGAAGGAATGCTCCCTCTTTTGAAAAGCTCGAGCGCATGGCTGCTGCTCTCAAGATGCCAGTCGGTTATCTATTCACTTTCGACAGACAGGCTTCGCGAACTCGCAGTAAGGCACACCGGCGTTAAC
>Ga0209701_10001354_pt1 | contig 15647 bp, 13 predicted proteins | sample CZO8metaG_4_FD_188356 | JGI IMG/M metagenome (GOLD analysis project Ga0209701, IMG submission 188356) | Vadose zone soil microbial communities from the Eel River Critical Zone Observatory, Northern California, USA - CZOApr15con2H3.8 metaG... | ecosystem: Environmental > Terrestrial > Soil >...
GACCGAGGTCGGGCCGAAGGTCGCGGCCAGCATCGTGGAATTCTTCTCCGAAGCTGCGAACCGCGAGGTCATCAAGAAACTGCGCAAGGCGGGCGTGAATCCCACGGAAGAAAAGCGCGCGCCAAAGAGCAACAAACTGGCGGGGAAAACGTTTGTGTTTACGGGGGCGCTGGAACATCGGTCGCGAGAAGAGGCCGGCGAGCTGGTGAAACAGCATGGCGGCTCGGTGGTTTCTTCAGTAAGCAAGAAGACGGATTACGTGGTGGTCGGCGCGGAGCCGGGATCGAAATACGACAAGGCGAAAGAGCTGGGCGTGAGAATCCTCACCGAAGGCGAGTTCGAAAGACTGGTCGGCGTGAAATAAGCGGGGTGACCTATGCAAGCGCTGTCGCAGCGTGTCCTGCAAATGTTCAAAGAGATGAAGAGAGACGCTCTGGATTTGCACGTCATGTTTGAAGCGGCGGGCAATGACCCTGCGAAACGCCAAGAAGTGCTCGACGCGGTTGAAGAGCTTCAGCGGGAAGGCCTGTTGGTGGCACGAGGCAGCGATTTCTATGCACTGACAGCGAAAGGCAAGCAGGCCATCGGCAAACCCTAATCCGTGTATAATTAAGCTGGCGGGTAGGTCGGGTGATCGCCGGTTCAGCCGCCGCAAGGCGGCAGAGCGGGAGGAAAGTCCGGACACCGCGGCTCGTAGCCGCAAGGCAACGAGCCGAAGGGCAACGCGCCTGGTAACGCCAGGGGGCTTGGTTCGCGTGACGAGCGAAAGCGAATCGCGAGGACCGGCCACGGATAGTGCCACAGAGAATAAACCGCCGGCGCGAAAGCGCGGCGAGTCCGCTTTGGCGGATTGGCCGCAGCATCTCGATGACAGGCAGGAGGCAAAACCTCCGGCTCGTCTTTTTTGATGCCCGCGTTTGGCAAGGGTGAAAAGGTGGGGTAAGAGCCCACCGCTCCGATGGCAACATCGGAGGCACGGAAAACCCCGCGTGGTGCAAGGCCAAATAGGAGGGGAGGGCCGGCCCGGCCCGCTTGCCCTGAGAGCTGACAAAGTCAGCTTGAAGGGCTCTTAACCCTCGGGTAGGCCGCTTGAGCGGCGCAGCGATGCGCCGCCTAGAGGAATGATCGCCGCGTCGCGCAGGCCGATACTTGGACGCGCGAGGCACAGGATCCGGCTTACAGACCTGCCCGCCAATAATTTGTTTATAATCAAAGGCTTACGGCACTTAGGGCTTCCGCCTCTGACCCTCTGTCGGAGCGATAGCCCGCCCGGCCAGTCCCGGAACGCCTGGACCGTTTTTGGCCTTCTTGTCAGTTTCCATCAGCAGTCCAATCTTCTACTCTGTGCATGACCCAGCAACCGCAGCATCCGGTCCCATTCGCGGCGGGTCTGGAGGTATTGCCTTATGAGCGAATTTGGAAATTGGCTGGCGAGCAACTGGTATGAGGCAGGAACTCTTCTGCTTCACGCCGCTTTGTTGGTGACGGTAATCTGGTACGTCCGGAAAAACGTGAGCCTGAAAATGGCTTCGCTGCACCAATCTGACCCGGTGCAGCGTGAGCCGTTGACATTGGGAGAAGCCGATCTAGGCGCTGCGATTCGCGCAGAACAGAGCAGACCTAAAGGGCCGAGTTCCTTGCGCAGGCTTACACACTGGCTCTCGACTCCCATGGGAAGCTGACGCGCGTCCCGCGCATTCGTCACTTGAGCCAGAGCCTCCGGGGAGGCAGGTACGTAAAGCCGGCGAAGAATTCCCATCGCGTAGAAGTACTTGTCAACCCGCGATCAAAGCCGGCATCAAAAACCAGTGTTCTGTTTGCAGCGTAACTGACGGCCCAAAGATTTCCGGCGGCGTGGCTCCTCAGGAACGGCTGGGTAAAGTGCCAAATCTCTCCGGTCAGAGAGAATTTCCCCACGAGGGGATGGGAAACGGAAAGCGTCTGCCCGAACTGAGCCCTGCGAACCGGCTGTCGAACCAACTCATTGAAAAAGGCGTTTGCGTCATAGTGAAACCCCTTTACATCGGCGCTGGCCAGAGCAAGAAATGAGTTGTTCGGAGTGCCGAAATCAAGATCGGGCGGGCTTCCGTTGTACACGCGGCGGAGGTAGCTTGCCGCCAGAGTGGGCCTCGCCCCCTCACCGGGCTTCAAGACGGCCTGTAGACCAACAAGGGTATCTGCAGCACCACTTCCCGGGCGCCGATTGGCTGTGAAGCGAACAGCAGGCTCGGAGTTTGCCAGAAACTCCAGCCGCGGGGCGACCGATAACTTGATGACCTCATTCAATCCATAGCGCGAGGAGAACTCCGGGGAATGAATGGCCCCCAAGAAGCCGGTCTCGAACTGCAGGTAGCCGACTGGAGTCAGCGTAGCGGGGGTAGCCACGGTCGGGCGCGCGGGATTTGCCTGTGGCTCATCCGATGCTGGTGCTTGCGCAGCGCTGGATTGGGCAAGGCTCCCCAAGACGAGGCATAGGCAGGTGACAGTCGGCCAAGTTTTCCTTTTCCTCCCCGAACGGGCGAACAGAGATCCAGCAAGGTCAATGTACGCAGTCATGTGGAAAAGTGATAGCAGAAAGTTGGCAGCATTGACAGTGCCGCGGAATCGAGGGCGGCGTTAGCGAGGGCGGGAAGCGAGGCGCTCGCGGGCGTACTGGCACCAGGGGCTCGTGGGGTCGAGTTCGATGTAGCGCTGCCAATGCCGGCCCGCTTCGCGGAAAGCGCCCAGCTTCTCGAATATGATGGCGAGATTGTAGTGGGCGTCGGCATGGTGCGGGTCGAGGCGCACAGCGATCTGCAGGTGATCTCTGGCTGGGCCGAGCTGCCCGGCCTCGTCGAGCAGGCTGCCGAGATTGAAATGCGCCAAGGCGTTTCCGGGTTCGAGTTCGACGGCGCGCCGGAAGCAGTCGGCGGCCTTATCGAGATTCGCCTGTTCGTAATACAGAGTCCCCAGGTTGATAAGCGCCTCGGTGCGGCGCGGGTCTGCGGCTAATACGCGCTCGTAGGCGTGGGCGGCTTCCGCAAACGTCTCGGGATCGGCCTCGTACTCAAGCGCCAGGGCAAACCAATCGTCGGCACTGCGCTCAGGCATGACGCGGAGCTTTTCGCCCAACTCGCGGGCATCGAAGTTCAGCACGAACTGGCCGGAGAGCGGTTCGAGCCGCGCGCCGTGGGTTTCGACGATGACGTCCCGGCCGTTGGAAAGAATGCGGAGCTCAGTTAGAGGGGTTTGGACTTCGGCCAGCTTCTGCTGCAGGGCGGCGAGCGAGCGGCGCAGCCGGTTTGCCGGGACTCCTTGTTCGATTAATTGCTTTGCGGTGCGCAGGCTGAGCAGGTCGCGGAAGTCGTAGGATTTTTCAGCTTTTTCACCGGGAGCTCTTCTCGGAGAAACGAACCGCAAGTGTTCCCAGTAATCGAGCTGCTTTTCGGTGACGTCCAGGAGGCGCTGGACTTCGCGCCGGGTGAATCGCTCCGTCGTGTTCATGGCGGACCGCTTGATTTTCTACAAGGCGCTTTATATCACGCGGAGAAGGAGTTGTCCCAGGAAGTTGGGGCGTCTCTAGCCCGCGGACTTCCTGCCGGCTTTCTTTGGCGCGGGCATTTCCGCTACAGCCGGCACCGCGCGAACCGGGGGCCTCTTTGGCGAGCCCGCCTGCTTTTCGGCGAGGCTCTTCTTCAAGGCGTCCATGAGGTCAATGACGGGCGCCAATTGAGGGTGCGGAACTGTGGTCAATTCCTGACCCTTTAGCTTCGCGGCGATCATCGAGCGCAGGCTTTCCTGGTACTCGTCGCGGTATTTGTCAGGATCGAAAGGCGCGGCGAGGCTTTGGATGAGCTGCTGCGCGAGCTTCTGCTCCTGATCCTTGACCTCGATCTTGTCGGTCTGGCCGTATTCGGCGACGGCGTGGATCTCGTTGGAATAAAACATCGAGTGCAGCGTCAAGCCTTTGGCCCGGGGACGAACGATCACGATGTATTCGCGCTGGTGCATGGAAAGCTTGGCGACGGCGGCATAGCCGGAATCTTCCATGGCCTTGAGCAGCAATTGATAGGCCTTCTTGCCGGCGTCTTCCGGAGTGACGTAGTACGAAGCGTCGAAATAGAGCGGGTCCACTTCGTCCAGCTTGACGAACTCGAGGATCTCCATGGTCCGCGCCGAGCTGGGCTCGACCTTGTCCATCTCTTCCTCGGTAAACAGGACGTACTGATCCTTTTCGAATTCGTAGCCTTTGACGATTTCGGTGCGCTCAACATTCCGGTTGCATGTGGGGCAGAACAACGGCTGCTTGAGGCGCGAGTGGCACACTTTGTGGAGCTGATTGAAGCTGATGCGCTCGGTGCGCGCCGCCGAGAACAGGCGAATGGGAATCGAAATCAACCCGAATGTCAGATGGCCCTTCCAGACCGTGGATGCCATAAGCAGCTCCTCCCACTCGATTTCGAGCCCAGACTGCTGTGGGAATTGCAAGGTTAGTAGGTCAGGCGGGGTGATTGCAAGGCGAATAAGCGGCGAAGACACGAGAAAAGCAATGGATCCGCGGCGGAAAGAGCAGCGCACCGGCCTTGGCAGCGGCCTGGCGCGCACACGGTTTGGTCAAGTCAAGCAAAGACTATCCGAGGGGCTGAGATAGAATGCGGCGATGGCCCAACTTGAGGAATATCGGCGGAAACGCAAATTCGAGCGGACTCCGGAGCCTGCGGGGAAACCTGCGCAGAAGGAAGACAATTTCTTCGTCGTACAAAAGCACGCCGCGCGGCGCCTGCATTTCGACTTCCGCCTGGCTATCCAGGGCGTGCTGAAATCCTGGGCGGTGCCCAAAGGGCCGTCTCTGAATCCCGCGGACAAGCGGCTGGCGGTCCAGACCGAGGACCACCCCATGGACTACGGCAACTTCGAGGGGAAGATTCCGCAGGGGAACTATGGGGCCGGGACGGTGATGGTCTGGGACCGCGGGACCTATAGCGTCATCGGAGAGGCTGACGCCGGCAAGCAGTTGCAGCGGGGCGAGATTAAATTCGAGTTGAACGGCGAGAAGCTGCGCGGAAGTTTTGTGCTCGTCAAGCTGAAGCAGAGCGAGAAGGGCAACGAATGGCTCTTGATCAAGCACAAGGATGCGGCCGTGGACCCGGCGTGGAACATTGAGAAGCACGATGGGTCCGCGCTGACAGGCCGCACGCTGGAAGAAATTGGCGAAGAGTCGCCGCCCAAGCGCAGCGCGAGTCCCGTCCGGCCGGGCGAGTTGCAAGGCGCGCGAAAAAGCGCGATGCCATCGCGGCTCGAACCTATGCTGGCGACGCCCATCAATCGTCCGTTCTCCGACCCCGACTGGCTCTTCGAAATCAAATGGGACGGAGTTCGAGCACTGGCGTGGATCGAAGATGGCAATCTGAAGCTGCGTTCGCGCGCCGGTGGCGACATCACAAAGCAGTATCCGGAACTGGCCGCTCTTCCCGAGAGTATGAGCGCGGCGCGTGCAATTCTGGATGGCGAAATCGTCGTTCTGGATGCGCGCGGGCATAGCGATTTCGAGGCCTTGCAGGAACGGATGCACGTGCGCACTCCTTCGCCAACGCTCCTTTCGCAAACCGCCGTGACCTACTACCTCTTCGATCTGCTTTACTGCGACGGGTACGACTTGCGCGACGCGCCGCTTGCGGAACGCAAGGAATTGCTGCGCCGCCTGTTTCGTCCGAGCGACCGGTTTCGTTTTTCCGATCACCAGGTAGAGCACGGAAAAGAGCTTTTTGAGCTTGCTCGCGAACAAGGTTTGGAAGGGATTGTCGGGAAACGCTCGGATAGCCGCTACGCGAGTTTGCGGAGCGCGCAATGGGTGAAACTGAAAGCGACGAAAACGCTCGATGCAGTGGTAGGGGGATGGACGGCGCCGCGGGGCAGCCGGGCCCACTTTGGCTCCCTGCTGCTGGGGCTTTATGAAGGGAAGGCGCTGCGTTTCATCGGACACGCCGGCAGCGGGTTCGATGAGAAGACGCAGGAGGCCATCGCTGAGAAGCTAGAGGAGGCGGGCGCTTCAGCGTGCCCGTTTGACGAAGTTCCAGAGACGAACGAAAAGGCGCACTGGACGCGGCCTGCGATGGTTGCGCGGATTCGATTCACGGGATGGACCGAGGAGAAGCGCCTGCGCCATCCCGTGTTTGCGGGCATTCGCGAGGACGCGAACCCGCAGGATTGCCAATGGGAAGGCGAGGTGGCGCCAGAGGCTGAGCCTGCGATAGTACAGGCGCCGGCGATTGCCGGACGCGTGTTGGCCAAAAAGGCGCAGATCGAAGCGGAGCTGCTTAAGGGCAAAGCGGAAAACGTGACGTTGGAGTTGGACGGCAAGCGGCTGCGCCTGAGCAACCTCAACAAGATTTATTTCCCGGACTCCGGAATTACGAAACGCGACCTGCTGGCCTACTACTACCGGATTGCCGACTACATTCTTCCGTTTCTCAGAGAGCGGCCGCTGGTGCTGCGGCGCTACCCGGACGGCATTACGGGCAACTCTTTCTTTCAAAAAGACGTCCGCGAAGGACTGCCGGAATGGATGGAAACGGCAGCCGTTCCTTCGGAGGGGAAGGGCGAAGAAATCCACTACGCCATTGCCAACGACCGCGCGGCGCTGCTCTATCTGACCGGCCTGGGGTGCATTGACCACAACCCGTGGCCCAGCCGCAAGGACGACCTCGAACATCCCGACTATTTCTTCTTCGACCTTGACCCTGCCGACGGGACGGATTTTTCCGTTGTGGTGAAGGTCGCGCAGACGCTGCTTCAAAAGCTGGACGAGATTGGACTGAAAGTTTTCTTGAAGACGTCCGGGGCGACGGGCTTTCACATGTATCTGCCGGTGGAGAGCGGCTATTCCTACGAACAACTGCGGACGTTTGCGGAAATCGTGGCGCGTCTGGTGGCAGCGGAAAAACCGGACCTGGTGACGCAGGAACGAACGGTGGCGAAGCGGCCTGCGGGGCGAGTCTTGATTGATGTGCACCAAAACGCGATGGGGCGTCCGCTGGCGGCGCCGTACGCTGTGCGTGCGTTTCCGAAGGCGCCCGTCTCCACACCGGTCTTGCCGGGCGAGTTGCGTGCGAACCTGCGCCCTGAGAAGTTCAATCTAAAGACGTTCTTCGCGCGGGTCGAAAAGAAGGGAGACCTATGGCGCGACTTCTGGAAGAGCCGGCAATCGCTGGAAAAAGCGATCGAGCGGCTCAGCGCCCGTGTGCCGGCATCGAAGAAGCCGACACCGGATTAGTCAATTGTCAAGCGCGCGGTTTTGTGCTTCCCGGTTGGTGTGCTTAAATGGAGCGCTGCAAATGGCTTTTGGCGTGATTCAGGGGGTGGGCGATTTCTTCCGCGGGCCAGCTTCGCATCGGCACTTCCGGGTATGCCTACAAAGAGTGGAAGGGCAACTTCTACCCCGCGAAATTCCCCGATAAAGAGATGCTGGCGTTTTACGGCAAGCAGTTTTCGACCGTGGAGATCAACAATACCTTCTACCGTATGCCGACGGAAAGCGTGGTCCAGCAATGGGCGAAGAGCGTTCCTGAAGGTTTCCAATTTGGGCTCAAGGCCAACCAGCAAATCACGCATATGCAGAGGCTGCGCAACTGCGAGAGCACGCTGAAGCGGTTTCTCGAAGTTGCTTCTGTCCTGAGCGAAGGCGGTCACCTGGGGCCGATCCTGGTGCAGTTGCCGCCAAACTTCAAGTGCGACAGGCCGCTCCTGGAAGATTTCCTGAAGCTGCGCCCGAACGCGTTTCGCTTCGCGTTTGAGGTGCGGCATGTGTCATGGTACGCGGAGGAGACTTATGAGCTGCTGCGGCGGCACAGCACCGCGCTTTGCCTGGCGGAAACCGACGAGCAGACGCCGCCCGACGTGCTGACAGCGGAGTTCACGTACGTGAGGCTCCGGCGCGAGAATTACACACCCAAGATGCTGGCCGCCTGGAGGAAACGGTTCGACGTGTGGTTGCAGAACGGCGTGGACGTGTACGTCTACTGCAAGCATGAAGACGAAGGCAAGGCGCCCGCTTATGCCCGGCGGTTGCTGGGCGAGACCGGAGAGTAAGTGAATAGGTCAAATGTACTCGCGGCTTTTGCGGATGACGGAGAACATCCATGGCACATAACGACGGCACCATTTGCAGGTTCGAGAACGCGATGAAAGTCTTGCGGCGCGTGCGGCGGCGGAGAACGCTATTGGTGGTCATGGCGCTCGCCGCGATAGTGAGCGCGACGCAGGTCTCAGGGAAGCTGCTGCGAGATGAGGCGGCAGCAGGCCCGCCGCCGACGCGCATCGACGTCGTGGTTGACGAAGTCACCCCAGGCGTGAAAATAGCGGACCCCTACCGCTGGCTCGAAGACCAGGAATCGGCGGAGACTCGCGCCTGGATTGAAGCGCAGAACAAATACACGGATTCCCTGCTCAAGCCGTTGCCGGGGCGCGAAGCGTTGCAAAAGGAGTTTACAGGCCTGCTCAAGGTGACTGCATTTTCGCTGCCTCGGGAACGCGGTGGGCGCTACTTCTTCACCATGCGGCTTCCGGAGCAGGACCAGGCCGTGCTGTATTACCGGCCAGGCGTGAACGGCGCAAACCAGGTGCTGGTGGACCCCGGTGAAGGCGGCGATCACACCACGACGGTAAATCTTCTCAGCATTACGCCGGACGGCAAGCTGATCGCGTATGCCCTCCGGCATGGCGGCAAGGATGAAGTCGCGCCGCATTTGATGGACGTGGACTCACGTAAGTTGCTGCCGGATGCCTTTCCTGAAGCGCGCTACTTCGGATTCTCGCTTCTTCCGGATAAGAGCGGCGTCTACTACGCGAAGGAGGTGAAGGAGCGGAACCGCGTCTTCTTTCACAAGATGGGAAGCGACACTGCGCAAGACGCGGAGCTTTTTGGTGCGGACATCCCTGCGAACAAGATTCTGAGCGCGCGGGTCTCCGAGGACGGCCGCTACCTGCTGATAAACGTCGCTCAATTCGGCCCCGGGAATCCCTCGGAGATTTATGTAAAGAATCTGGCTGCGAACGGAGCCATCTTGCCGATCACCAAGGACCTGGGTGCGAGTTTTGCCGGGGACTTTATGGGAGATCGTCTGTTCGTGAGCACAAACTGGAAGGCGCCCCGCGGCCGCATTCTCGAGATTGATTTGAAGAACCCGGGACAGGAAAACTGGAAGGAAATCGTCCCGGAAGGCCCCGCCGTCATGGAAGGCCTGGCCGTATCCGGCGGCAAGCTGGCCGTGCTCTCCGTGGAAAACGTCATCGAGCAGCTCAAGATTTACGAGGCTGGCGGAAAACTTCTCCGGACGATTCCGCTGCCCGCGATCGGCTCGATTGGGGGACCGACGTCCCGCGCCGGAAGCGACGAGCTGTTTTACACGTTTGATTCGTTCCACATCCCGCCGACGATCTATCGGTACAACACGGCTACAGGAAAACAGGAAATCTGGGCGCAGTCGAAGGTTCCCATGGACAGCAGCGCGTTCGAAGTAAGACAGGTCTGGTACAACTCGAAAGACGGGACGCGGGTACCGATGTTTCTGGCCTACCGGAAGGGAATCCAGCTCGATGGCTCGAACCCCACGCTCCTGACCGGCTACGGGGGGTTTGACCTTAGTGAACTTCCGGTGTACCGGGCCGAATCGGCGGCGTGGATAGCCAATGGGGGCATCTATGCACTGGCCAACCTGCGCGGAGGGAGTGAATTTGGAGAGGAGTGGCACCGCGCGGGGATGATGGAGAAAAAGCAGAACGTGTTCGACGACTTCATTGCTGCGGCGGAATGGCTGGTAAAAAATAAATACACGCGGCCGGAGCGGCTGGCGATTCGCGGCACGAGCAACGGAGGCTTGCTCGTGGGCGTGGCGCTCACGCAGAGGCCCGACTTGTTTGGCGCGGTGGTCTGCGGTTTCCCGCTGCTGGATATGGTGCGCTATCAGAAATTCCTCGTAGCCCGCTGGTGGGTTCCGGAATACGGCTCGTCGGCCAATGGGGAACAATTCAAATTCATCTACGCGTATTCACCGTATCACCATGTCCAGCAGGGAACCAAGTATCCGGCAGTGCTCCTCGTAACAGGTGATGCAGACACCCGCGTAGCCCCTCTGCACGCAAGGAAGATGACCGCACTGCTGCAAGCCGCGAGTGCTTCGGGGAAACCGATTCTGCTGCATTACGACACTCATGCAGGGCACTCGGGCGGCGTTCCGGTCAGCAAGCAAGTGGACGATTTGACCGACGAGTTTGGATTCTTGTATTGGCAGCTCGGCGTATCGCCTCCCATTTCAATAGGGAAGTGAAATTGGCTGTTGTGGTGCAGCAGGTCATTGCGGGACATAGCGTGAGGCGGGGCCAGTACTTTAGTACCTAACGGACCCAAGACAGGCAGTGATCGGATGAAGTACCAAATGCCTATAGGGAAGAACTTATGCAGGGCTTATACTCGAGACCGGATGGACTTCAACTGCGTCTCGAAGCAAGTACGTTTATGAAAGCTCCGAATCCGACTGGACATGTCGCCGGCGCGGGCAAAAAGGCTGCTGCCGTTCACAAGGTGGAACGGCGGCGGAACCTGCGTTGCAAGATCAAGCAGATGATTCGCGTCCGCCCGTCGAGCCCCCAGGTGGACCATTTCGAGGAAGTTCGCGCGACCACCAGTGTGTCGCGCTCCGGGGTGTATTTTAGTACGACGCATCCTGCCTATGGACTTGGGATGCGCCTCTTTGTGACCGTCCCTTACAATGACGACCCGGCGGGTCTCTTCCGAGAATACCTTGCCGAAGTCGTCCGCCTGGACAAGCTCGATGAGGATCATATCGGCGTGGGTTTGAAAGTCCTGCTGGATATGGGCCTCACCACCGGGTCACTCTTCTCCTAGCTCAAAAGCGAAAAGAAACCAGGAAGAAACCTTTGGGTCGATGGGGAGGACTCTGCTTGAAAGTTTCCTCATTTGGCAGGGTTTCCATGAGAAGCCGAGGAGGGCGAACGGCGTGCTAAATTCGAATCGCCGTTCGTCCCTCTCGGGGTTGGGGTGGTTGTGGAGGAAAATTTTCGGTCAGGCAACGCCAAAATACTGCAAGGTGCGATGGCGTATTTTCCCCAGGTGACGATTGAAAGGGTGCCTGCGATCAAGGAATGAGAGGATCGGCTTACGGCGCTCGGCCAGGCGATTCAGGGCCAGACTCAACCGGACGTCGCGGCGGGCGTATTTCAGGCCCGCAGCAAGGGTTTCCGCGGCGTCTTCGCGGCGCCCCGCGACCAGGTAAACTTCCGCGAGGTTCAGGTAGAGTTGCGCCTGGTTGCGCTTCATGCGCACGGCGGTGTCACAGAGTTCTTCGGCTTCGGCCCACTTGCGCTCGGCTCGAGCCACGACCACACCCAGATACGACCGGTAATAAGGGTTGTGGGTGTCGAGCTCGACGGCGCGGCGCATGTGAGGCAGCGCCTTAGTGGGATAGTTGTCGCGAAGAAAGGTTAACGCCTGCTTGAATTCACGGAAGGCTTCTGTATCAATCATCCCAGGTCCTCCTGCAACGCTCATCCCCGCTGCCCGGCCCGCAAATCATCCTTGCAGGATTCTTGCCGGCAAGTGCGGCAACGAAAGGGAAGAGCGCGCTAAGTTGACTTAAGCCGGATGAGGAAACCCGAAGGAGCATCGCGGGGGTTCCGCGTTTTTGGCGAAGAAGTTGACCGTCCGAGTTCATCCCGTCCTCAGATAGAAGAGTAAAGTGGTAGAAGCACGGAATCTACTGAACCGGGGGACAGTCCTGGGACAGGGGACTTAAGAGCTAGTTGAATTGGAAGCTTACAGGTCTGCTAGTGGCTTGCGGAGTTCAACGGCAGCCGGTTCCTCCAATCGTGGAGGACCGCACCTTCCATATTCTTTCGCGCCGCGATGCAACCGGCGGCCCGAGCGTCGCGCCAAGTCTTTGCGAACCAACGGGATAGCCGAAGGGCTGGCCAAACGGATATAGCCGTCTCCCAGCCCCCCGTGCAGGTCGCCAGCCGCCAATAACTTTGGCCAGGCGGCAAGTTCCGGGCAAACCTCCGGCCCGAGTTGCAGCGCAGTTTACGGATTCGCAGTCTGGGTTTGCGCCTGATAGGGAACGCCGTCCGCGCCGAGAACGCGCCTCTCGTAAACCGGGAAGCGGCGGGCGAGCTCGGCGACCTCCTTGCGAACGCGCCACTCGACCGGCGCGTCGCCGATGTGAGAGAGGACATCGGCAATCCAAGCGCCGATCTGGTCCATTTCCGGCTCGCGCATCCCGCGCGTGGTCACCGAAGGGCTGCCGAGGCGAATTCCGCCGGCTTTGAGCGGCGGGAGCGGGTCGAAGGGAATGGCGTTTTTGTTGACCGTGATGCCTGCACGGTCCAAAGCCAGCTCGGCGTCGCGCCCGGTGAGCCCGCGGGAGTGCAGCTCGACGAGGAAAAGATGATTGTCGGTGCCGCCGCTGACGATGCGAAAGCCATGGTTGGCAACAGCCGCGGCCAGGGCTCTGGCGTTGACCACGACCTGCTTCTGATACTCGCGGAATTCGGGCTGCGTGGCTTCCTTGAGGCAAACCGCCTTTGCGGCGATGGTGTGAACGAGCGGGCCGCCCTGGGTCCCCGGGAAAGTGATGCGGTCAAGTTCCTTGGCGTATTGCGACTTGCAGAGGACGAGTCCGCCGCGCGGGCCGCGCAGAGTCTTGTGCGTGGTGCTGGAAACGAAATCGGCGTGCGGCACCGGGCTGGGATGCATTCCGGCGGCGACCAGGCCGGCGATGTGAGCCATGTCCACGAAGAAAACCGCGCCAACTGATTTCGCGATCTTGCCGAGGCGCTCAAAATCGAAGATGCGCGAATAGGCGCTGGCCCCGGCGACAAGCATCTTGGGTTTGTGTTCGTTCGCGAGTTGTTCCACCTGGTCGTAATCAATCGTCTCGGTGTCCTGGCGGACGCCGTAGGGCGTGAACTTGTACATCTTTCCTGAAAAATTGAGCGGGTGGCCGTGCGTCAAGTGACCGCCGTGGGCCAGGTTCATGCCGAGAACCACGTCGCCGGGCTGGAGCGCGGTCATGTACACCGCGATGTTGGCTTGCGTGCCGGAATGGGCCTGGACGTTGGCATGCTCGGCTCCGAACAGCGCCTTGGCGCGGTCAATCGCGAGCTGCTCGGCTTTATCCGCGAATTCGCAGCCGCCGTAATAGCGCTTCCCGGGGTAACCCTCTGCGTACTTGTTGGTGAAGATCGAGCCCATGGCTTCAAGGACGGCTTCCGAAACGAGGTTTTCCGAGGGGATAAGCTCGATGCCGGTTAGCTGGCGGCGGGCTTCGGCGCGCAGGATTTCCGCGATTTCCGGGTCCACCTGATCGAGGGGCAGGTTCATTCGTTGATTGGCTGCGGTGTCGGGATTCATGGATATTTCTTTCTCGCGAGCCGTTGAGGTTAGGGCTTCGCGTGCTCTTTCTGTTCGAGCTGTGTGATTTTGTCGATGCGCCGCTGGTGGCGTCCGCCGGCAAACTGCGCGCCGAGAAACTCGCGGACGATTTCGATGGCTCGGGCGTCGTCCACGGCGCGGCCGCCAAGCGTGAGGACATTGGCGTCGTTGTGTTCGCGCGCCAACCGCGCGGTCATGGCATCGTGAGCCACGGCAGCGCGAATGCCGGGAATCTTGTTCGCGGCAATCGCGACGCCGATCCCGGTCCCGCACGCCAGGATGCCGAACTGGGCCTGGCCCGCAGCGACGCGTTCGCCCACGGCTCTTGCGTAATCGGGATAATCCACCGATTCTTCCGACCAGGTTCCGACATCGTCGAGAGTGTAGCCCGCCTGTTCGAGGTAATTCCTGATCGTTTCTTTAATGTGATAGCCGGCGTGGTCTGCGCCGAGCGCGATCCGCGGCTTCGCGGTGGTTTCTGCCATGCGGGGGTCCAGGTGCGATTCTAGCGGAATCGCGGGGGGATTTCCATTCGCGGGAACGGGATTCTCCAGGCCTGGCTCACGCAGGCCGTCGGGCACGGAAACGGAACGCGCGCGGGCCAACATCCACATGGATGTCAGCGAACCCGGCAGCTTCCAAGCGCGGCGCGAAGGTGCGCGGGTCTACCAAAACCAAAGTGTCAAAAAGGTGGAGCATGCCGAAGAAGCGCCTGTTGAGGCTGTCGATTCCCGCAAACGTTCCGCCGGGGCGAAGCACCCGGGCAGCTTCAGCCAGGAGGCGGTCTTGGAGGGCTGCCGACGGAACGTGGTGCAGCATGGTGAAGCTCACGACTCCGTCGAAGGTCCCGCCAGCCAGCGACATGGCAGTGGCGTCTTCGCAGAGCACACGAACATTTTGACTGGCCATGCGTCGGGCCAGGGAATCAGCGAGTGTGCGGTCAATTTCAACGCAGGTAAGGCTGGCGACGCGGGTACGGAGGAGGTCCGTGGTGATTCCCGGGCCGGGACCGATTTCGAGGACGTTCGACCCCAACTCAACGCCGTCAAGGGCCCAAGGTAGTAGCTGGGTTTCGACAGTCTTCCTCCAGTAGTCGGATCGGCACAGCCAGCGGTGAATCAGGTTCATGGTCGTAGGAGCGGATCAGAGGTATTCGCGCTCGGCGGCGCAAAGGGCGCGGTAACGCTGAAAGGCCGCTCGCTCATTTTCAAAATCGAGGAAAGTCCGAAGTTTGCAGCCGCGAAAGCAGTACGCGAGTATCTTAGCGCAGCTGAATGCTTCTGCGCCGCTTGAATCAGTTTTTCCGCCGTAGCCTCATCGAAGCTCTCCACCACAACCAACAGATCGCCTTGTTGTGCGATGAAGATTGGGCCATCGGAGCTCGAGTATTTATCTCTTCCCGAATTGTTGCCCTGAGACGAAACGCGTTCGAGCTTGCTGTAGCGTTGCGCGAGGGCAGAGGCATAGATCTTGGCGAACTCCTGGGCGGACTTTTCATTCGACCACCTGGACACGTAAAAAAGACCGATGTGGGCTGAAGAATTCGGGTCCGCCGGCTTCACTCCTTTGCGGCCCGCGGCGTAGTAAGAGCCACCGCGCCACTCGCGGCTCAGACGAGACGCAGTCTCTTCGTTGGCGTATTGCTTCAGCAGGATTTTTACATCCAATTCGCCTACGGCCCCGGCGTCGAACGGTTCGAAATCTCTCTTCAGAAAATCGAGGTCCGGCAGGGTGAGTGGAGGGACGCGGTGCTCGGCAAGATACTCCTCGGGCTCCAGAATCTCACGCGAGGTCTGGGGCATGCGCTCGAGCACTCCGGTGAAAGCGAGTTTCTTGCCCCCCTTCGTAAGCAGCACCTGGATGAATTTCATTCCTTGGGTATAAGGGAAAGTGAGTTCCTCCTTCAGCAACAAAGGAGCGCTGGCGAACAAAGGGCTCTCGTCGCCTTGTTCCATCTGCGACGTCATGATATCCACGAACTTTGGTGAGTTCTCAACGCTGCGGCCGGCGGGGGCCAAAATGTAGTCCACCAAGACGATCATGGCCTGGCCTTCCAGTACTGCAGTGCGGCAGCCGGATTCTTCGTCAATCTGGATCAGTGCGTTGGGGTCAGCGGGGCCGCGTTTTTCAATCTCTTCGGTTGCTTTCATCATTTTGCCGAGATCGAAGCTTTGGTCCTGCAGGGCGTGCGTCAGTTCGTGAGCCATGACCGGCTTCTGCTCGT
>Ga0209701_10001364_pt1 | contig 15611 bp, 17 predicted proteins | sample CZO8metaG_4_FD_188356 | JGI IMG/M metagenome (GOLD analysis project Ga0209701, IMG submission 188356) | Vadose zone soil microbial communities from the Eel River Critical Zone Observatory, Northern California, USA - CZOApr15con2H3.8 metaG... | ecosystem: Environmental > Terrestrial > Soil >...
GAATCGCAACCTCCCATCCCGAGCCCAAAGCTTGCTTTGCAGATAGACCCGTATAGTCCAGCCAGCGCTGATTGAAAAACTCTGCCGAGCCGTCTGGACCAGCCGACCATGCCAACGTAGGGATGGTGTCGACGACAAGGCGAATGTCCTGTCCATCTCCAGGTTCTTCGAAGCCATGCCGCAAGGATGCCATGCGCACTCTCGAGTCATTCCGCATGCGACTGGCAATCTTTGCGTTTCGCCATGCTTGAGCCAGATGCGGACGGACCACCTGCAGATTATCTCCCCTTGTGTCAATAAGCGTAGGTCCAAAGGAAACTTCAGTTGTTAGGCGTGAGTTCCTATCCAGGTTTTTCAGTCAAACCAAGTCCCGCCAGGATCATGCGCACGAAGACAGTTCCAGTAACATATCCGCGTCCCCAGACCGGGTCGAACTCAGCGGACGGCGCGGCGGCCAGGATCTCCGCAACGGAAGAATCTGCTGCAATCAGGCGCTGAACGCGGCCTTCGATGGTACGAAGCGTGTCGTGAAAATTGACGAGATCATCGCGATTTGCGATTGGCCCGTGACCTGGCACCACGGCGGTCTCCGCATTGATGAAGGGCAAGAGCCGCTCAATCGCCTGAATCATTCCATGCAAGGATCCGCAAGACGATTCGTCGATGACCGGATAACTTCCGTTCGTCATCAAATCGCCCATCACCAGGACGTTCGCTGAGGGCAACCACACCACAACATCTCCATCCGTGTGGGCCGACTCCTGCGGTATCAATTCGAGAGTCTGCGAACCAAGATCAATGCTAACCGCAGCATTGAACGTCAGAACGGGCCATGCCGAGCGCGGCGAACTTCGCACGCCCCATTCGAGCGTGGGAACGAATTGATCTTGAGACATGCGCGCCCGGCAGTTCGCATGGCCCACCACCGTCGTTTGATCTTCCGCAAACGTGGAGTTTCCATCTGTGTGGTCGAAGTGCCAGTGGGTGTCAATCAGCCAGCGAGGCGATTGGTGAAGCGCCCCAGCGATGGCGCTGCGTATTTCAGGAACGCGCGGGCCATAGCCCGTGTCGATCACCGCACATTCCTGGGTGCCGCCAACTGCGGTTACCGTTCCGCCGGCTCCAATGCTTTCATCGCGGCAAGGGGAAGTATCGCAGACTCCCGCAGTCGCCGTTCAAGTGCCTTCCGATCGCCTTTCCCTCCCGTGTGGTGTCTAGACCCCTGTGCCGACGTGCGGGGCATGACATGCCTGCGCCTCGACACTTCCTCAGCAGAGCTGACATTTTGGACTTTTCAGAAAAGGCCGGACCTAACAGCCCGCCGTGATGACCCGGCCCGGCACGTGCATGAGTGTTAACAGACCGAACGGATCATGGATAACATGAGTCGATTTCCAGCAACGATGGCCTACGGTGTCAGGAGTGACTGTCCGTAGGATACGGGTATCGCGAAATTCGATCCGCCGAATTCGCGCACCATGGCAAAGTTAATTCCTATGACTTTGCCCTCGTTGTTGAAAAGCGGACCGCCGGAGCCTCCGGAGGTGGTTTGGGCATCATACACAATCTTGTCCGGCAGTACCGCGCCAATGTGCCCCTGGGTAGTGGTAGGTCTAATCAGGTTACGGCGCGCGAGTTCTTCCATCACCTGCTTCGGATCCCCTTTGGATGCGGTCGCGATGGATTGGAGCGTTTCTGTACCGGCCCGGGCCAGAATCGCATCCAGGGCAGTGGGATACCCAAGGAGCACGACTGGGCCACCACTGACGGCGGACCGACGGCTATCGGCGAGGATGATCTGTTTGATTCTCATGCCCGAAATATCTCCCTTCACGACTGCAACGTCTGCCGCAGGGGAGATCTTTTCGGTGTTGACCGCAATGCCGTTCTGAACGCCAGGGAAATATGCTGTCATCTCCGCAATCACCGGCTCAACACCCTGATCGAGCATTTCCTTCAGATCGTCATTCTGCCACCACGGCTCGGCTACGTGATGATTGGTGAGAATTCGTCCGGTGTCAGAGACGAGAAACCCCGTGCCGAAAACGTCCAGGCGCACTTCGGGGCCACTCCCGGTAAGGCTGACGAGCGGGTTGTTGTGCTCGTCGGTGGCAGGCTCTCCGCTGCCTGTTACCCCTGCGTAGCGCAGTCTCGATCCGGTGCTGTGCTCGCGAAAAGCGAGCACGACGTGGATGAGGCAAACACTGGGCTCATAGGCCTGGATGATTCTCTCGGCAAACTTGCCTTCGGTCTCGATCTTCGCGAGGCGGTTTTCTACCGCGGCTAATTGAGTCTGCAACGCACTAGCGTTTTCTGTCTTGTCGATCGCAATCTGGGATCTCAGGTCTTCACTCTTCTTTTGCAGTTCGAGTTTTTGCGGATCACTCGCCGGAGATGGACCGTGATCCCGATCTTGAAGGGCACGACGCGACCGCTCCATCAACTGTTGTTGTGTCAGCACGCCCGCCTGCAATCGAGTGATTGCCGCATACACCCGGGTATTCTGCTCCTGGGTCCGACGGTAGGAGAACAAGAAGGCCAGAGCAGCAACGACAAGCACCGCAGCGGTCGCCAGTCCGCCAACGCGAAGCGTCCGCCGTTCCTCATTGACTGCTGTTACCACCTGCTGGGTTGCGCTTCGATTCGACTCGGCAAGGCGCAACCGCTCCTGAGACTCATCCGCGATGGACTTATTCCGTAGTTGCGAACGCACGCGCGAACGCAATTCCTGTGGGTCGAAAGGCAGTGACAGGACATCATCGGCCCCGAGATCCAGCCCCCGAGTGCGCTCGGCGGGTCCGCCCGGAGATAGCATCACTACCCTGATGTTCCGAGTGTGCTCGGAACCCTTGATCTCGGAGAGAAGGTCACAGCAATCGAGCTGCGGTGGATCAGCACCCAGAATAACCACATCGGGGTCCAAAGCGAGGACCGCCTTCATCCCTTCCCGATAGTCGGTCGAGACCTGATAGCCCGCCTCGCTCAGCGCTGCGACGATGTGTTCCCTGAGACTATCCTCAGGTTCCACTATCAACACTTTCTCCGCTTTGTGGTCCATAAAGTTTGTTTTCTTACGATGGTACCGGACCGTAACAGGATTCAATTCGGGCGAGAATCGTCAGACGTGATTCCGGACGCGCGTATCTGCGCGGCAGGCTCAGAGCCTCCAAAATCAGCAATAGTCGAGACCGGCTGTCACCCTCTGCACTTTGGAGTCCCCCCCGGAGACGAGCAAGAGTCGCCGTCGCAGGGGAACGATTGTTTTTAAAAGGCGGGACTGCAAAGGCGACTCGTACCCGTTTTTTTTGTCTGTATGTACTTCTGATGCCGTCGCTCTGTATCGGTTGCGTTTTTCTGTCGGATAGGAACTGATTTCACGTCGTCTTCCGAAGGTTCAGAGGCGATGGTTTCTCTATCGTGCCGCGCGAAAATCGTGATGCTCGCAATCCGCTCGCACGTGGAAGAGCTTACACCAAATTCTGGGCATGAACTGAAGATACATCAGAGTATCTGGATTCGGTGGGGCCGCCCGGCCGGTACCGCCTCAGGGGTCAGAACGACTGTGAAAAGCGGGCTTCCAGGAACTCGCCCAGCTTCGCCGTCGCCTTGAATTGTGGAATGGGATCGAGTTCCTTGAATGCCGACGTGAATGCGTTCGAAAGACTCCAGATGGTCCGGGGCTTGAATTCCTCGTACTCGGTTCGAAGTAGAGGTCATGGACGCTCCGGGCGAGATGTTTCGGCGCTTCCAGTTTGCCTTCGACGAATGCCTCGTAGATGACCACTTTTACCGTGACATCGGTCAACTCACTTCGCTGCCACGTTTCCACTTGCTTACGCATAGGCTCGAAGTTGCGCTACATTCGATCCACTCCGACCGAAATGCAATCGATCAGCGAGAACGACTTCGAGGAGAGTTTCGGCACTGGTCTGCAGCAACAGATGGTACAGGATTTTATTGTTCTGCAGGGCGAGCGGCGCCAGCTCATGGGGTAGGGTGAAGACAACATGAACGTAGCGCGTGGGGAGAAGTTCCTGACGACGCGCTTGGAGCCAAGAGTAACTGGCCATGCGCGCGTCTATTCCAAATATGGACGAGGGATCCTGCTCGATATCCCTTCTCCTGAGTCCAAAAACTCTGAAACTTCGCAAGTAGTCTTTTCATCCTGAAGAGCTAGGAGTCTCATGCCATGTCTGCCACGCTTGCTAGTCTGGTTGTCGTCTGTTGCATGCTGTCAACTGCTCTCGTGCAGTCGAACTCGCCGGCTCCGCCGTCCAGCCAAAGTCAGCCGGCAAACGCTCAGCCTACCGCGCCCTCGAAGGTGTTCGTTCTGGGGGATGGAACTGCGGTGATACTCAGACTGGGCCGCAGCTTGTCCTCCGCCGACGCCCACGCTGGCGATCGAGTGGATTTCGAGGTGGCCGAGAAGTAAGCGTTAACAGAATTGTTGTCATCCCGAAGGACAGCGCTGCGTCAGGAACTGCTCCACGTCTAGCAACTTCGGCTTACACGAGAATACAACTTCCCGGATGCACTTTCGAACTCTCCCGCCTGAGCCTCATCTATTTTCTGTGACTTTCGATTCTCTGCTGTCGCCACTGTCGACGATTCCTCAAGATTGCTCCCGACACTTTCTCGACAACTTCCGATTTGCTCTCCCGTGTTTCATCCAAATGCACAACAGAGTCAGTCATTTGGCGCAGATGCGGTTTGGCATGCATGTTGCTTTCGATATCCAGCGATGGCACGAAAGCGGCAAAGTGATTTACATCATGGCGGTCCTTGCGTAGAGACGGAGCTGTCCTTGCGAAGCGAGGTTGCTGCAATCTCACCCTTTGTAGACAAGCTCATGTTCTTGATCAAGAGGTGCCGATGCGCACCCGGAAACGAGACTGACATTGAAATTGCGTTGCGCGTACCAGGAACGCTCAGGAGAGGTGTTGAAGTTCGAGCTGCGGGCGTCCGAGTTACAGTCGCAACTCATGAGTGCCCAATTGAATGCGCTGAAGATGCAACTCCAGCCACATTTCCTGTTCAACACCCTGAACGCCATCACGGTGCTGGTGCGCCGGCAGAAGGGCAAGGATGCAGAGGAGATGCTTGGTCACCTGAGCGATCTTTTGCGGGGTGTGTTAGAGGACGTTGATACTCAGGAGGTTTCTCTACGTCGCGAGCTGGAGTATTTGCAGCTTTACTTGGCCATTGAACAGGTGCGCTTCCCGGATCGGTTGCGAGTGGAGATCTCAGCAGATCCGGCGACGCAGGAAGCGTCAGTGCCGCAACCCATTTTGCAGCCAATTGTAGAAAACGCCATTCGCCATGGCATTGGACGAAGCTCCTCCGCCGGCCGGATTCTGATCAGCGCGTCGAAGGTCAATGGCACGGTGGAACTTCGAGTGCAGGATGATAGACCTGGGCTTTCGCCCAGCGACTCGTCTGAGGACGAGGGCATCGGCCTGGCGAACACGCGGGCACGGCTGCAACAGCTTTACGGCCAGGACGCGAGATTGGAAATCGAGAATGGCAATCATGGCGGGGTAGTCGTAACCATGAATATCCCCTTCCATCAGTCCGATGCCGAAATTGAGAGCACCTAATGCCTCTGACAACCCTGATCGTGGATGACGAACCGCTGGCGCGGGACGGCTTACGGGTTCTACTCTCCAGGGACCCCGAAGTTTCAGCAATTCGCGAAGCCAGAGACGGACGCGAGGCAGTCGCGGCGATTCGAGAGTCCAACCCTGATCTCGTGTTTCTGGATGTGCAGATGCCGGAGATGGATGGATTCGAGGTGGTTCGGAAAATCGGCACAGAACATATGCCACAGGTGGTGTTCGTCACAGCCCACGACCAATACGCAATTCAGGCGTTTGAAATCAATGCGGTTGATTACCTGCTCAAACCGGTGATCGAAGAACGTTTCGTCAAGGCGTTGGTGCGCGCCAAAAACCGTATCCATTCGAACGGAACAGCGGATTCGAACCGACAAATCATCGGCCTGCTCGAAACCATATCGTCGCCTCGGGGTTATGTGAAGCGCCTGGCGGTGCGGTCAGGAGGCAAGACTGTGTTCGTGGATGCCGAAGACGTGGATCGGATAGAAGCCGCGGAGAATTATGTGGAACTGCACGCTGGCCGAGTGACTCACCTACTCCATGTGACAATGAACACTCTCGAGAAATCCCTTGATCCGGAGACTTTCCTTCGCACGGAGAGTACGTAATCACCCTGCGAGACGGAGCACGCCTGCAATCCGGGCGAACCTATTCGAGCCGACCTGACATCGGAGGCCATCATCTATATATGCAAGCTCTTATCGTAGTAGACGTTCAAAACGAGTTTTCGGCGACCGGTTTGAGACCCGTCCCGAATCATTTGGAGGCTCTCGAACACATTCGGTTTCGAGTACAGCAGGCCCGGGAGCTTCGCCAGCCGATTGCCTGGGTGATCCATTACAACAAACCCACGGAATCCCGTGCGTTTGTTCCCGGGACTTGGGGCGCGGAGCCGTCGCCGGGGCTTGGTCCCGATCCCGGCTGCGGTCCCGAGAAACGCTTTGAAAAGGATGTCTTTGGCGCATTCACCGCGACAGGTCTCGAAGAGTGTTTCGCTCTAAGAGCTGAAAGACTGAACCGTACATTTGAGCCGATTGACAGTACGCCCTTTCGGCTTTCAACCGAAGGGTTGGCTAGCTTCTTTCTTCGAAGACGAAAACGAGTTGCATTTGAACTACAGTCCTCCCTGCGGTTCCGGAAATGCTGGCACGATAATTCCGGCACTCACTGGAGCTTGACGCGTGGCCGGGACAAAGCTCCGGCTAATTGCAAGAGCCCTTTATCGATCGTTTCCTCGTCAAAGGCCGCGAAACCCAGCAGGAGCCCTTTGGGGTCGGGACGACTCAAGGTGAACCGGTCGAGGGCTCGTGTTTCTATGCCCCTCGCCGCCGCAACTCTTTCTGCTTGACGCGAACTCATGCCGTTTTTTAGAAATGCTGTGGTGTAAAGCCCCGCTCTAACGCTGGAGATTTCAAGCAGTCCGTTCAGGTGCCGACGGCCGCCGTCGATTAACGCTTCCAGCCGGCTGGCGTACAAATTGCGCATTCTTCGCAAATGGCGTCCAAAATGCCCGTCCACGATGAAGTCACAAAGCACGGCATGATCAAGACTGAGAAATCGAAATTCGGTTTGACGCCGGAAGGCCACGAAGCGATCGACCAGAGATGGCGGACAGACAACATACCCCAGACGCAATGATGGGAACATGAGCTTGGTGAACGTTCCGATAAAGATCACGTTTGAAGTCCGGTCCAGACCCTGCAAAGCGGGTACCGGCCGTCCCTCAAACCGGTACTCACTGTCGTAATCATCTTCGATGATGAAAGCGCCGGTGCGCGAAGCCCACTTGAGGACTTCCATCCGGCGTTCCAGCGACATCGTCATGCCCAGCGGATACTGGTGGGCGGGCGTCAGGAATACTCCCTTGGCTGCGGGACACGCTTTCATGCCCGCCGAAACGGATAGCCCCTCTTCGTCGACCGGCACAGGGACAATTTCGGCTCCCACATTACCGAACGCGATGGATGCGCCGAAGTATCCCGGGTCTTCCATCCAAACGGGGTCACCCTGTTTCAGAAGAAGACGCGCCAGGAGGTCCAGCGCTTGTTGGACGCCAGAGACAAGTACGACTTGGTCGGCGGTACACCTCACGCCACGTGAGGCACCCAGGTAGTGTGCGATGGCTTCACGAAGCGGACGGTACCCACATCCGTCGCCTTCCGCTTGAACCCATGAGCCGAACGTGCGCGCACGCCGCGCTGCAATGCGACCCCAGAGCTTGGATGGGAATTCGGTGAGCGCCGGGTCCCGCATGCGAAAGGGCCGGAAACTGCTCAGCTCGACCCACCCGACGTATGGCTTCGGGCATACATAGCCGGCGATTGCGCGACGAATATAGGCTGGCGATTTCGGAGACGCTTGCACCGCACTTCGCACTGGGACGTGGTCGTTGACCCAGGTACCGACGCCAACTCGTGAGCAAAGATACCCCTCCGTTTGCAAGCGTTCGAAGACCGTGACAATGATTCCTCGGGAGAGATGATGCAGCCGAGCGAAATCCCTCGATGCTGGCAATCTCGCTCCCGGCTTGAGCCGCCCCTCGAGGATCGCTCCACGCAATTCTGCATAGAGCCAACTCTCCAGAGTCTGCCGTTGCTGGCGCTCATTGAGGGTCAGTTCGAAGGAGCTGACGACCTTAGCCAAAGCAATCTCCTTTGGTACTGACGCTCGAACACAAAATGGCTCTATTCACAGTACCAATACAACTATAAGATCGCGTGCGAATTCAAGAAGCTTCCGAAACGAGCTGCCCTTTGGGGGGACCGTCTACGCGTATGTTGAAGAGTATTAGCGAAAACTGTCCAAACCCGATCCGTGGGCACTCGCGGGAGGGCTCAATGAACGATCGGAACGAAACGCTGCAGTGGCTTCCGCGCTTTGTCGAATTCCTGCTGGCATCGCTCATGGTGTACTCCTGTATCATGCACTTCAAATTCGCGCAATTCGTCGCCGGAATCGTCCCCGCCTGGATGCCGTGGCGGTTGTTCTGGGCCTATTTTACGGGTGTCGCGCTTTGCGTAGCCGGAATCAGCATCATCGTGCGAAGACTCTCCCGGCTCGCCGCAACCCTATTGGGAGTGTTGCTCCTGCTGTTTGTACTGCTCATTCACACACCGAGCATGGTCAGTAGCATCATTCAGAGACCCGGCGACATAAACGTTTTGTGGTCATTTAATGGAACGGGTGGTGTGAACAATTTTCTGAAGGACGTATCTTTGGTTCTGGCCGCCTTTCTCGTGGCGGCCAAGCAGAGTCTTGACAGCACCTTTCGGCAATGGAGTTTAAGGATATTGGGAGCGCTGTTCGCGGGAATCATGGCGCTGTTTGGTGTCGAGCACTTTTTCTATACAAGTTACACGCCGGGCATCCCCTCGTGGAGCTTCGTGTCATTCTGGATTCCGTGGCGCCTGTTCTGGGGTTACCTCACTGGGGCCCTTCTGTTGTGCGGTGGTGTGCTGATATTGATCGGTAAAAGCGAGCGCGACGCGGCAGCGATGCTCGGCGCGACAATTCTGTCCGTTGCTGCGACCACGTATCTGTTCAGAATGGCCGCCCATCTAGGGAATTACAGCGAGCTGACGAATACGATGAAGGATGTCGCCGTAGCCGGCGGAGCGTTCATATTGGGCGGTACTTTCTCATTTAACCAACGCCGACCAGCGATCGCGTCAGAAGCTGTCGACGAGCGCGGTTGAACGCTGTGACACTCGGGCTTGCGACTCTGCCAATCGTGCCACTGCAACGCACTGCGCCTCTCTGGCACTTTCGCTGAGCAGGTTCGACTCTGCGTCCGCTCAACAATGTCGCTCCGGTCGTCCGCGTCATTAAGGTCACGCTCGCCGCATGGTTCTTCATTTGGCCGCGGTCCTGCCGGGCTGGACCGATACTAAAAATCGATTGGTTCACTGATTTTCTCAGAAAATGGCTCTACTTCTAGGACCAATGGGTGTCTATATTTGGCCTAGGGTCGGATACTTACTATTTGAGTTGAAACCTAAAAACGAGCCCGGCAAGAGTCGGCAGATGAATTCTATTTCTCCAGTGCGAACAAAACTCTCGCGAGCGATTGTCATTGGAGGCGCAATTGCCGGGACACTCGATAAAATTTCCGGATTTGTCTCCTTTGGTCTGAGGTCGCCGCAAGGCATCGCAGCAGGCCTGCTCGGACGATCAGCAGCATTCCAGGGAGGAGCCCGAACGTGGATCCTGGGTATGCTGTTGCACTTCTTCATCGCGTTCACAGTAGCCGCGATCTATTGCTTGGCTAGCCGAAGGTTGGCCTTTCTTGCCGACCACTGGATAGTGTGCGGCCTATTCTATGGAATCGCGGTGTTCCTGGTGATGAATCTGGTTGTATTGCCCCTGAGCGCCTTGCACCTGACTGGTCCCTATCAGCTTGGCGGACTGCTTCAAGGCCTTCTCGGACACATGGTAATGGTCGGCTTGCCGATCTCGTTCAGCTTACACAAGTTCGCCAGATGAGCAGGCTCATAGATAGCTGAGCCAAGGATCGCAACGACGCTGCTTTACACTGAGGAACCGGCAGCAGGGCAAATATAAGGCAACCACGATGCATATCCAGAACAGATAGACGAACGGCAGCGAGAATCCCCATCCTGGCGGCGAGCTGAATGGAAACTGGGCGATTGTGGGAGACTCAAACATCCAATGCACGTGTCGATAACGCACGTAACATACGCCAACGGTAATCAAGTGTATGAACGGAATGTGCAGCAAGAAGAAAAAAAGTGGCACCCTGCCAGAACGTCAATGTCGGATGAAGCAAGAGCGGCGTGCGTCCGTCGACAGCCCAGAGAAAAACCAGCGCGGGGCCGAGCGTCATCAAGAGAAACAAGAGCGAAGGCGGATACTTATTGTGTTTAGAAATGACAAAACAGTGAGGCCCGCGGATTCCTGCGTGCTCCAGCGAAACGGATCACCGTAACCGTTGATGCCGCGCAGAATCATGAAGGAGCCAATTGCAATAAATCCAGCGCGCAGCAGGAATGCTTTGCGGCGCTGTTGTGTCCATGCGTAAATTTGCCCAAGGCCGTACCCGACGGCCGTAACTCCGATCCAGGGAACCAGCGGATATGCAACGAACACGGAATATTGGCGGCTCTTCACTATGAAATTGGAGGAATGCAAGATCGACCAAATCGGATTCGAGGATTGGATCGAGTCAAATACATTGTGTCCCGCAATTATTACGACGCCGAACGCGGCAGTTAACCACAAAGGCACAGGGACGAGCGCCGAGAGGACGATCATCGCCCATCCAAGTGCCCAAAGCACATTCAGGAGTGTCACGTGGTAATCGAAATTGAACTGCAATCCCAAACAACGAAACAGCGTTAGTTCCAAAAAGATCAACCACAAGCCTCGTGTAAATAGAAATCGCGACAACTGGCGCTTGGTTTTTTTGCGCAGCGACAGATATGCTCCAGTTCCCGTAAGCAAAAAGAATACCGGCGCGCAAAAATGTGTTCCAGCGCGTGAAGAACAGCGGCATCGTAGTTTGAGCCAGATTTGTAGGGCTGACGCCGGGGACTGCAACAAAGTCACGGGTGTGATCCAGCGCCACGAGAATCATAGCCACGCCACGTAGCACATCGACCGATTCGAGACGGAAATTGCTCACCGGGATCACTGAGGCTTCCGTGTATGTCGTATCGCCTTTGGTTGACGCTACCGCCGATATCGTGCTCACTGCGTCTCCAGATCAAGCGCCCGTAGACCTTGCGAATCTCGCCCAGCCTCGCTTGATGCGTTCCGGCCTACTTCGTTTGCTCGGTCCCGGCGGCGGGTCGCCATCGATTCGGCAAATATCCAGGCGGCTCCCACGGCGGCTAGGTTGTATGCGTTGGAGCCCCATGCTACATGATCGTGTGGATGAGCAAGGGGGCCCGGCGCTAATACGAGCACGCTAAAGATTAACAACATCAGACCAAGTAGCCGTGCAGCCAACACGTCCAGAATTCCCGAGAGTATTGCCATGCCGGCAAGCATGAAGGCAATCCCTGTCAGTATCGCCCAGAAATTTCCTCCTAAAGGCATCCACTTCGGAACATTGGCTGCTACGACCTGAAGATCGGTCAGGTGCCCGGAACCGAATTTAATTGAGGAGAGTCCGAGTGTCCAACGAACGAGGAGGGGTACTCTCGACAGCCATGTCGAATCGCGCTTAGCAAGCGAGGCGTAGACGATTACCGCCGCCGCGACCAGGATCAACTGCTGGCAGACTCCACCTATCAAACCGAGGAGAAGGGAGATTCGAAAACCGAAGAAGTGAGGCGCCGTATAGAATCGAGGCAGCCAGAACGCGGCAAAGATGAAATAGATTGCGGCTAGCGCCAACGCGCCCACCTGAGCGGTTCGTCTCCATAGGATCGCCGCGCCTCCAGCAATCAACCAGATTGCGGCAATGTACGCAAGTATTTCACGACCAGGAATGTAATCGCCAAAGGCTTGGATCGGTTGATGGGCGGCTTCAAAATCGCCCCAGATCAAATCCAGGATTCCGGCAGCGATCGATCCTGCGGCATATACGGAAACTCCGGCTCGCATCGGTGTTCGACCCTCCCAACAAATAGACTTCGGCTACCATATGACGAACTTGGTCTAATGAATAGAACCATTTTCCGGTAAGCTCTGTGGACCAAGTTCGGTGTGCATTCCGCCATGCCCCGCGGTTCGCGCCGAGCGTCTCTGCCCGAACGCCGTATTCTTGCCCCCGGATTTTCCGCGCTATGGGCTGATTCAAACGACGAGCCTCTTGGACTCGAAATCGGATGTGTTCGAGCGCCTCCTCATGATTCGGAACGGGTCTCAGACCAGTCGTGGTACTCTTTTCCCCGGCGAACCGGTAGCCATCGTGCACATGAGTGCCGATGGGCACTGGTACTTCATCGTGAGTTGGCAGGGCCCGCGTGGGTATCCAGAGAATCCATCGCCGAGGGGCCTGCCGGACTTGTGTTTTCGTATCAAGTAGGAAACCCTTTCGTGTTGTTACCGGCGACCAAGTGCGAACCGTGTTTACGCCTGAAGCGGCGGAGATTTCGCAATTGGAGCTTGACATGGGAGCGCGTGCTCCGATGGCCGATCTACCCGCGGACCAGCCTGTCAACGGCCAAGGACCTTACGAATCCTGGACGATCAATCTGCCCATGCGCGGCGCGGATGGATTTCTAAGCTTTAAGCCGGCTCTTTTGCGCAAGACAACCGATACTGCGAGCGACTATCTGCCGCTCACGAGGGAGAACATTATTCGTCAGGCCTTCAAGTTCCTGGGCAAGCGCTACGGTCGGGGGCACCTCTACAATGGTCGTGACTGTAGCGGACTGAAAAGCGATGTGTATAGAAGCATGGGACTGATCCTGCCGCCCAATTCTGGAGCACAGGGCAAGAGCCCTGCCTTTAGCCATCGGTTTTTTTCTGCATCGGATTCGCATAAGGCGCGAGTTGAGGCTGTTATGAATGCGCAGGTCGGCGATCTGGTCGTGGTCCCTGGCCACGTCTTGATGATCCTAGGAAAAATAGACGGTCAGCCTTACGTCATTCAAGATGTGCCGTTTGCAGTATTCCACGATCAGTTGGGAAAGATCCATTGGACAAAGCTGAACGAAGTCTCCGTCACCCCCCTTTTGCCACTATTGGCCGATGAGAATCATTCGTATGTAGATGTCATGACGAGCCTTATCCAGTTGACGGAGCAAAAGTGATCGCACGCGAATTGGAGACGCTCGAGAGAACGAACCGCCAGTGGGTAGTCAGCAAGGAAGGGTGCTATGAGTTTTTCCGACCGTCATCTTCAAGAATGTAGCCAACAGATTCCGTTCCCCACTCTCTCCAAGGACGGTTTTGCCGTTCTGAAAGAATTTCTGGATCAAAGCGAAGTGGGCCAGATCGGAGAGCTCGTTCAAACTGCGATGAGCCGTCCGCACAATTCCAACTGCGCACGGCCGCACAACACTCTGATACCGCTGCGGTGGAATGACTCCATCGTACAGCGTGTCGTCCTGTCTGAGTGCCGGCTGCAAGCGCTACGTGATGCTTCAAACGGCGACGATCTCAGATGGATTTCTGGTTACATCAGTAGCAAGGAGCCACTCAGCCCTCCTTTGTGGTGGCACCAAGACTGGTGGTGTTGGAATCATCCTGTCAGTTATCGGTGCAAGCCTGTGCAGATTGCTTTGCTCTGTTACCTAACGGATACAACCGTAAGCAACGGAGCTCTACGAGTTTTGCCTGGTTCACACCTTGCAAGCGCCGCGATCCACGCGATTCTTCCCGAGGCGCACAGCCAAGATGCCGAAACCCTTGAATCTGGAAATACCGTCATGAGTGATCTCTCGGAACAAGTTGCACTGGAATTGAAAGCGGGGGATGCTGTAGTCCTTGACTACAGGCTACTTCACGGAACTCATGCCAATGCGACAGCCATCCGACGCGACTGCGTACTTCTTTCGTTCACTCCTTTGTGGTGTCAGTTGCCGCCAGAGATTCGGGCACACCTCATTGGTCACGCCGCGCTACCGGTTGCGGACGAAGCCGCACAGGCATCCCTGATCTTTGCAAACCTACTTCCCACGTTCGCGGGAGAACCCCGAAATTTGCAGCTAAACCGCAACGCGCCGTCCCACTTTAAGGCTTTGGAAGCGGATGTAGTCTCGCCACATTAATGATTCAGATTTTCGGTTACCGGCCACAGGTACTGCGCTGCTGGTCGCTGCGTTAGCACCGTTTTGTTGGGCTTTGCCAACGTGATCTGGGATTAGTGGATTGCCCTCGGCCTGGCCGTACGTCGTTTCTGTTCTGCTTCGTGCAGTAGCGAGGCGACACTGTATTGGAGGAACATATCCATGTTGACTAAGCCTGCAGTTCTCTGACGGGCCGAAGGAATAACGATCCTAGTGGTCAATCTATTGCTATACAGGCATATCCATGCGAGTTGGGCACTCTTTGCTGTACTCATTCTTGCTCCAGATCTCTCCTTCCTCGGGTATCTTCTCTCAGCCCGATTTGGTGCGGCTGTATACAATCTCGCTCATACACTTACGGCCCCGGGCCTACTGCTCGCGACACAATTGTTAACGTCTCAGCCCAAACTCCTCCCACTCGTGCTGATCTGGGCTGCACATATCGGACTCGATCGCCTTCTCGGGTATGGGCTCAAGTACCCGAGTCAGTTCAAAGACACGCACCTGCAACGTGTGTAAATTTATTAAGGCCTAGTCGAGGAGCTGTTCTTGCGATTCCGTGGAGTCATTAAGATTCGAGGTATCAATCCGTATATTCATGTGAGCGCGAGGATTGCCCAGAGTCTCAAGAGGGATTGGCGCAAACCACTTCCGGTCGTGGTTCGCATTAACGGGGAGCCGAACGAACCATGGCACATAAATATGATGCCAGCAGGCGATGGCAGCTTTTACCTCTATTTGCGCGGCACTGTCCGGAAAGCATCCAAGACCACAGTGGGAGATCGCGTGGTCGTCGATCTTTCTTTCGACAGCGAGTATCGAAGCGGACCCGCGCATCGACTGCCAGGATGGTTTCGCACCGCACTTGCAAGCAACGCGCCGGCCAAGAAGGCTTGGAATGCGCTTGTTCCAAGCCGCCAGAAAGAGATCCTTCGCTACTTCGCGGCGTTGAAATCGCCCGCAGCCAAATCTCGCAATTTGAAGCGTGCCATGGATGTCTTGTCCGGAAGCGAAGCACGCTTCATAGCCCGAACCTGGAAAGAGGGCAACTAGTTTCTCGCCCGGGCTGCGTGGAAGGTCCGCCGAGCAAGATAGAATCCTTCCGTCGCCCACATCGCCGCGCACCGCTGTAGACTCCGTGCCCGTTCGCCTTTTCGTGGATGGTCGCTATTTGGAAACTAGCCGGAAACGTTAGTGGTTTATCGCTGTGACCTGAAAGTTGCTGAGATGATTGTCTGCAGAAAGGATCAATTCATCAGACGTGCTGTCCCATCAGCACTACCCTACGAGGCATGGC
>Ga0209701_10001366_pt1 | contig 15595 bp, 17 predicted proteins | sample CZO8metaG_4_FD_188356 | JGI IMG/M metagenome (GOLD analysis project Ga0209701, IMG submission 188356) | Vadose zone soil microbial communities from the Eel River Critical Zone Observatory, Northern California, USA - CZOApr15con2H3.8 metaG... | ecosystem: Environmental > Terrestrial > Soil >...
TTTTCAGCGCTCTAAGACTTCACCACCGCTCTGCTATCCTGATTCTTCCCCACTCCCATGCCCAGCGTTGCGTCCCCAAACCCGTGGAGAGTCATTGTTGCCTTCGCCCTGGTCTACGTTTTCTGGGGCTCGACCTACCTTGGCATCGGCATTGCAGTCGAGCACATCCCTCCCGCCCTGATGTGCGCCACTCGCTTTACAATCGCCGGCATCGTGATGCTTGCCTGGTGCGCGATCACCGGACGCCGCATCCTCCATTCGCCGCGCGAACTTTTTCACATGGCGGTCGTCGGCATCCTGCTGTTGATGGGCGGCAATCTCACGCTCTCCTATGCCGAGCGGATTGTTCCCACTGGACTCGCCGCTCTCCTAATCGCAGTCACGCCGCTCTGGTTCCTCGTGCTTGATAGCCTGTTGCTGGGAGACCACCACATCTCGCAACGCGGCAAGATCGGCCTGCTGCTAGGAATAGCGGGCGTGGTGGTGCTCATCTGGCCCGAACTCAAGACGCCCGCTTCGATTGGACGCCGCGAACTCTGGTGGTCTCTCGCGCTGCTCGCCGGATCATTCAGTTGGGCGCTCGGCTCGGTACTCTCGAAAAAGTGGCAGAGCGCCGATCCCTTCAGCGCCACCGCCTGGCAGGTGACCTTTGCCGGACTAGGGAACCTGATTTTTGCCGTGCTGTTCGAAAGACTCTCGGATGTGACCTGGACCGCACGCGGTGTCGGCGCCATTCTCTACCTGATCGTGTGTGGCTCCTGGATCGGATACACCGCCTACATCTGGCTGCTACAGCACGTGCCGACCTCGAAGGTGGCAACCTATGCTTATGTGAATCCGGTCGTCGCGGTCTTTCTCGGATGGCTGGTCCTGCACGAGCGCATTGATCATTTCATTGTGCTGGGCACTGCGGTGGTGGTGGCTTCCGTAGTGCTGGTCACCAGCGCCAAAGTTCGGACCCGCACCGTGGCGGAAGAACTGCCTGCGGTCGAAGCGGCAGGGGACTGAATGAAAGTAGCGCCGCAGTGATTTATTCCTCCGCCTCCTCGTCCGGTTCGTTGACGATATCCACCACCCGTCCCCGGATCGAAAACAGCAGCTTCTGTGTGTCGTCCGGTTGGAAGGTCACCCGCGCCGGAGCGCGCTCCCATGTCGGAGCCGGACACTCCGAGTCGGGCGCGTCTGCTCCTTCCGGTTCGCCCACCGGCTTTTTCAAGACTGGCCTCCGTCGTCCTACCTGCGCCACCACCGCATACAATTTCTTGCCGTCTTCCGAGACACCGCAGTACGCCACATAGTCGCGATACCAGCTCGCGGTCGAGTAGAACGGATCGAACTCGGGCAGGCTCAACTGCGAAACCTTTCCGCTGACGCGGTCCACCAACAGCCAACCACCTCGCTGCCATTGCCAGCGCACGGCGCTCTCTTCGGGCAATGCGTCATTCACACGAAACACCCGGCGGACGGCAAACAGCCGGTCGGTCAACTCATGCGTCGTTCCAGTTGTATATTCCTTCAGGCGCGTGTCCACGTACAGTGGACGGACCTTCAGATCGAGCAACTTCTTGCCGGTTGCATCCGGCCATTTCACCGACATCCATTTCCCGAAGGTGATGACGTGCGTCTTGGGAACCGCCGCACTCGCGCCCCCAGCGATCCAGAGTACGACAACAAACAGAGCAAGCCTTCTCAGCATAACTTGCAGCGTTGCACAGTCTGGGAACCTCCGCTATGACGCGTGAACATCGAAAATGTTCGTTTTTTGACACCCGGTCCAAATGGCGGAGCCAGCGGCGCTTGGACCGGGAGGCCCTTGCCAGAGCTTCGGTCACAAAAGATGCAGATTCGTTACAATAATCTCAGCAGGTAAAGCGATGAATTTTCGCAGCGGGCAGCGTTGGACAACTCTTTCCTCCAAGGCCAACTCTTATCAAAGTATGGGGGACGTGCTGACGGGCCGGCGGAAACCATCCATTCTGGTTGTGGACGACCACCCGCAAAATGTTATGGTCCTGAGCGAGCTGCTTTCGACCCGCGGCTATCGCATCGTTTCGGCGCAGCACGCGGCCGCCGCAGAAATTGAGATACGCCGAGATCCCCCAGACCTCATCCTGCTCGACGTCATCATGCCCGGCAAGACCGGCTACGAACTCTGCCGCCAACTGAAAGATGACCCCTTAACGCGGCTCATCCCTATCGTGATGATCACCGGCCTGAGCGCTCGCGAGGACCGCCTCCAGGGAATCGAAGCTGGAGCCGACGACTTCCTCAGCAAGCCCATCAACCCGGAAGAACTTTTCGCGCGCGTGAGTTCGCTTCTGAAGTTGAAAGAGTTCACCGACGAACTGGAGACTGCCGAATCGGTGATCTGCACCCTCGGCCTCAGCGTGGAATCGCGCGACCCATACACCGAAGGACACTGCGAACGGTTGGCGCTGAACGCGTCCGAAATGGGCCGTCATCTCAAGCTCGACCAGGACAGCATTGTGGCCTTGCGCCGCGGCGGCTATCTACATGACCTCGGCAAGATCGCCGTGCCGGATGAAATATTGAAGAAGGGCAGCAACCTGACTCCGTCTGAATGGGAAATCATGAAGAAGCATCCCGTAACCGGCGAAACCATTTGCCGCCCCTTGAAGTCGCTTCGACTGGTGCTGCCGATCATTCGCAGCCATCACGAACATTCCGATGGCAGCGGTTACCCGGACGGCCTGCAGCAGAGCGAAATCCCTCTCCTGCCGCGGATTCTGCAGGTCGTGGATGTTTACGACGCGCTCCGCACCGCGCGTCCCTACAAGCCCGCGCTCACCCATGAGCAGGCCGCCATCACCATGCGGGAGGAATCCCGCTTCGGACTCTGGGACCAGGAACTGGTCGGCGAATTTTTCCGCATGCTAGAGAAGCGCAGCCAGGTGGCATAATGCAGTTCTCAGTTCCCGGTTCGCAGTTCTCAGTAAAGGCCAGCATTCGACGTTGGTTCGAAAACTAAGCATCGGAAAATGAGAACTGAGAACCGAGAACTGCCTTTTGATCTACAGCCTCGTCATCCCCGCCTACAACGAAAGCGGCCGCATTCGCCCCACCCTCGATGAAATCCTGCGCTACACCGGAGAACAGAAATGGGCTGCCGAGATACTGGTCGTGGACGACGGCTCGCGCGACGATACTGCGGCGATCGTTCGTGAATACGCTCGCGCTCACCCGCAGATTCAACTCGTGCAAAACCCGGGGAACCGCGGCAAGGGATATAGCGTGCGCAACGGGATGCTGCATGCTCGCGGCGATATTTGTCTGTTTACCGATGCCGACCTCTCCTCGCCGATTGCGGAAGCGGAGAAGCTGTTCGACGCCATCCATCAGGGCGCCGACATCGCCATCGGATCCCGCTGGCTGCAGGCCGAACTGCAGACCGAGCGCCAGCCCCTTTACCGGCAGGCATTCGGACGTATTTTCAACATGCTGCTGCGGCTCGTTTTGGGGTTGCGTTTCAGGGACACGCAATGTGGCTTCAAGGCCTTTCGTCGGGAGGCGGCGCAGCGAATTTTCCCCCTGCAGAGAATCGAGCGCTGGGGGTTTGATCCAGAGATCCTCTTCCTGGCCCGCCGGATGGGTTTGCGTACGGTCGAGGTCCCGGTGATTTGGGCGCACAGTGAGGGCACGCGACTCCATCCGTTTCGCGACGGTTTACGAATGTTTGGAGATGTCATGCGAATCCGCTGGAACACTCTCACCGGTGCTTACTCCGCCTCCGCGATCCCTTCGCCCGGAAACCTATGACCCAGCAGCGGCTTCCCGCGCGCGGCCGGCAATCGCGACGACGCGGGTACCCTCCGTCGAGTTCGATACCAGCGTGACCTTCGCGGCGCACACCTCGCACAACCAGAAGAACTCAACTCCCCGGGGTGATTTCGGAGTGCTGCCGTCTCTGGACGGTCGTCTATTCAGGGAGTCGAAGCGAAAGAGCTTGCCGGTCTGCAGGCGTCGGAAGGTCGCCGAGCAACCCGGATTGGAGCACTTGGAGAGCATTTGTTCGCGTGTGATTTCTGGTCCGATGGTACGGGAAAATGCTCGTTGGAGGACTTGTGAAAAAGTGCACGGAGGTTCATTGCCCGAAATCCTGCGCGAGCGAGGATACTAGTAAATGAAGACATCAAGCTGAGGCGGATATTCCCTCGGAAGAGCCATCCGTCATCGCCGCCAGGCGCACAAATTCGGCAATCTGAGTGCCCATCTCCTCGGTCTTGACCGTCCGTTCTCCTGCTCGCGCCAGATCACGGGTCCGGAAGCCTCCCTTCAGCACCGACATCACGCCCGCCTCGACGCACTCGGCCTCTCGTTGTAAGTGAAACGTATGTCTCAGCATGAGCGCAACCGACAGGATCGCGCCCAACGGGTTGGCGATGCCCTGACCGGCAATGTCCGGCGCCGATCCGTGAACCGGCTCGTATAGCCCTACCGGCCCTCCGATGCTGGCCGATGCGAGCAAGCCCAGCGATCCCACCACTCCTCCCGCCTCGTCAGACAGGATGTCGCCAAACATGTTTTCCGTGAGCACCACGTCAAACTCCGCCGGCTTCAGAACCAGCGTCATGGAAGCAGAATCCACATACATGTGAGAGAGCTGCACATCCGGAAATTCGCGGCCCACGCGCGTGACTACGTCTCGCCACAGCCGGGAACATTCCAGCACATTTGATTTATCCACCGATACGAGTCGCTTTCGGCGATTTTGCGCCAATGCAAATGCCATACGGGCGATGCGCTCGATCTCCGCCTCGCCGTAGCGCATAGTATTGATGGCCTGGCGGCTGCCGGCAGCGCCCTCAATCGACCGCGGCTGCCCGAAATAAAGGCCTCCCAGCAACTCGCGCACAATCAGAATGTCCGTCCCTTTGACAACCTCCTCTCGCAGCGGCGAACATTCGCGCAGCACGGGATAGAACACGGCAGGTCGAAGGTTGGCATACGCTCCCAAAGCCTGCCGCAGGCGCAGCAGTCCTGCTTCGGGGCGAAGCTCACGAGGATGGTGATCGAAAGCCGGACCGCCCACTGCTCCCAGCAGGACGGCCTGGGACGCGAGACAAGCCTGGATCGTGGCGTCCGGCAGAGGATTGCCGAACGCAGTTAAAGCGGCGCCGCCGATCTCCTGTTCGTCCAGTTCTAGGTCGTGACCAAACCCGCCGGCCACCTCCTCCAGAACACGAATGGCTTGCAGGATGACCTCAGGCCCAATCCCGTCGCCGGGGAGCGAAGTAACGCGCAGCTGCATAGCTCCCTCACATTAGACGCGCAAGAATTCTCGAAAGATTGCCGCAAAATGAAAAATAGGTGGTTCCTACGGCCACCAGGAAAGCGCCATGGAGCGGAGTGCGTTGCAGCGGGCACGGAGGATGCCGATCCGCTTCCTACACACCCCAGAGATAGTCCTCTTGCTCGCCGTGATGGTCGGCGAATGTCACAGAGATTGACGCCGTGCTGCCGTTATCGGGCGCAGGCCCGGGAAACGGCAGCGGGACTTCGTGAGAACCACCCACGGCCGATGCCGCCCGGGCAAAAGGGATGGCCGCCGACGACGGAGGAATTCTGTTGCCCTGGTTGCAAACCTCCTGGATCAGTTCGAGCAGATGGCTGTCCTGCACTTTCTTGATTCGGTCCGCCAGAACTACAAACTTGCGATACACCTCATCCAGTTCGCGGCGATCAAACTGATGTCCCAATTGTTCGCAGCGCAGCGCCAGCGCATGCCGCCCAGAATGCTTGCCCAGCACCAGCCGTGAATCTGGCACCCCCACCGACTGCGGTGTCATGATCTCGTAGGTCAGCGGATTCTTCAGCATGCCATCCTGATGGATGCCCGCCTCGTGCGCGAACGCGTTGCGCCCGGTGATTGCTTTGTTAGGCTGCACCGAAACCCGCGTGATCTCCGCCAGCATCTGGCTGGAGGGATAGATCTGTTCGCCGACCACGCCCGTCTCGTACGGATATCTATCGGGCCGCACGCGCATCGCCATCACGATCTCTTCCAGAGATGCATTTCCGGCGCGCTCCCCAATCCCGTTAATGGTGCATTCAATCTGCCGCGCTCCCGCCTGCACTCCCGCGAGCGAATTCGCTACTGCCAGACCTAGATCATTGTGACAGTGCGTCGAGATCGTGACCTTCTCGATCCCGGCAACTCTTTCTCGCAGGATCCGGAGGAGGCGTCCATATTCCTCGGGCGTGCTGTAGCCGACTGTGTCCGGAATGTTGACCGTCGTGGCGCCCGCCGCCACTACTGCTTCAACCACCTGACAGAGGAAATCCTGATCGCTGCGAGTAGCATCTTCGGGCGAGAACTCTACGTCCGCGCATAGCGCCTTGGCGCGGCGAACTGATTCTCGCGCCTGCTCCAGACACTGATCGCGCGTGATGCGCAGTTTGTACTTAAGATGGATGTCAGAGGTCGCCAGGAATACGTGAATCCGCGGATGCGCCGCTCCCTGCACAGCCTGCCACGCCCTGTCGATGTCGCCCGGGCAGGCACGCGCCAGCGCCGCGATGATAGGCCGCCGCACCGAGGCGGAAATTCCCTGCACCGCGTCAAAATCGCCATCGGACGCAATCGGAAATCCGGCTTCAATCACGTCCACGCCGAGACGATCCAGTTGCTGGGCCAGTCGCAGCTTTTCCTGAACGTTCATACTGCAGCCCGGTGACTGCTCACCGTCTCGAAGTGAAGTGTCGAAGATAATGATGCGTGGCCGATCCATCGATCTCATCCCTCCAGAACTATCCATCTAGCTTAAGAATCGGCGAGATAAAAGAAAAGTTTATTATGTTTACATAATCATTATCGGCATTGATACTATAAGAATTGCTTATGTAAGCTGTAGAGACTATAAAGGGTTACTCGGTCCGCTCGAGTCTACAACTGAGAACCGAGAACTGAGAACTGAGAACCGAGAACCGAGAACTGAGAACCGAGAACTGCCGTATGGACCTTTCCCAACTCGAAGTCTTCCTCACAGTAGCCCGTGAGCGCCGCTTCTCCCGCGCCGCGGAGAAGCTCTTTCGAACCCAGTCCGCGGTCAGCCAGACCGTCCGAAAACTGGAGCTGGAGATCGGCGAGCCTCTCTTCGACCGCTCCTCGCGCGATGGTGTGCTGACCGACGCCGGACGCGTCCTCCAGGAATACGCCGAGAAACTTCTCAACCTGCGGCAGGACGCACAGGAAGCTCTGGTCGAGCTCCGCGAATTGCAAAAGGGCAAGTTGGTGATGGCCGCCAACGAGTTCACCGCCCTCTATCTGCTGCCGGTGCTGGCGGAATTCCGTCGTCTGCACCCCATGATTCGGATCACGGTACGTCGTTCGCTGGGCAGCACCATCCCTGATGATGTCCTCAAGCACAACGTGGAAATTGGCGTCCTCTCCTACGATCCGCAGGAGCCGCAACTGAAATCCGCGGTGGTCTATCTCGACGAGTTAGTGTTTGTGGTTCCGCCCGTACATCCACTGGCTTCGGCGGGCGAGGTCAGCATCCGTCAGTTGGGAGCGGAGTCTTTCGTCGCTCACATCGTAAGCTCGCCCTATCGCGACAAAGTCATCGAAGCCTTCCGCCAACACAAGACGCCCCTGCACATGGACGTCGAGCTGCCCACCCTGCAGGCCATTAAGCGCTTTGTGAGCATGGGCAACGGTGTGGCGCTGGTACCGGCGATCAGCGTGGAGAATGAAATCAGTCGCGGAGAACTGGTCCGCATTCCGGTGCGCGAGTTGCACTTTCAGCGCAAGTTGCGCCTCGTCCACCGGCAGGAGTCCACCCTCTCGCACGCCGGACGCGCCTTCCTGAAAGTCGCAGAACAGTTCGCCCGGGAGCGCGGCGGACACTACCGCTTCCAGCGGGAAAGTAAGGCCGAGTAGCGCCGCCGTCCCGGCGGCTGTCCGGCGGACGTCCCGCCCGCCGTCGGGAGCCGGCAAGATGCCGGCGCTACTCGTCGACTCTCCCGTCCAATCGAAGCCACGACTGAAGGACGGACCCTTGCTTTCTAGGCGGAGCACACTTCCTCGTCGTACATAGCCGCCACCGCGTCAGCCACGCTTCCATACGCGTCGAACACCGAGACCAGGTTGGTCAATTCCAGCAGCTGCCTGACAGACTTACGCGGGCTGGCAAACTTCAACGCATATCCGGCCGCCTCTGCCCACATGTGCAAAAGCACCAGTTCGCCGAGCCCCGCGCTGTCCACCGACTCGACTCCCGACAGGTCAATCACCATCCGGCGTGCCGAGGGCAATACCTCGGCAACGATTTCAGTCAGCGCACGCGCTTCCGGCCCGAAAATAATGCGTCCCTGACAGTGCAGCACCACCGCCCCGCCGGTCTGCGCGTCCAGGGTCAGCTTGAGCTTCTTCTCGAGGCCCGCCGTTGCAGGAATTGTCCGCGAACCCTGAACGCCAGCTAGATTTTCTGGTTTCATGGCTCTAACTTATGTTGAGCAAGGTAATCTTTTGGTTGCGACAAAATGAAAGTTTGATGAATTCATGCGGATGGCTTTTCGCAGGTTGGCGCGGAAAGAAAGAATTAAGGAATGAAGTACCGGCTCATTCTCGCCCTCACGACAGTTGGCTTGGCGCTGATCGGCTGCAATAACGGGCCGAAGCGCGACCTGAACGAGGATTCGAGCCTCGATCACGTTTCCCAAGGCCCGCGGCTTCCCTCGCAGCGCGTGGCGCATGGCATCTCGAAGCTGGACAAATACGAGAAGTTTCCGTTCGAAATCCCGCCGCACGCACTGACTCCGCGCCTGCGGGGAGACTTCAAGTCATTCATGCAGGGCGCGGGTGGCGCAAGAATCGCCGACGAGTCCGCCGACGTCGAACTGATGGTGATGAGCGAAGAGCAATACGACGCCTTTATCCACAAGCGCAGCGCCGAGTCCCTCTACGTGATCGAACCCTCCCACGACCACGGTGTGAGCATCGCTCTCCCCATGACCCAGGCCGACTTAGTGCATTACTACGTAGTTTTCCGCCGGACTATCGATGGCAAGAGTCCCGTTTGGGTCAACGCCGATCTAAATGTGGAGTTCGATTCCTCAACGTGAAACGAAGCCCCGAGTTTCCTTAGGACGTACCTAGCGCAAGGAAAAACGCAGGGTTCGTATTGGGTTCGTATCAGGGCATCACTTCAGCGATGCCGCAACCCGAGTATTCAATGCCCTTCAGGAGCTGAGGCTGGAGAGTCCTATCTTTTCTTCACCGGTGTTTCTGCTTGGCTGACCACCGGCCTTCTGATCGGCACAATCGCGCCCTTGGAAGGATCTGCCGCCGCCGTCGCGCGAGTCAGCACTTCTTGTTGAATGTACTGCACGAAATCCTGAATCTGACGCTGCGTTTCCTCCATGCGCTCCCGCATCTGCAGGATGATCGCGATCCCGCTGATGTTCACACCCAGGTCGCGCGCCAGCGAGAGGATGAACTCCAGCCGTTGCAAATCCTCATCGGTGTAGAGGCGAGTGTTGCCCTCGGTGCGGCTGGGCTTGAGCAGCCCTTCGCGCTCGTAAAGCCTTAACGTCTGCGGATGAATGTCATACATCTCGGCCACCGCCGAGATCATGTACGCGCCTTTGGATCTGCGCTTCGTCATCGCTCATTAATGTACAACACACTCGCACACCTTTACGCCACACCTATCCGCGATGGGCCAGCCGCTTAACGCTGAGAACTGAGAACCGAGAACTGAGAACTTTTCTATACCCTCCGCTCGTTCGCCGGCCCCTCTTGCCGTCCCACTTTGTATGCTTCCTTCACGAACTGAGCCAGTTCGCGGTCAATCTCCGAAAGATGCGCCAGCCGGATGCGATGCACGTAATCGTTGGGCGGATAGAACTCAATCCGATACAGCCGCGGATGCTCCCGTCGCCGCTTCAGCCACAATCCGATCTCGAGCCGGTTCTTCCGTACCAGCACGCCGGCAAAACGGGCCCGTGTCTGGAATACGATCCGCGTTTTCTGCGCGTAGACCGTTGCCGGACCGAAGGTTCGCACCAGCGTCTTGAATGCCCGAAACAGCTTGCGCGTAATCGGATCTTTCCCTTTGAAGTGGTCGGTGATCCGAAAGCGCCCGCAGGAGTGCCACATATTACGCGTAACGAACTTGTGCCGGCACTTTGGACAAGTCCATAGCGGTGTCTTCTTGCGGCGCTCCACGGAACTCCACCTCCGCTCCAATATAGCCGCAAAACAACAGCGAAGCAGGTTTCCCCCGTGTTCCTCCGTGACCCCTGTGGTGAAAGCCTTTCTTGCTGCTTCACCACCAAACTGCGCCCAAAAGAAAAGAGACGCAGCCAGCTGCGTCTCTAGTTTCGTTCAATCAATAATCGAGGTTAGCCAGTCATCTCCGGCGTCCGCTCCACTGGCGCCCATCCCGCCGGCTTCAGCGCGCGGTTGAGGAGATAAGCTACTACCCCCACCCCCATGAGGATCAGCCCGAACGCAAACGAACTCATGCCCAGCACCGTCTCGCTCTGGCTGCGGACAATCGCAAATCCCAGGAGGAGAACCGGGGGAATCCCGACTGCGATCGCTCCAAACATGCCGCCCGGCACACGGAACGGTCGCGGCAAATCCGGCTCCCTGATCCTGAGCCAGATGAGTGCCATAAACTCCAGCGCAAGGCTGGCCCCGTAGATCATGATATCCATTGTGACGAGCCGCTCGAAGCCGAGGTTCAACGCAAGGCCCCAGCCAACGGCCAGCGCCAGAATCGCGACCCAGGGCGCGCGCGATTTCGGATGCAGTTTGCCAAAAGCTTTCGGCAGCATGCCATCCTGCGCCATCGCCAACGGCAACCGCGAGTAACTCATGACCAGCGCATTGAACATGCCGAAGCCGCTCATCATGCCGCCGGCGACGAGCGCGATGCGTAATGCCGGACCGCCCATCAGCTGCGCGATATCGGCCCAGGCGCCCGTCTCCCAGGCACCGGCGGGAAGGCCAGTGATCCACATCGCCGCGAAAGGCAGAACGTAAGTAAGACAAACGATAACTACTGCCGCCAACATTGCCCGCGGATACGTCCGCTGCGGGCGCTCAACCTCGGTAGCGATGGTCGATGCGTTGTCCCATCCCATGTAGTTCCACATGCAGATGAGGAGCCCGCCCAGGATGTCTACGTTGGACGTGGTTGGCCTTGTGACCGCGTTTGCGAGCGCACCGATCCTGAACGGCGCCAGCACGAAGATCACCGCGAAAGGCGCCGACAGCGCGAAGAACAGCCAGAGCGAAGTAGTCGAGACCACTTTCACGCCCGCAATATTCATAACCGCACAGACGATGACCACTGCCAGCGCCATCATCACACCGCGGTGATTCTGTTGAAACCAGGGAAACATGCGGGTCAGGTACGCGACAAACAAAGTGGGATAGATCGCCATGTCAAAGATCGACGCAATTAGCGACAGCCAGGCTTCCTGGAATCCCCAGAAGTTCCCCATGGCGCGGCGCACCCAGGCGTAATAGCCGCCTTCAAAAGGCAGCGCGCTCGACAGCTCTCCGATCATGAACGCCGTCGGCAGGCTCCAGAGAAGAGGAGTGAGAAGCAGGATGAGGATCGCTTTGCCATAGCCTGCGCCATGAACGATGTCTTCAGTTCCATACGTCCCGCCCGAAACCATAAAGAAAGTAGCGGCGACGAGGGGCCACAGCGTAAGGCGGATGGATTTTTTCCGGGGAGCGACAGTGGAGACAGGTTGGACGATGTTAGAGGTAGCGGTTCCAGTTGCCAATTCCGATGGCTTCCTCCCAAAGCGACTCACTCTCACCACCGCGTCTCCCTTGACGTGTTCGCGGCTCCCAGGTGAACAGCGATTTCCCGGGCATTTCGGAGAAGTTAGTTCGCATGTGTGAGATTACGGGAAATTTCCACAGATGCAAGAATTTTCTTGAAAATTCTTGGTCAAGGAAGAGGGGGTACAGAGGTAACAGCCTCGAGCGCCTCCTCACCGAGACTGATGCGAAGGGATCCGCGCCACGAACTCAGAGAAGTGATTGCTGCGATTCAATGATGAGCAGATTGAAATTTTAAGGATTCGATCGCGGACTGCAGAGGCTGCGGACTCATTGGGGTAGCGCCGACCAACAGAAAAACGTATCCGTTAGCCTCCGACACGTACCCAAGAACTCTGGCCGTCGTCTCTCCCTGCCGAGCCGCCAATAGGCGATATGCTGGCCTGCCGTCGAGCTGGATGGCAGTTTGCTTCTCAATTGGCACCAAGTCTCTTCCCAAGCTGTCCGCCATCATTATTCCGGCAAACCATTTCAGCGGATAGCGATTCCGATTGAGGTACTGCGCAGGCAACCTGTAGCCCGCCAGGTAGACCTTGTAGTGTGCGTCTGATTCTGGTTTTGATTCAATCGCCACGTTGATCTCAGGGTTCCCGCACAACGGTCCCGTGCAACTCGGGTCGGGATCGGAGTATGTGGCTGAGTTGGGGGGCAAGTGCCAGCTTCCCGGCAACGTAATCGTCAAACCCAGCGCCGGGTTTTCATAGATGTTCTCTGCCACAACCCTCCCCTGCAGGTCGGGGCTTGGTTGTTTGTTCTGTGGGTGGGCAAGAAGCGATGAGAACAAGCAGAGTGACACCACGGCGAACGACAGTACTTTGCGGAACATATCGGAATTCTATCCGCGCCCTTGCTGGCGCACAAACAGAGCAGTCTGGGTCTTGCGCGCCCTGGTCTACCCGCTCAGAACGTCAGTCTCCAAGTCTCCGCCACGAGATCTTTGCGGCCCCAACTCTGGTGCCGGTTCTTCCCCACCAACTCGAAGCCCGCCTTCTGATAGATCGCCCGCGCCGCCGTGAGTTCGCTCTGGGTCCAGAGCATCATCTTCTTGTAGCCCGCCTCGCGGGCGAAGCGCACGCACTCAGACACCAGTCGGCCTCCAATACCGAGTCCTCGCGCCGACGGCTCGACCAGCAACAGCCGCAGTTTCGAGATCGTCTTCGATTTCTGGACCAGAAACACCGAGCCGACATTCTCGCCATCTCGTTCCGCGATCCAGCAGCGCTCCCGGGCCGGATCAAACTTCTCTACAAAATCGGCCACGATCCGCGCTACCAGAGCCTCAAACCGCTCGTCATACCGGTACTCTTGCCAATAAAGCTCCCCGTGCCGTTGCACGACCCACCCCATATCTCCCGGCCGATGCTGCCGCAGCATATACGAACTTGCAGGCTTCGTCTGCGGATCGAGTACAGACTCGATCGTCTGCATAGCGTGAATCAAGTCTCCCTGCTTTGCCGGAGATAGCGTGCTCAACATCCTGCTCACCTGCGCGTCAGACCTGCCATCCAATGGCTCGAAAACCCTCCGGCCCTTCCGGGTCATGTTCAAGAGGCTCTGGCGCGCATCCAGAGACGAGTTTTTCTTCTCAATCAATCCGTGCTTCTCGAAACTGCGCAGTATGCGGCTCGCATAGCCAGCATCCAGGCCGAGCTCTTTGCACAGATCCGCCGCGGTCGGATGTTCATGATGGGCCAGTTCGTAAAGCGCCCGAACCTCAGTCAGAGAGAAAGGGCTGTCCAGCAGCCCTTCATTCAGAAGCCCAATCTGGCGGGTATAAAAGCGGTTGAACCGCCGCACGATCTCGACGCGCGAATCCGAAATTGCAGGGGAGGAAACCGGCGGCGGCATGATCACAAAAGTATGATCTGCTGGATATGACAGAGTCAAGAATATTATTTGACCGAGTCAACTATAGGGCGTCTCAGCGATGAGGTCTAGACCTGCTTCCACAGCTCTTCCCGCGGATCCTCCGGGTTGAGCTTCGCCAGTTCTCGCAGCAGTTCTTTGGTTTTCTCGTCCCGCGGCATCGGCACGGTAACCTTCACTTCGACGATCTCGTCCCCGCGCACGCCATCATTCGTCGCTGACGGTACACCCTTCTCGCGAAGCCGCAGCTTCTGGCCTGACTGCGTTCCCGGCGGAATCTTCAGCGTGCTCCGCCCGTCGATGGTGGGCACTTCGATTTTCGCACCCAGCGCCGCCTCCACTGCCGTCACCGGCACCGTGACGTAAATCTCGTCACCCTCGCGCCGGAAGATCGGATGCTCGTCGGTACGGATGATCACGTAGAGGTCGCCCGGCGGCCCGCCCCGCAGTCCGGCGTTCCCCTTGCCTGCGATGCGAATCCGCTGCCCGTCGCGCGTCCCCGCCTTGATCCGGACCTCAAGCGGGTCCGTGCGTTCCACAGTGCCTTCGCCGTGGCACACCGGACACGTAGAAATATTCTTTCCGGTCCCATGACAGCGCGGACAAGTCACGTTGAACTTCATCCGCCCGCCCGTCTGCTCAATCGTACCTTTGCCTTTACACTGCGGGCACGTTCCCGGCGACTCGAGGTAGCCATTTCCGTGGCAGTTACCGCACACATCGCGTCGCGTGATGTTGATGCGCATCACACCGCCCCGGATCGCCGTCCAGAACGGAACGTTCACCTGATACTCAAGATCGTTCCCCGGTTCGGGCCCCTCTTCCGTGGCCGCACTCCGCCCGCCGCCGGTAAAGATGTTGGAGAAAATATCGCGGAAGCCGCCACCGCTGCCCGAAGCTTTTCGTCCGCCCCCGCGCCCGCCCTCGAACATGTCCGAGAAGTCGAACCCGCCAAAATCAAAATGCACGCCGCCCGCGCCCGCCGATCCTGCTCCTTGCGCCCCCGGAAATCCATCGAACCCGCCAGCTCCCGGCTGTCCGCCCCCGCGGGCATAAGCCTCGGCCGCTGCCGGATCGATGTTGTCCGAGTAAAACCCCAGCTGGTCGTAGATCTTCCGCTTCTTGGGATCGCTCAGGATGTCATTGGCTTCGGAGATAGTCTTGAACTTCTCCTCCGCACTCTTGTCTCCCGGATTGACGTCAGGATGGTACTTGCGGGCCAGCTTGCGAAACGCCTTACGAATGTCGTCCGCCGACGCGGACTTCTTCACACCGAGAGCGGCATAATAATCTTTAGTTTGAGTGGCCATGTCTGGCGATCACTGTCAGCCATCAACTGAGAACTGAGAACTGAGAACCGAGAACTGAGAACTGCTTTCTTCAGTTCACCACTTCTTTCGCCTGCTCGTCCATCGGAATAGCGAATGCCTCAAAAGGCGCCGTGTCCGTAGAGACCGGAATCCGCTGCACGCCCATACCTGTTGGAGCATAGCAATACCACCGTCCCTCTTCCGGGACGAAGTTCACAAAAAACATCTGTCCATTGACTTCAAATCTCAATTCGCTTTCCTCTTTCGTCGTTCAGAATGACAACCCCTAATAAGTCAGATGCAGTTTGGGGGCGCTTCAAGCGCCCCCAGCAGCCAAAAGCTAAAAGCCAACAGCTAATAGCTTATTTCTTGTCCTCAACATCTACGTACTCAGCGTCAATCACGCCTTCGTCTTTCTTCTGCGCCTGGCCGTCCCCACCCGGAGCCGCTCCCGCCCCTGCCGAAGGCCCAGCCCCCGGCGCGCCCGGAGCCTGCGTAGCCTTGTACATCTGCTCCGCCAACTTGTGCGAAGCGGCCGTCAGTTTCTCGCGCGCCGAATCCATCTGCGCCTTGTCGCCGCTCTCGATGGCCT
>Ga0209701_10001371_pt1 | contig 15587 bp, 16 predicted proteins | sample CZO8metaG_4_FD_188356 | JGI IMG/M metagenome (GOLD analysis project Ga0209701, IMG submission 188356) | Vadose zone soil microbial communities from the Eel River Critical Zone Observatory, Northern California, USA - CZOApr15con2H3.8 metaG... | ecosystem: Environmental > Terrestrial > Soil >...
ACTCCTCTTAACCTTCCGGCACTGGGCAGGAGTCAGCCCCTATACTTCCGCTTGCGCGTTGGCAGAGACCTGTGTTTTTGGTAAACAGTCGCTTGAGCCGATTTACTGCGGCCCCCTCACCCTCTCTCTCTCCAAAAGAGAGAGACAAAGCTACTAGGGCACCCCTTCTTCCGAAGGTACGGGGTCATGTTGCCGAGTTCCTTGACAGAGGTTCGCTCGCTCACCTGGGGGGAGTTCCCCCTGCCTACCGGTGTCGGTTTGCGGTACGGGCACAGCTCCATCTCGCTAGAGGCTTTTCTTGGCGGCCTGGGATCGGGTGACTTCCGCCCGCTTGCGCGGACTCGTGCCAGGGGTCATGCTCTCCAAGTCGCGGCTTTTCCTACGACTCGCACTTCCCGACTGGCAACCCATCCTGTCCATTTGATGGGTTCACCTTCCCTACCGCGTCCCCTCTTCACTTCACACGATGGGCTCTGGTGCAGGACTATCTGACCTGCTTTCCATCGCCTACGACTACGACGTCCTCGGCTTAGGTCCCGACTGACCCTGGGACGATTGACGTTGCCCAGGAACCCTCAGGCTTTCGGTGTCTCTGGTTTCCACAGAGATGACGCTACTCATTCCGGCATTCGCTCTTCTCTGCGCTCCACCAGTCCTTGCGGTCTGGCTTCCCTGCCCAGAGAACGCTCCCCTACCATTGCCGCTTCGGCCTCCCTCTTGCGACGAAGGCTCGGCCTGGCAATCCACAGCTTCGGGACGATGCTTGAGCCTCGCTACGTTGTCGGCGCCACTCCACTCGACCAGTGAGCTATTACGCACTCTTTCAATGATGGCTGCTTCTAAGCCAACATCCTGGCTGTTTGGGCGGACTGACTACCTTTGACACTGAGCATCGATTTCGAGCCCTTAGCTGGTGGTCTGGGCTGTTTCCCTTTCGACGACGAAGCTTAGCCCCCGCCGTCTCACTCACGCGCTTTCCCTGATGGCATTCGCAGTTTGATTGGGGTTGGTAACCAGCACTTGGCCCCGAGCCCATCCAGTGCTCTACCTCCATCAGGTTCCTTTGGCTGCGCGTGGCTGCACCTCAATGCATTTCGGGGAGAACCAGCTATCTCCACGTTCGGTTGGAATTTCTCCTCTATCCACCACTCATCCCCCAGTTTTGCAACACTGGTGAGTTCGAGCCTCGACGGACTTTCACATCCGCTTCACTCTGGTCATGGATAGCTCACGTGGTTTCGGGTCGCATCCTCGCCACGACGCGGCTCCCCTTGCGGGGGGTCTCGCTCGCCCTCTTCAGACTCGGTTTCCCTGCGGCTCCCCCACTTTGGCGTGGGTTAACCTGGCGACGACGATGCACTCGCCGGATCATTCTACAAAAGGCACGCCATCAGCCCTACCTCGCTCCCTCTCGAAGGCGCGAGAGTGGCCTCTGACTGCTGGTGAGTACGCGGTTTCAGGGTCTCTTTCATCCCCCTCTCGGGGTGCTTTTCACCTTTCCCTCACGGTACTGGTTCACTATCGGTCGCTGAAGATGTTGAGCCTTGGAGGGTGGTCCCCCCAGCTTCCCACCAGGTTTCTCGTGCCTTGTGGTACTCAGGATGCCAGCCCCGACAGACTGAGCTGTGGCTACGGGGCTCTCACCCCCTACGGCGGTGCCTTCCAACACCTTCGCCTCGCTCGTCTCTCGTTGTTGCTGGTCCTACAACCCCACCATCCCCGAAGGCATGATGGTTTGGGCTCCTCCCGGTTCGCTCGCCACTACTACGGGAATCTCGGTTGATTTCTTTTCGTCGGGCTACTGAGATGTTTCAGTTCACCCACGACCCCCCGTCTCTGCCTATGGATTCAGCAGGCGGTCTCCAGACATCACTCTGGAGGGGTTGCCCCATTCGGATTCTCAGGGCTCATCGCTTGCATGCAGCTCCCCCTGAACGTTTCGCCGGTCTCCGCGTCCTTCTTCGGTCTTCAGCGCCTAGGCATCCACCTCGTACTCTCTCTAGCTTGTGCTCAATGATCCTTGCTGGTTCGTTGGTTGGTTGGAATGTGTCTTTGCTCGCTCGCGTGACGAAGCTGCCAGACCTTGCAGCCTGGTTGCTCGCTCGCTCGCGTGCGTCATGCATGTGGTATGCTTTTGGCTTGTTTCTGTTGATGTCTCTGGTGATACCGCCCTGCGCAGTGCGAAACCCTTGCAGGCTCCTCACGACGACAGCCGGTACCACGCTCTCCTCTGCTTCTCTCTTGCTCTCGGCAAAATTGAAGTAATTATGCTTCTTCAGTTGTAAATGTGCTTTGTGTGTTTGCGGCACCTGTTTTGAGGTGCCGATGTAATATGCCACACTTTCAAGGGTTTGTCAACACTATTTCGGCCACTTTTAGAGCCTTGTGAAAAATTAGCCCGATGGTACTAGACGGGATTGACGAACATCTCTACTGTGCGGTACGCTTTTGAGGTAACACAATAATGCAAAGGGTGTAATCTTCAGTGGAGGGATGACCTGGGTTATGAAATATTTTTTCTGGATCGCTTTTGCCGTCTTCCTGGCAGCTTCTATTCCCCATGTGGCATATTTCTTCGCATCGTTTGAACCTTCTCAGGGGCCTGAAGGTGTCTGGTGGTGGGCAGTAAGTTACGCTATCGCCATCAGTATCGATGTCACAGTGTATTTACTCTCATGGACAGCATTTCAACGGTATCGCCGCTATCGCACACCGAAAGCGGTATGGCAACACTGGCTCCTTATCGTCATGTGTACCGTGTTCTCCTGGGCGGTAAACTGGGCGTATGCCAAACAGTTTCATAGTTTGACCATGCTCAGTTCAGCCGAAACAGCCGCACCATGGTTAACAGGGATATTCCCTTTTATGGCAAGTGCCTTCCCCCTGCTGGGTATTGTGTACACCATGATGGCAGAGACCATTTCTGAAACAGCCGCAGAAGAGAAGCAGGAGCGCGCACAGGAACTCACCGCGCTAACCGAACTGGCTAAACAAGCGCAATTGCCAATGGCAACCTTGCGCCGCGCGCTTATTACTAGCGGTTCCCGCCTCAATCCTTCCAGCCTGTTGGCAGTGGTCAGTCGCTCAACAAATGAACCAGCGCAAGTTACAGCTGCAAGTGCAGATGAAGCAGATCGGCCAATAACCGGCCAGGTTATGGCGATTAGCAAAGATTTGCCGCCCCTCTCTGATGGACAGATCAGTCCCAATATCACAGTCCTCTCACAAGATGGAAATCCTGACAAATTGCAAATGACAATAGAAGCATTACGCGCAAATCCTGATATGACCGACGAAGCTCTGGCCGAATACCTGTCGCTCAAACGCCCTGCGAGTGCTCGTTTCTGGCGACTAAAGGCCATCGAAATCCTTAATGCGCCGGGGCGGGAGCAGACTGGACCCACCATGGCAATCCGTGGGACGTGGTCAACGCCGACCACACTTGCCAACGGCTCAAATGGGAAGCGGTCATCTTGACGTTTCCTATTTGATATGATAAACTTATGTGGTGTAGTAGAAGACTGCAAACTATCCTAGTCAGGTTTCGCAGTCAGACAACGTAGTCTACCTATTATGAAAGATAGCTATCTCCGGATATTTAGGAGGGTTCAATGCCGGCCATGTTCAGTTACGCGAACATCTTGCACGCAGTAGGCCAGATACTCGATCAAATCGGCGTGAAGAGTATCGCAATTCATGAGGAAGAGGACGGTCTCTTCGTAGAAGGGTTTAATAGCGAAGGCCAGCTTCAAGTTCAGATGCGCTACGATATCGCCAGCCTTTATGACCTGGTGTATCGGTCAGAGGATGGAGTAGAAGAAAAGCCCACAGTAGAAGACGCAAGTGTCCTCCATCGCTTCCTGGCTAATCGTGAGCTGGTTGGTGCAGCCCGCTAATCTCTTAGTATCGTACTTGAGCAAACTAGTAAAAGAACCGGGGTTTCTCCCCGGTTTTTGTGCAAATAGTCAATGAGCGAACGATAAAATCTGCCTATTGTATATTCGTTACTCGTTGCATAGCCAGCGTTTGCCGAAACTACGCATACTTTCAATCAGATCGCAAAGGTCACGTCCTTTGGCCGTCAGAATATATTCTACACGAGGAGGTACTTCAGAAAATGTTTGCCGGATAATAATGCCCTCTTCTTCAAGAGAACGCAATCGCTCAGAAAGTGTTTTAGGGCTAATACCTTGCAGAGAGCGTTCAAGCTGATTAAATCGACTGACGCCGGAGGCCAAATCACGGATAATAAGCAAAGTCCACTTGCCACTGATTATTTCAGCAGTGCGAGCAATGGGGCAGACAGCATCATCGATGTGATTTGTTCTAATTAACTCCATCATTTTATACTCTTTTGCTAGCCCTTTCTTAATGAAACTATAACATAGTAGCTACGTAAAGTAAAGCGCAGACCCCTCGACTTTACCCATAAAGTATGATATGCTTGCTCATAACTACTAGGAGTTATCCGAGCACCTGAACAATCATAATAAATCTTGGCCTGCGCGGTTTCTCCCTATGAGAGGAGAAGATAATGCCCGAAGATATCGCTTTATTCATCGATTTTGAGAACATCCGTTACAGTATGTTGAATATCCAAAGACGGGAACCAGATCCCCAGGAGCTTATTGCTGTTGCCCGTCGCTATGGCACTGTTATGGTAGCCCGCGCCTATGCAGACTGGTCCAGGCAACCGGAACCATTTAAAGGGAGCCTGACAGCAGCGATGATTGACCGCGTCGATTGTCCTGCGAAACAGCGAGACCGCATTCGTATGGGAACAGTGCATTACACTGGTAATACCCCGACGGGCTCACTTGGTTCGAGTGGTCCGGTGGGGTCGGGGTATCCCTCAGAACAGGGAAGCGGGAGTTTCCCGTCGGGAACATACCCATCACGATCATGGTCTACCGGCTCAACTGGAATCTCTGGTCCACTTCCTGTAATCCCCTCCCAGAATGTTGGCAATGGCTGGTCTCCTTATCAAGAATCGCCCCTTCCCTTGCAAAGCGAGCTTGATGAAAACTTCCTGCCAGCAGAAGAACCGTCAATACCCGATGAGGGTTATGACACAGCTGAATTCCAGCAGCCCGTTGTTGACAGCTCTCGACAATCCCTACCTTATCAACGTACTTTTGGTCAGCCTGTGGGCAACCTGGGGCAGCCTACGCCTTCCGGCCCCCTGGGGTCGAGTAACACTGGGCCCCTGGGATATGCCAATAGTCAACCTACTGGCAATACCGGCCATATGCCTGCCATCAACTCCAGTGGATCGAACACCATTGTACAAAGCACCGTCGTACAAAGTACTGTTGATTTAAATATGTTGATGGATATAATTGAAACTGTTTTTGACCGTCCCACCATTTCTACTTTCGTCCTGATGACTGGTGATAAAGATTTCACTCGTATCAGTGCTCGTTTAAAGTTACGTCTTAACAAAACTGTTATTGTTGTTGGTATACCCGGAACCGTCAGCCGAGATTTAATTAGCAGCGCAAATCAGTTTGTACCATTAGTTCCCGGTGGAACTCCCGGTACGATGGGACTTCCTACTAACACAGGTGGTGGATTTGGACAGATGTCATCGACAGGCAACACCGGAGCTATGCCAGCCATATCTTATGCGTCGCCGACAGCATTGAACGGGCCGGTGTATACGAATGGAACTCCTCCAATGGAGGTTCTCGATCCACAATTTTTACAATTCCTTGACTATATCGATCGGAACTGGTCCTGGCGTACTATAATTGGCGTCTCTAATTTCATCGGCGACCCGGTGAATCCTAAAAACCGTTTTCGTGGGCGGCTTACCCGCGAGTCGGCACGGGAACTACTCAATACCTGTATTCAACAAAGTATTCTGCTGCTTCATACCGACCCAACAGGTGCTGAAGATTTACGCCTGAATCGCGCGCACCCAGGAGTCGATGAAGTACTCAAGCAATTTGTTCGCTAGCGGGAGAGGGCATTCTGCCCCACCCCAGGGCGAGGACAAGCCATCGCCCCTACTATGGACGCGCCTGGCAGGCTGACTCATCGTAGGCATAGTAGGGGCGATGGCTTGTCCTCGCCCTGTTGCGTTGCACTCTTTGGTTCGTTCGCCAAAGATATCATTACCTGGTGATACTGGGCATCCCATGGGATGCCCAGTATCACCTTTTGACCTTTTGAAAAGGAGCTTTTTTATGGAAGAGTCACGTATTGCATTTCTGCGTCGCATGATCGCCAGTCCAAGCCCTTCTGGCTTCGAGCAACGAGTGCAACAGGTCATTCGCGAAGAAGTGCAGCAATATACGGATGAGTTACGCACAGATGTACATGGAAATATGATTGCCGCTCTCAATCCAACCGGCCATCCCCGCGTAATGCTGACCGCCCATTGTGACGAATTGGGTTTTCTCGTTCGCTATATCGATGACGGTGGATTTATATATTTTGCCACGATTGGTGGGTATGATCCTGCAACGTTACCTGGTACGCGAGTGCAGATTTACACTGACACTGGCCCCATCCTCGGCGTGATTGGCCGCAAACCAGTACACTTGCTGGAGAGTGACGAGCGTGGGAAGGCCCCCAAACTGAAAGAGCTATGGATTGATATCGGTGCTTCCTCTAAAAAGGAGGCTCAGGAACTGGTAGCAATTGGCAGTATCGCTACCCGTGCGGCCCAGCTTGAGCCGCTACGAGGGGACCTGGTTGTCTCACGAGCCTTAGATGATAAATCGGGAGTATTTACAGTTGTCGAAGCCATGCGGCGCATCCACCAGCAGCGCGAAAAGCTCAAGGCCGGGGTTTTCTTTGTCTCCGCAGTACAGGAGGAAGTCGGGTTACGCGGCGCTCATACCAGCGCCTTCGGCGTTGATCCGCTGATGGCAGTGGCCGTTGATGTGACCTACACTTCTGATCATCCCCAGACCTCAAAACAGGAGATCGGCGAGATTAAACTGAATGGTGGCCCGGTGATTACGATTGGTGGACGCATCAATCCCCATGTCTATCAAATGCTGTTAACGGCGGCAGATGAGGCGGGTATAGCCTATCAGATCGACCCCCAGGCCTCGGGTACCGGCACTGACACAGATGTAATCCAGGTAGCGCGTGCGGGTGTCGCCACGGGACTGGTGAGCATCCCCTGCCGCTATCTTCACACAGGATCAGAGATTGTCTCGCTCAAAGATATTGATGAGATAGCCGATGTACTCTCGCGTTTTGTTCTCGCACTGGATGAGCAGACCAACGTGATTCCTTGACAAGAAGAAGCTGCAATGCGAGTTTTCGGGCCATTGGTTCCAGGGCCGATAAATCGGCGATGTGCGCGATAAATCGGCGGCCAGCACATACTTTGCCATGGTTATCCTAATTCGCATTTTACTGTTACACACTAAAAGAACGACTTCAGCGATTTGAAAGACACTTGCAGTAATCATACTACTTTTTACATTCCTTGGGCCAAGTTTTTGCAGCCGCCTTCGGACTTTGCTGGCGAATGACACACATGGTGGAATCGCGCGTCGCCCCGTCCCCAGGGTACCCGTAAAGGGTGCCCCTACCATGGACGAATGAGCCTGCGAAGCCGCAGCGTCCATGGTAGGGGCATCCCCTCCTGCTCCCCTTGCCCGCAGGCAATGCGGGTGCCCTGGTCGGGGTTTTCCACTCTCACTTTCATTCGCCAGCAGGGCCCGAAGGCGGCGACAACTTCTAGTGGTGTGTGTCTGCTGCCAGGACATTCCGTGCGGTTTCTGGCAGCTGTTCAGCCTGCCGAAGGCAGCAACAGCTTCTAGCGTGTGTCTGCAGGCGGTGCAGCCTATGGCTGCACCGCCTGCAGACACACCAAATTCCTTGCGAGCCGCGAAGCTGCGAGGATACAAAACATTGTACGTAAACAGGCCATAGGCGGTATACTTAATAGAAATAACAAAAAGTACACAGACCAGATAGATTGGTGAGCATTGCAAACCGATGTAATTATTTGGGCGCGATAAATCGGGCCCCTACAAAGGAGCTTCATTGTATGTATAATATTCCTAACCTGCTCAGTTTAAGCCGCCTGGTGACAACTGCTCTTATATTCGTGCTGGTTCTGCTCAACGCGCCATGGGCATTTCTCACAGCGACATTCCTATTTGTGCTGGCCGCCGTGTCAGATTTTTTTGATGGCTACCTGGCACAACGCTTGAAAGTTGTGTCTCCCCTTGGTGTCTTCCTGGACTTGACTGCCGATAAGGTTTTTGTATCCACCATTCTGATTGCCCTGGTGCAGATTGGCCTGGTGCCAGCATGGGTTGTAGTAATTATTGTGGCTCGCGAGTTTTTGGTGACAGGGCTACGTTCGATGGCGGCGGCGAAAGGGAAAGTCATTCCAGCAGGTATGTGGGGCAAGCAGAAGACGTTGATTACGATGACGGCTATGGGTGCTATACTACTGGCAAAAGGTCTGGGTGCGCATCAGCTTTCGCTCTTTCCACCTATGCTTAGCTTTACCAGTCAGACGCTCAATGCTGGAGAAATCCTGTTGCTGGTCGGAGAAGCAGGATTGATCCTTGCTGTGCTATGGACGGCTTTGTCCGGCATGGAATACATGATCAGTGCTCTGCCTCTTTTACAGGGAGAGCAGGAAGGAAGCAACACACATAATGCATGAATCATGCTGGAAGTTCGAGCGACAAGCCAGGAATATCATACCTGTACATTTGAGGAGGAACTGGTGGTGGTTGTCGAAGCGGATGCTCCTCAAGTTGGACTTTTTGCCCAATCTTGCGCTCTTTACCTGTAAACAAGCGACCGATGTTATCGGAGTGGAAAAGAATCACCAGAGCAGGGCCAATCAGCAAAAAAAGTAATGAAGGTAAATTAACACGAGCAAAGAACGATGGGTCGTTCAAACCAACGAAGTACTATATGATGCCACAAATCATCGTGGTCAGACCCCCGACAATCGAGCCGAGAGAGACATAGCGCGTGATGCCAATGGTGCTAAAGGTAGTAATGGCATCAATCAGAAAAGTGATGGGTGAAAGCACCAGAACGACCCCCGAGCCTGTCAAGACGCCCCGGCCGCCCTTAAAGCCGATGAAAACGGGCAGGCAGTGGCCCAGGAGGGCAGCCAGACCGGCCACAGCCCTGGGCGTAAAAAAAGGGTAGAAATGCCATAAGCGTTGGTGCCAGGCCCTTTGAAAGATCAAAAAGAAATACGATTGTCGCGGGCCACCGACCAAGGGTGTGCAGGACATTGGTAGCACCGATTTTATGGCTACCATAGGCACGAATATCAAAATCTTTGCCTCGAAGCAGTTTTCCCATCCAATAGCCAGCGGGAACTGATCCCCACAGATAGCCAATGATCGCTACAAGGAAAAGCTGACCCAGAATGATAGGCATAACAGCCTCCTCCATGCGTACGCGGGCGACCACAAGGGTCCCCTCTCCTCATCCCCACCGCCCCCGCCCCTACGCGATTAGACGCGGACTTCCCCCCTTATTATAGTGAGATTTCAGTGAAAAAACCAATCGCTTTCGGGCAATGTGTGAGCGTGCGATTTTTGCATGGCTGAGGTGGCTAGCGCGAGCGCAGCCACTACTATACACAGGCAGGGTGGCGGCTGGCCGATAAATCGGCGGTGGGCACGATAAATCGGCCCCTACATTTGCCAGTGCCGATCGCCTAACCAGACGAAATTGTCAACGAGATATGTAGCGCCAATGCGAACACCTATGGTAAGCAGTGTCCTGGGCATCACTTCCTGCAATTCACTCAGGGTATCGGGATGGCATACTGCTGTATAATCCAGCGATGCAAGCAATTCAGTAGCTACCATATCCCTCATCGCGTTCTCGATTACAGAGGAGCGGCGTTCACCGCCATCAATGAGAGCTTTCCCAGCCATTAATGCGCGATAGAGGATGTTTGCGGCTTGTCGCTCAGCAGGCAGCAGCAAATGGTTACGACTGCTCATGGCCAGGCCATCACTCTCGCGTACAGTTGGCAAGATACGTAGACCAATATCAATGTTTAGATCGCGTACAAGCCGCCGCACAACCGCTACCTGGTGGGCATCCTTTTGCCCAAAGTAGGCCAAATCTGGTCGGACAAGTTGAAACAGTTTGGTCATCACTGTAGCAACCCCTCGAATATATACCTGGGCATTCACACCCTTTGGTCGTCCGGTCAGAGGAGCGGACGGAACGACGAAGGTAGAAAAATCAGAAGGGTAGATATCTTCAGCACGGGGAATGAAGACAACATCGACACCGGCAGTACTTAACAATTGCAGGTCGCGTTCCGGGTCGTGTGGATAACGAGCGAGGTCTTCGCTCCGTTCAAATTGCAGGGGATTCACAAATATACCGGCAATACTGATTTCACATTCTTGTTGCGCTGCCCGTATAAGCGAGAGGTGTCCCTCATGGAGATATCCCATAGTTGGAACAAAACCAACCGAGCCACCCGCCAGCCAGCCACGGGCGGTTTCAGTCATTTCGTCCAAATTATGAATGATACGCATATTGCACCAATTGTATTTCCAGGTATATCTGTACGATATACAATGCCTAAAAATGTGAAAGGTAACTGGATTCTTTCCTCATCCCTTTCTTATTAGACGTATAAGGGGCCAGTATTAGTTTTGGTATGCTGTAGTGTGCATAACGTATAGCACACCTTACAGTAACCATGCTATACTACTATGGACGAGGAGGATGAAAATGCGTAAAATTGTACAACGTCTTCTTAATATCCTGGAACTGGTTGGTTTCAGTGCTTTGGCGACGCTTGTGATTGCCACAGTTGTGGCACTACGGCACCTGGTAGATACTCCTCAACCATTAGAAAGTATCCTGCCTGGTACACCTCACATCTACCGCTGGCGGCACGGCCATATCTTCTATAAAACTCTTGGTAATCAGGATGCACCTCCATTAGTGCTGCTACACACCCTTTCGGTCGGTTCTTCGAGCTATGAGATGCGTAAGGTGGTTGGAGCATTAGCGCAAAAGTACCGTGTCTACGCCCCTGACCTGCTTGGTTTTGGTCTATCTGATCGCCCAAAGATAGATTACTCTGCTGAAACCTATATTGACCTGTGCCATGATTTTCTCTCCGAAGTGGTGGGGCAGCCCGCGACACTGCTGGCCAGTGGGCAAAGTTGCAACTATGCGGTGCTGGTGGCAAAACGCTATGCCGAAACATGTACAGGCCTGGTGTTGATTTCTCCCTGGGAGTTGTTTGGAGGGAGGCAGGGACGCGGGGCGGCCTTCACCATTCCCCGAATGCGGCTACCACAAGGGTCCCCACCCAACCCAACCCCACCCCCGCCCCTACGCGGGGTCAGTTTTCTTCTCTACTCTGTCATGAGTACCCGCCTCGCGCTTCGCTATGTTATGGCCCGCCAACGCTCCCCTCTCCAGGACCAGATTTCAGAGTCTGATGTAGAATATCTTTATGCCACTACACACCAGTTTGGGGCCGAACATGCACCAATGGCACTGCTCGCAGGGAAGCTGGGGATCGATGCCTCGCGGCCATTTGATACATTGCAACAACCTGTGCTGGTTATCTGGGGAGCCAGGGCCTTGAATAATGCCTGGTCTATCGCAAGCAAACATCACATGCCTGAGCATGCAGAAATGGCTCTGATACAGGATGGGGGCCTCTATGTTCACGAGGAATACCCGGCAATGGTGGTAGCAAATATACTGGAATGGAGTGAAGAAGGCAAATCAGAAGAACCTGGCTCGCATACAGATGAGGAGGAGCCACAGCCCGGCGCGGAAGAACACTTGATTGCTTATTGCGTCAAGTGCAAAAAGAAAACTCCTATGCGGGATACGCAGCAAGTGACGATGAAAAATGGTAGCCCGGCAGTAAAAGGGACCTGTTCAGTCTGCGGCGCAGGGCAATACCGCATCGGTAAGATTTAAAAAGCATAGATAGTAATGAAATTTGTGAGCTTTTCCACTTGACGGGTGGTACTTTCCACCGTATAATTTCTTTCATGTATCATGAAATGCAGGCCAGGCAGCAATCAATGTCGAGTGCCTCAACATCAGGGAGGAGTATTTAATGAGTATTAGTGGACAGAGTGACGCAAAATTAGAGCGAAAAGTGTATCACTTAACGCCTGAAGGCCTGGCTAGAAAACAGGAACGCCTGGAATACCTGCGAAACGTGAAGCGGAAAGAGGTCGCTGATTACATTCACGATGCGAAGGAAGCTGGAGATATCAGCGAAAGTAGTGCCTATGAAGAGGCGAAACACGAGCAAGCTAAAGTGGAAGGCGAGATTATCGAGCTGGAGAGATTGCTGGCGGTAGCCGTGGTTATGACCGCGGATATGCACGACCATGAAGAGGGACCGATGGTAGTACGCATTGGGATGGAGGTAGGTGTTGAAACAAGTACCGGTGCGGCCCGCAACTTCAAGCTCGTTGAGACATTTGAAGCTGATCCGAAATCTGGCTTAATCTCCGATCAGTCGCCAGTCGGCAAAGCATTGATGGGACATAAGGAAGGCGACGAGGTGAGCGTATCCACTCCTGGCGGAGTCACCAGCTATACGATCACTTCTATCAAGCCAATGCTGTAATAGAAGTGGTTTGGGATACAAGACAGATCAGGCACTTTCCGGTGGAAAGTGCCTGATCTGTCTTGTATCCCAAACCACTTCTATTACAAACTCTCTGTCTTTTCCGGTTCCGGCAGGGCAAACCAACCAAAGATACCGGATATGGCAATCAATACTCCACCTATTGCGAAAATGATATTGACCGGGACGAACTGTCCAAAGTAGCCTGCCAGGCCAACCGAAATGAGGCTCATGCCAAACATGGCTGTCTCGATCACCGATTGCACGCGTCCCATCATAGCTTTAGGAGTGGCATTTAACAGCAATGGGCCAAACCCTACATCAATTCCTCCCTGCGGAATAGCTATGATAAAGTTGATGATCAAGGCTATCACAAACACGGTCTGGAAGGCATAGATGATAAGGCCTATGCCGAGCAAAAAGACGCCTCCGGTCAGGATATACTTTGGTGCCATTTTCCTGGCGGCAAAGCCTGCGCCGATCGCTCCAAGCAACGCTCCCAGTCCCGCGGCGGCGGTTAACGGTCCATAAAGCGAGGCACTGGCGTGTAAATTGCGCGTGACAAAGATGATATCCAGGGCATTCAAGGCACCGGCCCCCAGCATAGCGATCAGGGCAAGCAGCGTGACCATGAACAGTACGCGAGTCGTCGCTACAAAGCGAAAACCTACCAGCAATTCGCGTATGACCGTGCCAATACCCCCGGCTGGCTTTTCCTTTGCCACTGCATAGGGATGGAGGGCTGCTTTTGACGCCCGGATACGCCCCAGTGTGATGGCGGATACCAGGAAGGAAAGGGCGTTGATGAGTGAGGCTACCAGTGGGCCAACGACAAAGTAGAGCGGCGAGGCAATGGCCGGGCCTATGATAAAGGACAGGGCAAAGGTGGCCTGGCTGATAGACGCGGCCTGTGGCTGTTGTTTGTCGGCGACGATTACTTGCAATACACCCGACCGGGCCGGCATGAAAAAGCGCGAAAATGTCGAGAGCAAAAAGACGCTGGTATAGATGGCCGGAAGGCGCAAGGAGTCAGGGACAACTAGCGGTAATAAGGTCACTATCGCCCGTACAAGGTCGGATACAATCATGGTCTGGCGACGATTCCAGCGATCGACAAAAACACCCGCTACAGGACCAAGCAGGAATACGGGCGCATATTGGGCAATTAAGACGCCACTGATGGCTGCCGCCGAGTGCGTGAGTACAAACACCCAGACCAGGACGGTGGTACTATAGACGAAATCACCCATGTTGGAGATAGCCTGCCCGATGGCGAGCAAGGCGAAATTCCGGTTAATAAGAAATCCCTTGCCGGGCTCTGGTTGTAGTGATTCAGGTACCGGTTGAAGCGGCCCCAAAGGCCCTGTCTGTATTAACGCACCCGTAGGCATAGTATTTGTTCTCCATTGATTCCGATTTAAGAATTATGTGCGTTTCTTCAGCAACACTTCACGTACCGCCGCTGGAGCTTGCAGTTTACCAATCAGGCGAAATTGATCGATAGCGCGGTCTGCCAGTTCCACGCTTACATCGTTGGCAAACTGGCATACGCCTGTCACATTGATGCTCAGGCGTTTGCCTTCGGCCAGCGTCTTCTCCAGATCTTTACGATCGAAATGTGCTACCCCCACCGTCCAACCATTTTTTGTAGAAGCAGGTGTAAGTACTGCCTCCGGCTGCAAATGTGCCGGGGAATCTGCTATTTGCGGATAGCTTATCAAAGCGATGATGCCAGCCTGCTCTCCCTCGATGCCACGTCGATTTTCATAAGGTTTAAGGATATCATAGATCTGCTGGGTGAGCTGTTTTTGTTCTTCAGTTGTGGCATATATATGTGAAAAACCGAGGCCCAGATTCGGCTGTTCATCTTTTTGCTCCAGTGCGGTACGAAATGCACGCTGGAAGCCATCTTTCAGTTGATCGAGCCAGGCACTGGTGGCCGCCAAAGATTCGTCGGGTGGTGCCGAGAGGAAGAGGCTCTTTGCCACGGATATATTTTTGGCAATAGGCTGGTAATATTTTTCCAGAATGCCACCTTTTTCGCGAGTCTCTACCAGTTGCAGCAAACCAACCCTCTCCAATTCACGTACATGGTAATGAACCTTCGCGGGAGCCATCTTAAGCACGTCTCCTAATTGAGTGACAGTCATGGGCTGAGGCTGCAAAAGATCAATGATGCGCAGGCGCAGTATATCAGCAATGGCCCGCAATTGTTCAATAGTTTCGATTTCGTACTGTTCCTGCATCAAGTATTCCCTATCAATTAAATTTTTTTGATCGTGTAAATATATTAAATTATGCAGTTTCATTTGTCAAGGGTTCTATTTAGCAAATTTGGTTGCTGGACGCTTTGCTGCCGTTGGCAGCAAAGCGTCCAGCAACCAAATTTGCTAAGAAAGGGTCTTGTTGACACGTCTCCCTTTGCGCGAGTAATATAGATGCACGCCGTAGGAGGAAAGCCATCTATCGAGCAGGTTCTTCCTGTTTTGTTTGTACGATGGGCAGCGAGGAGTAATCACAAAATGTTGACCTATGAAGATGTAACCGGGTGTTTCCTGAAAGCAGCGACCGGTATCGTACTCAGGACCCATCCCGAATACTGGATAAACGCACGCTCCCTTGAACGAGAATTTGCCTGCACCTGCCACACTGGAAGTTGTGAAGAGTCCGAAAATCACAGTACCTGTACCGCTTCGTTTACCTGGGGCTCGTTGGATACCGCCCTCTCGCTGGAAGGCCCCACGGGCGTCTGTGACTTCTTCCATGAGCCGGAAGAGCACTGTCCACACCTGCACACACGCGATATTCCGCCCCTGGTAATTGACCTCTCCTACAGTCTCGCGCTGAACGGGAGCGGGGCTTCTATCTCTGAGACGGTTTTGCTCTCCCTGGTGCAAATGCTCAAGCTTCGTGCAAGCGAGCACAGCAGTCGCGCTATCGAGACCAGCCCCGGTATCTCTATGGTGCTGCAAGATCATCGTTTGCAGCCGGAGGTTCTGACGCT
>Ga0209701_10001373_pt1 | contig 15578 bp, 12 predicted proteins | sample CZO8metaG_4_FD_188356 | JGI IMG/M metagenome (GOLD analysis project Ga0209701, IMG submission 188356) | Vadose zone soil microbial communities from the Eel River Critical Zone Observatory, Northern California, USA - CZOApr15con2H3.8 metaG... | ecosystem: Environmental > Terrestrial > Soil >...
TCGAAAAATGGTTCAGCTTCTGGGCTCGGCTCCCAGCGATGTCCCCGTGGCCGTTTTCCTGATGGGCCGCCGCCTTTACCTGCTGCAGAATTTCACGACGGATGCCCACCTGCTTCGCGAGGCCGCGCAGCGCGCAATGTCCTCGGAAGCCACAAACCTGCAATTGAACGACCCGCGCGATGATCCCTTTAGCAACTCGTCGCTCATGGACGAAATGGGGGGCAGCCCGGGTCAAAACGGTATTCCCGGCGGAGCACCGGGGCCCAATCTTTCGGGCGGCGGAGGCAGCACGGGTACTCCCGGTGGAGGTTCCGCCGCGTTGATGGCCATGAAAGTAGCGCTGATGCAGCGATGGGAAAAAGAACAATACGCCGAGTCCGTGGACGTCCGCGTTAAATTGACCCTCGACGCCCTGCGCACCATCGCGCGCCACGTGAGCGGCTATCCCGGACGCAAGAACCTCATTTGGATTTCCTCCGCCTTTCCCTTGGCCATCCTGCCGGACCAAAGCGCCACGCTTGCCGCCAAATTCGTCGGCACGCGCAATTACGCGGAAGAAATATCCGCGGTTGCCAGCGCTCTGACGGACGCGCAAATCGCGGTCTACCCGGTCGACCCCCGCGGGATTGAGACGGAACAGCAATTTGCCGCCACATCGGCGGGAAGAACTAGCAACCCGTTCTCCGAGGGTGCCACGCTCACTCGCGAGAGTGGGCTTCGTTTTTCGGACCAGCAGTCCATGCAGGATCTCGCGGAGCAGACCGGCGGCCAGGTTTGCCTCAATAACAACGACCTTTCGCAATGCATCAAGCGCGCCATCGACGACGGCTCTTCGTATTACGAGTTGACCTACTACCCCACGGACAAGAACTGGCATGGCGAGTTTCGCCGCATCAGCGTGAAGGCCCGCCGCTCGGGCGTGCAGCTTTCGTTTCGTGAAGGGTATTTTGCCCGTTCCTCCGACGCGACCATCTCGGCCAGCGAAGCCAAGGACACCGACACGCGCGTAATGCATGCGGCTTGCAACGACTTTCTTAGCGCCACTTCGATCCTTGTCTCCGCCAAAGCCGTTCCGCCGGATCAGGCGGGCCAAGCCAAGTATTTCCTGGCCATCGATCCCAATGCTCTCTCGTTTGGCGAACCTGAAAGCGGCGCGCGCAATCTGCATCTGGAACTGGCCGCGTGCATGTTCAGCGACCGAGGGTTGCCTTTGCAATATTTCCGCCAATCGGTCGATCAGAAATTTACCGACGGAGAGTACCGCGCAACGCTCGCCAGCGGCGTTACGCATACGCTTTCGCTGGCGCCTAAACCGGAGACGGCGCGCATTCGCTTGCTGGTATGCGATACCGCGACCGGAATGATCGGTTCGGTGGACCTGCCGTATAGCCGAGAAGCGGCTCCCACGATTCAGGCCGAAAACAAAGCGGACGTACAGGCGTCGCCGGCGGCCAATGCCGAAAGCGCTGCGCCGAATGCGGCCCCTGCCTCGTCCGCCACGCATGTCATCAAGTTTCACGATAAGTATGGCCACACCGGCGTGCTCGCATGGGATACGCAAAAAATCGCCTATTCCGGCGATCTTTCCCCGGAAGCCAGTGCTCGCGGCATGTTCGATTCTTTGTGGGCGAAATCCTACCACTGCGATGGAGGGAAGCTGGTTTCCGCGGCAGATCGACAAACGCCTGCCCAACAGCCGTTGCATTTCAAAAGTGAGAGCCACGCGGCCGACGTTTATCTAGATGGAGAAACTTCCGTAAAGTTTTCGGGCGATTTGCTGATTGATTCCAGCGCCAAACCCCTCTTCGAAGCGCTCCGCTCGCTCTACCAGTGTAAGACGCCGGCGGCTGCGCTTCCCCAGTAATGCCCTGCCGGCAGTTGGTCTGAACCGCCTCCTTGCTCTTGCCGCAGCGGAGAGTCTATCCTGAACTAGAGCCATGAACCGCGTCTATCTGGACCACAACGCTACCACGGCCGTAGCGCCCGAAGTGCTTGAGGCCATGCTCCCGTATCTCTCCGGGGAATACGGGAACGCCGCGTCCATCCACACGTTTGGGCAGAAGGCTCGCGCGGCGGTGGAAACCGCTCGCGAGCAGGTCGCGGCGCTCATCGGCGCCCGGGCGCAGGAGATTGTGTTTACCAGCGGAGGCACCGAAGCGGATAACCACGCCATCTTTGGCGTTGTGACGTCCACAGCCCCGTCAACTTCCCGCCCTCATGTGATCACTTCGAGCAGCGAGCATGAGGCGGTCCTGAACACCTGCCAGGCGTTGGAAAAGCAGGGCGTGGACGTCACCTACCTTTCCGTCGATCGCGAAGGCCGGGTTGATCCGGAAGAATTGCGCCGCTCCGTGCGCAAGGAGACACTGCTAATCAGCATCATGCACGCCAACAATGAACTTGGCACAGTGCAGCCCCTGGAAGCGATCGGGCGGATCGCCGCGGAAGCCGCTGTGTACTTCCATACCGACGCGGTGCAATCCGCGGGCAAGCTGCCGGTCGATGTGAACGTGCTCGGCCTCGACCTGCTTGCGCTTTCTGGCCACAAGTTCTACGCGCCAAAGGGTATTGGCGCGCTGTACATTCGTGGCGGCACGCGATTGCGACAGCTTCTTTATGGCGGGCACCATCAGCGCGGATTTCGGCCTGGTACGGAAAATGTTCCAGGGATCGTCGGCCTGGGCAAGGCCGCGGAAATTGCGCGGCAATCGCTGCTGCAGGACGCCGCGCGGATTTCGGCGCTGCGCGATCGGTTGGAGCAAGGGCTAGTCGCGCGGGTGCCGCATTCGCGCGTGAATGCTGCCCGCGCGCCGCGCACACCGAACACTGCCAACATTACCTTCCCTGGCATCGAAGGCGAGGCCCTGGTGATTGCGCTGGATTTGAAGGGCTTGGCCTGCTCGACCGGCGCCGCTTGCTCCTCAGGTGCGGTCGAGCCGTCGCACGTCCTCACCGCCATCGGGCTTCCGCCGGAGGAGGCTCGCGCGAGCTTGCGCTTCAGCCTGGGCCGCCACACCACCGCGGCGGACATCGATTTTGCACTGCACATTGTGCCTGCCACCGTGGAACAGCTGCGCGACCTCTCGCCCACGTATCGCAAGGAAGCCGCCACGCGCTCGTGACCGCCGCGTTTGCCCGCAAGCTTAGTCTCTGCCGTGGTGCCGCTTACGGCAGTCTGGGTGCAATCGAATGCTTTTTTGTGGTTTTCCCGTAAAATAAGAACAGATGGCTACTGCTGCACAATTCGACGTCTTGCCCGAGCGCAGCGAGCTCCAATCCGGCCTCGTCGCCGTGGCCATGAGCGGTGGTGTGGACAGCTCCACGGTCGCCGCGTTGCTGCAGGAGCAGGGCCGCCCGGTCATTGGCCTCACCATGCAGCTTTGGAACCAGCGCCGCCTCCCCGAACTGCAAGGTGATCGTCCGGCGCAGCACCGCTGCTGCTCGCTGGACGACGTTTACGACGCGAAGCGCGTGGCGCAACACCTGCAGTTTCCCCACTACGTGGTCAATTTCGAGCGGCAATTTGAAGAGCGCGTGGTGCGCCCATTTGTCGACCAATATCTCTCGGGGCGCACGCCCATCGCCTGCACCAATTGCAACACCGACGTAAAGTTCGAGCCGCTGCTGCGCATGGCGCGGCAAATCGGCGCGGAGCGGCTGGCCACTGGCCACTACGCGCGCATCCGCAAGAATGACGAAACCGGGCACTGGGAGCTGCTTCGCGCCCGCGATGACAGCAAGGACCAATCCTATTTTCTTTGGGGACTGACCCAGGATCAGCTCTCGCGCAGCGAATTTCCTCTGGGCGAACTGACCAAGGAAGAAGTGCGGGCCGCGGCACGCCGCGTCAACCTGCCCGTCGCGGACAAGCCGGAAAGCATGGAGCTGTGCTTCGTGCCCAACGGTGACTACGTGCAGTTCATCGAGGCCTATTCGAGCGAGCGTGGCTCGCCTCTATCGAATAGCGGCGGCGAGATCATCGACGAGGACGGCATCGTAATCGGCAGGCACAACGGAGTGCACCAATTCACGATCGGGCAGCGCAAGGGTCTGGGGTTTGCCGCCGGCAAGCCGCTGTATGTGCTTTCCATCGATCGCCAGAACAATCGCGTGGTGGTCGGAGACGACGAGTCGCTGCGCGCCACAGTGTGCGAAGTGGAGAAGATAAACTGGATCGCGCACGAAGCCTCGAACGAACCGCTGCGCGCGGCGGTAAAAATCCGCCACAAGCACATCCCCGCGGATGCCACCGTCACGCCGCTGGACTCTGCCCGTGCCCGCGTGACCTTCGACGCGCCTCAGCGCGCCATCACTTCGGGTCAAGGCGCAGTCTTTTACGATGGCGACCGCGTGCTGGGCGGCGGCTGGATCCGCTAGCACAATCCGCAAACGAGTTGTCTTGGGTTCTTCAGCGAAAAAACAGGAACGTACAGCGCTAGATAAACAGCTCTTCTTCGCGTTCCACCGACGGATCGGGATTGCGGTTGCTGCGGCGGGAACGCAGCAGATCCAATCCCACTCTAATTCCCTGCACCAATGCCGAAGCCTTATGCATCGGCCGCCAGATGGTGTGGCTGAACTTTGCGCCGGCATCCTCTACGGCCTCCAGCGCTCCGGTAAGAATGCGGTCCGCGCGCACGAGCTGGCCGCGCAGCCGGTCGGAGGCTTCGGTGAAAAGGCGGTCGGCTTTCTGCGCTTGCCCGCGCGCCAGATACACTACGTGCGCGGCGTCGGCGATCATTTCTGTAATCTTTGGCTGCGTGTCTTCCAGAAGAATCTGCACGCGGCTAAGAATCGGCCTGAGCCGCGACTCCAAATCCGCGGTGAAACGCTCCAAGCGCTCCGTGGTGCGGCGCATTTGGAAAAACATGGCCACGAGGATGGCCGCCTGCAACACAATCGCGACGGCCGCGACGACCACGAATACTGCAATCCAAGTTCCCATACGCACCCCAAGCGCCCGCAAGAGGCGCTCTCCCACTTTGATCCCGCGGCTGCATTCTCAAACTGCCGCTCGGCTGCATGCGCTAGGCGTCACGCCGCCGCTCCGCAAATTCTACGATTTTGCGGACTCGCGAAGGTAAGCTTCGCGACCGGCTTCCACCGCCGCCGAAATCGAATCCTTTTTGCGACCCGCCACATCTTTGCCACGCTCGATCAACTCATCGGCGCGCTCGCGAAGCTCGCGCGCTTTGCGTTGTGCGTAGTCGCGACCCTCATCGGCCTTCTGCGTAAGCAACTCCCGAGTCTCTTCTCCGGATTTCGGCGCGAACAAAACTCCGACCAGTGCTCCGACGCCGAGTCCCACGAGAAAATAAGTTACCTTGGATCCCGCATTGTCCGCCATAGCAACCTCCGTAGAAACCGTAGCATAGCAAACAGTAGGGCGCAATACGGCCTAACCGGTAAAGGCTAGACCTTCCGGTTATCGGTCGGTCGCCACAGTCTCCGGGGCTTCCAGGTGCGCCAAGATTCTTTCCGCGATTTTTGGCGGCACCACCCGGCTCAATTTTTCTATCCCTCCGCGCTGCAGGTTGGCGATGCTGCCGAATTCACGCAGCAGCTTCTGAATCGTCCGCGGACCGACTCCGGGAATATCGCTAAGCGCCGTTTTGGTTTGGCGCTTGCCGCGCCGCTGACGATGGAAGCTGACCGCGAAGCGATGCGTTTCGTCGCGAATCTGCTGGATGAGATGCAGCACCGGGGAATGGCGATCGAGAATGCAGGGCTCATCTTCCTGACCGAGAATGTAGAGAATCTCTTCCTTTTTGGCGATGCTGGCCACGGGCTGATTGATGATTTGCAGGGAATCCAGCGCTTGCGCCGCAGCATGCAGTTGACCTATTCCGCCGTCGATCAGAATCAAGCTGGGCATCGGCCGCTTTTCTTCCAGCACGCGCCGGTAGCGGCGCGTTACCGCCTCGCGCATGCTCGCGAAATCATCGTTCTGCGCGAGCACCGGGAGGTTGCCCCCTGACGAAACGCCGTTGCCGCCTTCCCCGCGGATGATGAATTTGCGGTACTCGGATTTTTTCATTCGGCCATCTTCCCAGACAACCATGGAGGCAACCGTGTCCGTGCCTTGGATGTGCGAAATGTCGAAGCCCTCAATGCGGCGCGGCTCTTCGAGAAGATTGAGCGCGTTCTGCACCGCTTCGCCGATGGCTTTGGAGGTCGGTTTCAGCACGCGGAAGCGCTGCTCGAAGGAATGCTTGGCGTTGCTTTCCACCAGATCGAGAAAGGCCCGCTTGCTTCCCCGCTGCGGCGTGAAGATTTCGACCTTGTGTTTGGCGCGCTCGGTCAGCGTCTCTTCGAGCAGCGCGCGGTCTTCAAACTCCATGGGCACGTGGATCGCTTGCGGCAGATATTCCGCTTCGAGGTAAAGCTGCTTCAAGAGCGAAGGCACAAATTCGTGCGGGTCAAACTCCTGCAGATCCTCCCAGTAAAACTCGCGGCGATCGACCACGCGGCCTCCGCGCAAGTGAAAAAGGTTCGCGGAGACGAGCGGTGGCTCGGCGTAGTATGCAAGCACGTCGGTGTCGTCGCCCTGCGCGGAGGCAATGCGCTGCCGCTCTTCGATGTCTTCGAGCGTGCGCAGCAAATCCCGGTACGCGGCGGCTTGCTCGAAGAGTTCCTGCTCGGCCGCGGCGGTCATGCGCTGTTCCAGGCTCTTCATCAAATCGTGGCGGCGGCCTTCGAGAAACAGCTTGGCGTCGCGCGCGGCTTCTGCGTAGCGTTCGTCGGTGGTCAGTCCCGCGACGCACGGACCCTGGCAACGCTTGATGTAATACTGCAAACACGGCCGCGGATGGCTGCGCGTGAGATCGACGCTGCAGCTCGGAACCATGAATCGCTTGTGAATGAAATGCAAAATGCGCCGTGCCAGGCTGGCCGGAAAAAAGGGGCCGAAATAGAGCGAGCCGTCTTTTTTGATCCGGCGGGTGAAGTAGACGCGCGGATATTTTTCAGCGGCGGTGAATTTGACGTACGGGTAAGTCTTGTCGTCGCGCAGCAGAACGTTGAATTTGGGGTGATATTGTTTGATGAGGTTGTTTTCGAGCGCCAGCGCTTCGCGTTCGTTGGCGACCACAATGGTTTCGAGGTCGGCGATTTCGCGCACCAGCGAACCGGTCTTGGCGTCCATCCAGCGGGACTCCAGGAAATACGAGCGCACGCGGCTGCGCAACGAGCGCGCCTTGCCCACGTACAGCACGGCCCCTCCAGCGTCCTTGAACAAATACACGCCGGCGCTTTCCGGGAGGCTGGCGGCTTTTTGACGGGGCTCCATTGCAGTTTTCAGTTGTCAGCGGTCAGTTTTCAGTGTCTCGAATCCCTGGACCCGCGATTACTCGACCGACCGGAGGCACTGCTACTTTTGCCGTACAACTTCCATCATACTAGAGCGAATCGGACAAAGGAGAGCGCCAGGAGTCCGTACGATGAAACGCAGGTGGCCAATCTATTGGATGCTGGCGGCAGGGGCGGCCGTCCTGCTTTTTTCGCCTTCGCTGCTCTGTTCGCAGGACCAACCGCCGGAGTCGTCCTCGAAGCCTCCCGATGCGCCCAATCCGCCGAAGAAGTCAAACAAGAAGAACAAGCCGGACAGCGCGACGCAAAACTCCCCCGACCAGCCCACCTGGGATCCTCTGCGAGCGGAGAAAGACATTGAAGTCGGTCAGTATTATATGAGGAAAGGCGACGTCGACGCGGCCATCGATCGCTTTCAGGACGCCACCACCGCAAAGCCCGGTTATGCGATTCCCTTCCGATATCTGGGTGAAGCGCAAGAAAAAAAAGGCCTGAAGAAGCAAGCCGTCAAGTCCTATTCGCGCTATTTGGAGCTGTACCCGCATGCCGAAGATGGCGACAAGGTCCGCAAGAAGATCGATAAGTTGCGCAGCGAAGTAGAAAGAAGAAATCGGTAGGATAGCTCCCGGCGCCAAGACACGAACCATGGTTTGCGGGTCGCGCCTTTAGGCGCGACATTATCCGCTCGCGACCCACAAACCGCTCCACATTGTATGAGCTAGCCGCGCGGAACCGAGTTCTTCTTTCTTTCAGCGGGCCAGGCGGTCCAAGATGCGGCGCGCTCGCTCGAATTCGGGGAAGCGCTTTTCTTCTGCGCGGAATTCGCGCGAATGCGAAACCAGGCTGCAGCCCGAGCGCCGCGTGGGATGTTTCACGTGCAGCATCTCGTGAAACAAAACGTACGCGACGGCGTACTGCGGCACGCCGGGCCGGTCCAGCCGGCGATTCAGTAAGATGTGATTGGGTCCTGGATCGTAACAACCAAACTGGCGCCGCCAGCTGCGATGGCTCCAGCCGATGTGCGGCCGCTGGAGTTTCCCCTCAAAGTATGCGGCATTCAAATTGTCAAATATTTTCTCGAGATCGAAGTGCCGCCCCTGCGGACCTGCGGCTCCGGGACGAATGCGCCGGCGGCGCATGTGATGGATGCGAGCGCGCGTGCGGTGCGAGCGGGCATATTCGAGGTAAGGCGCGGAAAGAGCGGCGGGAGCCTTGCGTCGATACACGCGCGCAAGGAGCAACGCAGCGGCGCCTTCGAGCACGGGAAGAGGCGCGCGGCGCAAGAGATCGGAGAAGCGCACGTAAACGCTTTCCTCGCGGCGCCGGATGGTCAGCACCAAACTGCTGTACGCGTAGAACTCGACGCGAAAGCGCGGCGGGCGGCCTTCGCATCCCAAGCGCGTAAACACCCGCTGGAACAAAGCCGCCCCGCTGGGAACATTGACCTGATGTCGAGTCATTCGTTTTGCCGCGACTTGCTCGCCTCTTGCGTAGGCACCGCGCATTAATTTTTCCGCCGCACGGGAGGCGGCGCAACGGCCTTTTTGGCCTTTTCCGCATCGTTCATGGCGTCGCGCGTGCCCTCAATCGCGTCATCCAAATTATCCTTGTAGATATCGATATCCGTGCCCTCGGACGAGAGTTTGTTGAGAATCTCCAGAAATTCCTTGGAGCGACTGGCCATTAGGTCGATGCCCTGGCGGATATTTTCCTGCTTCTGAATGCCCAGCTGGATCAGATCGGCGGCATCATCCACGCAGCCGACATACGCGTTCATAAGCGCGTTCAGCATCTCCGAATGCTTGTTGGAAGAAGGGTGCTGCAGTTCGTACTGAAATTTCTTCAGCCGGTCGTCCGCGAAGGTCAAAAACAATTTGATCCGCTCGTTGGTGCCTTCCGCATCGCGGATCTTGTCCGCTTCCAGCGCGGAGAGATAATCTTTCTGTTGGGCATAGGCGGACGAAAAAAAAGGCCCCCCAAAGACCAAGACTGATGACAACCACAAGCCAGGCAGTACTTTCATGACGACTTCTCCGGAGCGGCCGGCCTCGGCACCGCGCCCTTCTTCCCATCAGGCTTTTTCGCGTCGGGCCGGCGCGGAAAAAGCAAGTTTAGCAGTTCGTCGTCCATCGCCGCGAGATCGCGCCGCACAATTTCGAGCGGCGGCCGGTATTCCTCCGGAGCAACGACCAAGGTTTCGTCGACCTCGCGGAGCACCTTGTGGACGTGGATTTGCAATTGCTTGTACCCGCTGGTGTGGCGCTCCGCGTCCGGATGATCTTTCTTCAGCGCATCCACGGCGGCGCGAGCATTGTCGCGGTACTTCTCCATGACCAAGCCGAGCGTTTTGTAGTCGTTGGCCTGCGAAGCGTGCCGGGTTTGCTCCATCTGCGCATCGCCGAGTTTTTCGAGTAACTTGGCCTTGTGCACGGAATTGGTCTCGCGATCGAAGCGCGCCTGCAGCTGGCTGACCTCGTCGGCGGCAGGCGCGGCAAAACACACCAGGGCGGCCAGGCTCGTTCCCAGTAGGCGCGCGCCCCGGAGCACCATGCGATTATCTTTTCTGCTCCAACATATGCTTCAGAACCTTGCTGCGCTGTTGCGCTTGCCAGACCTGATCCGAAGACTTTCCTTGCTGCAGAGCAAGAAATTTCTCATAAGCGTCGAGCGCCGGCCGCAACTGATGCAACTTATCGTAGCAGAGCGCGCGGATAAACCAGGCGCCGGCCGCGGGAGTTTCCACTTTTGCAATGACGTCCAGCGTGCTCAGCGTCGCGGGGCAATCGCCGGAAAGATAGTAGGTGGAGCTGAGATCCTTCCAGTACACGATGTTCTTCGGATCCATTTGCAAAGCTGCTTTGAGTTCTTTCTCCGCGGACGCAAAATCGCGCTTCTGCAAATAGACGCGCCCGAGCCCGCCGGCCAACTGCGCGTCGCGCGGCGCCACCGCCGCGGCTTGCCGCAGAGTCACAATCGCGTCGTCCAGCTTCTTTTGCGCGATTTGAATGTCCGCGCGCAGCTTCAGCGAATCCAGCGACGGCGGCTTGCCGGCATCGGCGCGCTCAAGCTCCGCCAAGGCGAGATCATATTTTCCCTGCTCGACCAGCAGATGCACCAGCCGCGCGCGCGTTGCCGAATCGCCGGGTTGCGACGCGAGATAATTTTCGTAAGCATCGGCCGCTTCCGGCTTCTGCTGCGCATCAAGACTCTGCGCAAGACTGAGGGCCGCGGGCGCGGAGCTGGGTTGCATTTCCAGAGCGCTGCGAAACTTCGCTTCCGCATCGGCAGGACGCTTCAGGCGAAGGTACAAATTTCCGAGATGCAGCAAAGCTTCCGCGTCGCGAGGATCGAGCCGCAGCGCGCCCTCAAAGGCTTCCGTGGCGGCAGCGAGATCGCCGGAGCGCTCCAAAGCGGAGCCCAGAAGAAAGCGCGGGCGGCTCTGTGACGGAAGAAGCTCGACCGCTTTGAGCAGCGGAGCAACCGCCGCGTCCGGCTCTTTGTCGAGCAGCAGAATACCTAGATTCAGAGGTGCTTCCGGCATTTTGGGATCGAGGCTCGCGGCGCGCTCGTATTCCGCACGAGCCTCGTCGACGCGCTTCAGCGCGGTATAAGCGTACGCAAGCTGGAAGTGCGCGAAAGCGACGTCCGGCTTTTCCGCGATGAATTTTTGCAGTGGAGGCAGCGCCGCCTCGAAATTGTTGGCATCGATCGCGTGCTGCGCTTCGTCCAGCAGATCATTTAGCGGATTCGTGAGCTTTTGCGATTTGGATTGAACGGGAGCGGAAGATGTAGGTTGTGCTTGAGTCCGCGACTGCTTGCTGAATTGAGGCGCAGCGTGCTGCGCCCCTACGAGGGAGCCGCAAGCAAGACTCGTGAGCGATGCCGCAAGCAGTTGCGAGCGCACGTGCTTCATGACTCGGCAGATGAGGCGTTGGCTCCGTTTCCGATTGTAGCCGAAGGCCCTGCCGATTTGGATGCGCCGTTGGCCGCGCGCTTTGCCTGCCCGTTCGCGTGCAGCACGCGCGAAAGAAAGCGCCCGGTATGCGACTGCTGATTGCGCGCCACCTGCTCCGGAGTTCCCGTGGCGATGACTTTGCCGCCCATGTCGCCGCCTTCTGGCCCCATGTCGATGAGCCAGTCCGCGGACTTGATCACATCCAGATTGTGCTCGATGACCAGAAGCGAAGCCCCGGATTCCAGCAGCTTGCGAAACGCCGCAAGCAGCTTGGCGATGTCGTCGAAATGGAGCCCCGTGGTGGGCTCGTCGAGAATGTAGAGAATGCCACGGTTATCGCTGCGCGTTAAATGCGCCGCGAGTTTCAGCCGCTGCGCTTCACCCCCGGAAAGCGTGGTGGCGGATTGTCCCAGGCGCAGATATCCGAGGCCGATTTCGTTCAGCACTTTCAATTTGGAAACGACCTTTGGAGCATTGATGAAAAATGCCAGCGCCTCGCGCACCGTGAGCTGCAGAACCTCATGGATGTTTTTGTTGTGGTAACGGACTTCCAACACGCTGCTCTTGAAGCGCGTGCCGCGGCATTCCTCGCAGATGAGCTCGACGTCCGCGAGAAATTGCATTTCCACGGTGACCGTGCCGTCGCCCTGGCACGTCTCGCAGCGCCCGCCCGGCACGTTGAACGAAAAATGCCCGGCGGCATAGCCGCGGCGCTTGGCATCCGGAGTGTCGGCAAACGCTTCGCGAACAGCATCAAACGCTTTCAAATACGTTGCGGGATTCGAGCGCGGCGTGCGGCCAATCGGCGATTGGTCGACGATAACCGTTTCGACGACCTGCGCGTCGCCTTCGAGGCGGTCGCAGAATTCCTTGACGCTGCCGCCGTTGCGTTTGGCGGCCAGCGCGCGATACAGAACATCGTGAACCAGCGTGGACTTGCCCGAGCCGCTGACGCCGGTCACCACCGTCAGCATTCCGAGCGGAATCATCAAGTCCACGTTCCGCATATTGTGCAGTGTGGCGCCGAACAAGCGCAGGAATTTGCCGTTCGGCTTGTGGCGATTGTTCGGAACCGGAATGCGCAACTCTCCGCTGAGATATCGCCCGGTGAGCGATTTGTGCTCGCCAAGCATGGCCTCGTACGAGCCCGAGAAGAGCAGCTTGCCGCCGAGCTCGCCGGCGCCAGGGCCGAGATCGATCACATGATCCGCCGCCAGAATCGTGTCCGGATCATGCTCGACGACCAAAACGGTGTTGCCGAGATCGCGCAGCGATTTCAAGATATCAATCAGCCGCTGCGTATCGCGAGGATGCAGGCCGATGGAAGGTTCATCGAGAACGTACAGCGCGCCGACCAGATGCGAGCCCAGAGACGTCGCAAGCTGAATGCGTTGCGATTCCCCGCCAGACAACGTGGAGGTCAAGCGGTCCAGCGAGAGATAGTCGAGGCCGACCTCGTCCAGAAACTGCAGCCGTGAGCGCACTTCTTCCAAAATCTTGTCGGCAACCTTGGACTGCGCTTCGCTGAGCTGCAATTGCGCGAAAAACACGCGCGCTTCTTTCACCGTGAACTGGCAGATGTCCGTGATGGATTTTCCGGTCACGTGAACAGCGCGCGCCTCCGGGCGCAACCGTGTGCCGCCGCATTCCGGGCACGTGGCGTAACCGCGATAGCGGCTGAGAAAAACGCGCACGTGCAGCTTGTATTTCTTGCGCTCCAGCCAAGTGAAGAAACCTTTCACGCCGTCGTAATCGTTTTCGGGATCGCCTTCCAAAATCAGCCGGCGCTGCTCGGCGGTGAGATGCCGCCACGCCACGTTGGTCGCGATACCCTGAGCTCGCGCGAATTTCTTCAGATCCTGAAAGAGCGCGCGGTAGCGGGGCTTGGTCCATGGCTCGATCGCGCCATCGTCGATGGACTTGCTGGGATCTGGTACAACGAGATTCAGATCGAAATCGATGGTATTGCCGAAGCCCTGGCAGCGCGGGCACGCGCCGTACGGATTATTGAAGGAAAACAGGCGCGGCTCCGGCTCCTGATACAGCGTGCCATCGTTCTTGCACTCAAAGCGTTCATTGAAGACCAGCCGCTCCGCAGGGCTGCCGCCCGCTTCCCCGACGAATTCAAGAATGGCCTCGCCACCCGCTTCGCGATAGCAAATCTCGATGGAGTCGACGAGGCGCGCGCGCGATTCGGGATTGACTGCCAGGCGATCCACCACGACGTAAACGGGCTTCGAGAAATCCACGTCCAGCAGCGTCTCGGGTGAGGAAAATTCGTGGAGACGCCCGTCCTGATACAAGCGATTGAAGCCGCGCTTCTGGATCTCCAGCAAAGCATTGCGCAGCGCCTCTTGCGGCGGGGCCTGCTTCTTCTTGGGCGCGCGTTTCCCGCCGGTTGCCGCCGCGGGCTGGCCAACCCGCAGCTCGTACAAAACATAAAAGCGGCGGCCCGGCGCGAGCGACAAAACCTTCGTGGCGATCTCCTCCGGATTGTCGCGCCGCACTTGCGCGCCGCACTTGATGCAGAAGGTTTGTCCGCAGCGTGCGAAGAGCAGCCGCAGGTAATCGTAAATCTCCGTGGCCGTAGCGACGGTCGAGCGCGGGTTGCGCGTGGAGTTTTTCTGGCGAATGGCCACCGCCGGCGCGATGCCGGAAATCTCATCGACGTCGGGCTTTTCCATGCGCTCCAGAAACTGCCGCGCATAGGCGCTTAGCGATTCCACGTAGCGGCGCTGGCCTTCGGCATAAACGGTGTCAAACGCCAGCGAGGATTTTCCGGAGCCGCTGACCCCGGTGACCACGGTAATGGCATTGTGCGGAATTTCGACGCTGATGTTCTTGAGGTTGTGAACCCGCGCCCCGCGGATGGAAAGCGTGTCCTGGCTGGTGTTTACCGGGATGAGTTCGTTGGTCGCCAAGGGGAAGCCCAGACAGCGCGCTTCGCGCGCACTGCCCAAACTTCAAATTATACGGCTGGCGCGAAGGCAGAGCAAACGCGTGCTCAAGGCTCCGCAATCAGCGTGATTTGGCCGACGCCGCCTTCGACCTTCAGACGGATGGTCGCAGGAGTTTTGCCGTAGGCCTCGTTCGTGTACTCGTCATCGTCGTGGCGCAGCCCGTGCGCGTCCACCGCGCCAATTCCGCCGGAAACGTGCACCACAACGCCGACTTTGCTGGGCAAGCGAATGCTTGCCTGGCCCACGCCACCTTCCAGATCCGCCACGAGATCGGATTTGCGATCGCCGGTGAGATCGAGATCCACTTGTCCGGCGCCCATGCTCATATCCAGCCGCGTCACCGGCATATCGCGCAATCGCAAATGGCCGCGCCCCGCGCCCATCTCCACTTTCAACTCCAGCGGCACGTCGTTGCTGAAGCGCAGGTTCCAGTCGTTATGCGTCGCGCCGAAATGTGTGCTCTGGTCATCCTGCGTAATCGAAAGATGTCCGACGCCGTTGGAGATGTTGTACTCGACGCGCGGCGTTTCATAGGAGCCGCTGTAGTTGAAATCGGCGTCGAGCAGGTGACTCGAGCCGCCGCTAATGTTGAATTCGCCCGCGCTCGTCTCCAGCGAGACGTTCACCGATTTGGCGCCCTGCCGATCCACGGTTCGGGACTGGTGTTGCAAATCGCCCGAATAGCGGCGGTCCCGCGTAAACGCGCGGCCATGCCAGAAAAGAATGATGAGCACGAGAACGAAAGCCAGCGCCCCAAATGTTGCGCCGAGGGAAACTCCAGAGCGCGTGCCATCGGGATTTTGCCGCCGTTGCGTGGCATCCCACATCTTGCCCAGCCCAACGAAGATTAGAATCAGCGGCCAATAGGTTCTAAGGATCGGCCAGGGATCGAATGCCGGGCGCCAGTTGGCGTACAAAAACATTCCGCCAAGCGCAATCAGGACAATTGGGAACACGAGCGAAGTCCGTCGCGGCGAATCACCTCGCGCCATCTCACACCTCTACACTTTCTAATACGCGGGAAAACGCAAAAAAGTTCAGCACAGCCAGCCAGGCGATGTGGGGAAAGCATACTGCCGCGACGCTGCTCTGGCAACGGAGCAAGCTCGCCCGGGTATGCTAGAGTTCCGGTAAGGCGTTTGGGAGTTTTGGCGATGGCCGTTTTTGAGCGAATCGTTTGGGTCGTGCTCGACAGCGTCGGAATCGGCGAGCTGCCCGACGCGGCGGATTACGGCGATGTCGGACGGAACACGCTGGGGCATTGTGCCGAATCGCGCCCGCTCGCAATACCGAATCTGCTGCGTCTCGGCCTCGCGAATATCGCTCCGCTCGCCCATTTGCAGCCAGCCGCCGCT
>Ga0209701_10001377_pt1 | contig 15559 bp, 16 predicted proteins | sample CZO8metaG_4_FD_188356 | JGI IMG/M metagenome (GOLD analysis project Ga0209701, IMG submission 188356) | Vadose zone soil microbial communities from the Eel River Critical Zone Observatory, Northern California, USA - CZOApr15con2H3.8 metaG... | ecosystem: Environmental > Terrestrial > Soil >...
ATAAAAGTTAACCCTCTCTTGTGACAAGCGATACCGCTCCCGAACTTCCTCTTCTGTAACGCGAACGGCATCCACAATAATAGCGTAAAGTTTTTGGATGGCGAGTTGTTCTCTGTGCTCTTCCTCGAATTGAGCAGGGCTGAAGCGTTTGGCCCTAAGAACTTGCATGTATTGATTCTCGCTGAAGCGACCGCCAACCTGGAAATTAGGGACGTTGGCAATCGATTCCATGACCTCCTCGTCGCTCACGCCGAGACCGAGCCTTCGCACCTCCTGAAGCACGAGCCGCCTTTGGATCATCTGCTCCAACAGCATGCCTCTGAGGTTGAGAGCCTTCAGCATCTCCGGCGTCAAGGCGCCTTTGTAGGCTTCCCTATAAAGATCGACGAATCTTTCATACTCGATGGCAAACTCTCTCTGATCGACAACTTCTCCATTGATCTTTGCCACGGCCGCTTGACCGGACTCTTTAAGGAAACTTCCTACTCCCCAAAGGACAAAGACCGCAACAATGATGGCGACGAAAAATACGATGATCCAGGATCTTTTCCGCTTACGCAGCACATCAAGCATGGAATGACAGACCTCTCGCTAAGAAATCATTACGCAGAACGGTTGAATCATAAGGAATGCTTGCCGCTATTGCAACCTTCCCAAGGCTTCGCAGGGCAATCAGGGAACTTTTTTCTTATCTTGCCTGGGAAAATCAAATCTGTTATTTTCTCAGGTGCATAGAAGGACTTTTCTCTAGATCCATAAGGAGATTCTAGTGCTTGATTCTCTGTTCGGCTTCTTTTCCAACGATCTGGCGATTGATCTCGGCACCGCTAACACCTTGATCTATGTCAAGAATGAGGGAATCGTGTGCAACGAGCCTTCGGTGGTCGCCGTCCAGCAAAAGAACGAGCGCGGAGGGAAAAAGGTTCTCGCTGTAGGCGCCGAGGCCAAAAAGATGTTGGGCAGGACTCCGGGCAGCATCGTCGCCATCAGACCCCTCAAAGACGGCGTGATTGCGGACTTTGAGATTACGGAGGCGATGCTCAGGTACTTCATCCAGAAGGTGCACAACCGACGGACTCTGGTCCGTCCCCGCATCATCATTGGCGTCCCATTTGGAATCACCGAGGTGGAGAAGAGGGCCGTGCGGGAATCGGCGGAGTCGGCCGGCGCCCGGGAAGTCTACCTGATCGAAGAACCCATGGCAGCCGCAATCGGCGCCGGGCTTCCCATCACGGAACCTACGGGCAATATGATCGTTGACATCGGCGGCGGAACGACCGAGGTGGCGGTCATCTCGCTCTCGGGGATCGTCTTCTCGCGCTCGATCCGTGTCGGGGGAGATAAAATGGATGAAGCCATTGCGCAGTACATTAAGAGAAAATACAACCTGCTGATCGGAGAACGAACCGCCGAGCTGATCAAGATCACGATCGGCTCCGCTTACCCAGGAGACGAGATCCAGACCATGGAGATCAAGGGCCGCGACCTCGTTGCCGGCGTCCCCAAGACCGTGGTGATCACCGACGAAGAGATTCGCGATTCCCTCCTCGAGCCGATCAATCAGATTGTCGAAGCCGTGCGGATATCCCTGGAACGAACTCCGCCGGAGTTAGGTTCGGACATCGTTGACCGCGGAATTGTCCTGGCAGGTGGCGGCGCGCTGCTCAGAAATCTCGACGTGTTGCTGAAGGAGGAGACCGGGCTCCCCGTCACCCTCGCCGATGACCCCTTGACCGCGGTGGTCATGGGCGCGGGAAAGGCCCTGGATGAGATTTCCCTGCTCAGGGAGGTCGCCATTCACTAGACGGATCACCCGATGGCCAATGATTTCCACCCGTAGTGGGTGGGAGCTGATACTTTGATGCTCACTTTTGTCCGCAGAAATCAGGTTTTATTAAGCTCTTTCTTTTGTGTTTTTCTTTCCCTTTACATCGTCGTCTCCGCTGCCAAAGGTCGACTGAGGACAGACCCCATCGGTCCGCTTCTCATGGCATTAATGCGTCCGCTCCAAATCGGGGCCCAGGCAACGGTCGTCAAACTCAGGGATCTCCCACAGATCTATGTCACCTTTTGGAGTCTCGTATCCGAGAATGAAAAGCTCAAGCAGCGTGTCCTGCAACTCGAGATGGAGAGAAGCCGGCTCTTGGAATCCGAAGCGACCAACCACCGGCTCCAGGAGCTTCTGCAATTTCGCTCCCAGCTGTCCTCAGGCTCGATCACGGCATCGGTCGTAGCAAGCAGCGCGAGCACCTGGTTTCGTAGTCTTATTCTGGACAAGGGAAGTAGCGACGGTGTTCTGAAGGGGATGGGCGTCGTTTCCCCCCTGGGTGTGATTGGCCAAGTGGTTGCGGTCACATCCAGAAGCGCCAAGGTCCTGCTCCTGACAGATCCCAACAGTGGAGTAGACGCCTTCGACCAGAGGAGCAGAGCGCGGGGAATTATTTCCGGCTCCCTCGATTACGGACCGATCATGAAGTATGTGAAGCGAAGCGAAGACATTAAAGAAGGCGACCGGCTCATTACTTCAGGGCTGGACGGTGTCTTTCCCAAGGGTCTTCTGGTTGGCACGATCACCAAGGTCAACAAGAAGAATTTTGGCCTGTTCCAATACGTGGGGGTGACTTTGGCAGTCGACTCATCCGAAATCGAGGAGGTCTTAGTGGTTTCGGCTGACAGGGGTGAATCAAAGGACTGACTCGTCTTCGAGAAACGTTCGGATTTAACGTATGAAGCTGTCCGTTATTTTCTTTTCCTTCGGTTTTTTCCTGGTCCTTCTCCAGACGACCTTCCTGCATCTTTTTCCGCTGGGGCCCATCGTTCCGGATCTGATCCTGGTCCTGTGCGTTTATTGGGGATTGAATCACCCCACGGTGGGAGCTGTCTTGGGTTCATTTATCCTGGGCTACTCAGTGGATGTCTTTTCCAGTCCGGTTCTCGGCCTCAATGCGTTTGCCATGTCGCTCGTGTTTCTTGCCGTTTACCTTAGTTCGCGCTGTATCTGGATTCATAATTCTCTGTTAAGCGCCGTGGTGGTTTTCTTCGCCTCCTGGATCAAAGGCGCGGCTTTGGTCATAGTGTGGAATCTGGTTCTAGCCGTCGATGGCCTCTGGACAGGCTTTCTAAAATATATCTTTTTGGAAGCCTTCATCGCAGCGATTCTAGCGCCCGCGCTCTTCTCTCTTCTGCGCCGCGGCCAGAGTTATCTGGAAAATATGCGGATGCTTGCCTAGGGTTGCCATGCTTTCCTTGACCTTTCGAAAAGAAGTGGACCCAGAATTTCGCCGGCGCGCGGAGTTGTTGATCGTGCTCGCCTCAGTCATCTTTCTTTTTCTGGTCGGTCGCCTCTTTTTCCTTCAGATGGTTCAGGGCGAACGCTTTACCTATCTTTCTGAGAATAACCGCATCAGGCTCAAAAAAATCCCGGGAACCCGCGGAATGGTCTTCGACCGCAGAGGTCAACTGCTGGTCGACAGCCGTCCCTCATTCGACCTTCTTTTTGTGCCCGAGGACGCAACGGATCCAGAGTTGACTCTACGCTCCTTGGCCCGTTTTCTCGGTCGGGATGAAGGTGAACTCCTCAAGCTGCTGGATCAGAATAAAGCGCGGTCGCCTTTCGAGGAGATCGTTGTTGGAAGAGATGTCGACTGGCGCTCGGTCGTGACCGTGGAGACCCACCAGCTCGATCTGCCGGGCGTGAACCTGCGCATTCGCCCCAGGCGCAGTTATCTCCTGAACGCGATGGCGGCCCATCTTCTGGGTTATCTGGGCGAGATCGGCCCCAAGCAACTCACGAGCCTAAAGACAAGAGGCTACGGCATGGGCGACGAAATCGGCCAGTTCGGTTTGGAGAGGAGATGGGAAGAGTTTTTGCGGGGTCGAAATGGCGGTCAGCAGGTAGAAGTCAATGCCATGGGACAACGGGTCAGGGTTCTCCACGAAGTGGAGGATGTCCCGGGAAGCAGCGTATTTTTAACGCTCGACCGGGACCTACAGGAGACCGCTGGTGAGGCCATGCAGGGTAAGGATGGAGCCCTCGTGGCCCTGGATGTCAATAACGGCGCGATCCTGGCGATGGTCAGCAACCCGGCCTTTGATCCCAACGCTTTCGCGCGCGGGATCACGACGGAGGAGTGGCGCGGCCTGAATCGAGATCGGCTCCACCCGCTCAACAATCGTGCCGTCCAGGGAACGTTTCCGCCGGGGTCGACCTTTAAGATTGTCCTCGCCATTGCCGCTCTGGAGGAGGGAGTGATTCAGCCGGATACTCCGCTCATGTGTCACGGCTCTATGGCTTTCGGCAATCGGGTCTTTCGCGATTGGAAGAAGGAAGGACATGGCGCCGTGGATCTCCACAGAGGCATTGTGGAGTCCTGTGATGTCTACTTTTACCAACTCGGCCAGAGGATCGGAATTGACCGGATTGCCAAGTATGCGCGATTGCTGGGATTAGGAGAAAAGACTGGCGTTGGACTGGATGACGAAAGGACGGGGATCATTCCAGACTCCGAGTGGAAGATGAAGCGGTTTGGCCAGCCGTGGTTTCCCGGTGAGACCCCCTCGGCATCGATTGGCCAAGGATATGTCAATGTAACTCCGCTCCAGATGGCCAACCTGATCGCGACTGTGGCTAACGGTGGAACCCTCTACCGCCCATGGTTTGTGCGCAGAGTGGAATCTTTGGATGGCGCGCTGATCCACGAGTATGGTCCGGAGAAAATCCGCTCGCTTAACCTTAAGGAAAGCACACTCCAGTATGTTCGGAGCGCCTTACGCGATGTTGTGAACACCGGGCCGGGCACGGGAGGCAGGGCACGCTCGACTGTGATCCAGATCGGGGGAAAAACCGGCACGGCGCAGGTCGCCGAGATGCGCGGCAACTACGTGAAAAACGAACAGCTCTCCTATCTCCTTCGCGATCATGCCTGGTTTGTGGCTTTCGCCCCCGTCGACCATCCGGAGATTGCCGTGGCAACCCTGGTCGAGCACGGCGGTCATGGCGGTTCCGCAGCCGCACCACTGGCGAAGAAGGTGATCGAGAAATATTTTTCACTGAAAAACCATCCATCAGACCAACAATTAGCCAGCAAGCCGGGAGAGAGCGGTGCAAATTGACCGCAGACTCATCGCCCATTTTGATTGGACCCTTCTAAGCCTCACCTTGGCGTTGACTCTGCTGGGAATTCTCACCATCCACAGCGCCACCTACAGCATCACTGAAGAGCAAGCCAGCGGTTTAGCCTCGAAACAGTTCTACTGGCTGATGATGGGCATGGTGGCCCTGTTGGGCTCCTTGGCGCTCGACTACCACCATCTGGACCGCCTTGCCTATCCCTTTTACGGGATAGTCCTGCTACTCCTTTTTCTTGTGCTCTTTATCGGATCTACAGGCGGAGGCTCTCAGCGTTGGATCAACCTCGGGTTTTTTACGCTGCAGCCCTCCGAGCCGGCCAAGCTGGCAACCGTTATGGTTCTCGCCAAGTACCTGCAATACGATGAGCCGCGCGGCGGCTATCGCTTGCGCGATCTATGGTTCCCTTTTTTGTTCGTTGCGCCGCTCATTCTTCTTACGCTGGTCCAACCCGACCTGGGAACCGCTGTTATCCTGGTCTTTGTTCTTTTAAGCATTCTACTCATCGGCGGACTGCGTCTGCGCTCTTTTCTCTATATGGTGGGCGCTGGGATGGCTTTCTGTCCCATTGCCTGGCATTTCTTGAAGCCTTACCAGAAGAAGCGCATCCTCACCTTTCTTAACCCCGACCTTGACCCCCTGGGGGCGGGTTACCATGTCATCCAGTCTAAGATCGCGATCGGCTCCGGAAGATGGCTGGGGAAAGGGTATCTCAAAGGAACCCAAAATCAGTTAGACTTTTTACCGGCACAGCACACGGATTTTGTCTTCTCTGTCTTTGCCGAGGAATGGGGCTTTCTGGGATGTCTAATCCTATTGGCTCTTTACTTCGCGCTGATGGCTTTCTGTCTTCGAGTCGTAGTGCGTGGCAGGGATCGGTTTGGTTCTCTCCTGGTTCTGGGTATAGTCACTATCTTCTTCTGGCAAGTCGTGATCAATGTCGCCATGGTGACAGGGGTCTTGCCTGTCGTTGGGATCCCGCTCCCGTTGCTCAGCTATGGGGGCTCTTCTCTGCTCTCCATGATGGTCGGAATTGGCTTGGTCATGAACGTCAATATGCGCCGCTTCACGTTCTAGCTGAGCACTCGATTGATCGCATCCACCAACTTCGCTTTCGGCACTGCGCCAACAACTTGTTCCTTCACTTTGCCGCCTTTGAGAATAATCAGGTTGGGAATTCCACGCACGCCATAGCGCGACGGTGTGACGGGATTGTCGTCCACGTTGACCTTGGCCACTTTAAGCTTGCCCTCATACTCCCGGGCCAATTCTTCGACGACGGGAGCGATCGCCTTGCAGGGCCCACACCAAGGCGCCCAGAAATCTACCAGAACCGGTAAATCCGATCCGATCACCTCGGTCTCAAAATTGTCGTCCTTCACCTCTGTAATCTTCGCCATGATTTCTACCTCTCTGCTTTAAGTTTCGAGTCTCGGGTTTCGAGTTTCAGGGGTCGATCTACATGAAACCAGAAACTCCAAACTCGGAACTTTGATTGACCCTTTAGCTAGAAAGTCGAGAGAAACCGAAGCAGCGTCCGGACTCCAAATCCCGTGCCGCCTTTGGAGCAGATCGGTGTTTCCTTCTCCGCATAGGCAGGGCCGGCGATGTCGAGGTGGACCCAGGGCCGATCATCGACAAACTCCTCAAGGATGAGCGCGGCCGTAATCGCCCCGCCGGAAGAACCGCCGACGTTTTTAATGTCCGCAACGCTGCTCTTGATCTCCTCTCGATATTCTTTGACTAACGGGAGCTGCCAGAGTCTTTCCCCTGCCGTTCGACCGCAACGAATCACCTCGTCCACAAGGGGCTGACGATTGCCGAAGACCCCTCCGACTTGCGCTCCCAGCGCAGTCACACAGGCGCCTGTCAGAGTCGCCAGATCGATCATGCAGTCGGGTTTCTCCTTGGCGGCCAGAGCCAGAGCATCGGCCAAAATAAGCCGCCCTTCGGCGTCCGTGTTCAAGACCTCGATTGTCCTACCGTTCAGATAACGGATAATGTCCCCAGGCTTTTGCGCGCTCCCGCTCGGCAGGTTATCCGTGGCGGGGATATACCCGGTCACCTCTATCTCAGGAGAAAGATGGGGCAACACGCTCATGGCGCCGATGATCGCGGCCCCGCCCGCCATATCCAGCTTCATGGTTTCCATCGATTTGGCCGGCTTCAGCGAAAGACCGCCGGAATCAAAAGTAATTCCTTTGCCGATCAAAGCGACTTTTTTCTTGCCCCGTTTGCCGGGCCTGTACCGTATGACAAGAAACCGAGGCTCCTCCACGCTACCCCGATTCACCGCCAGCAAGCCGGCCAATTTCATGGCCTCAATCTTTTTCTTGCCCCACACCTCAACACTCAACCCCCGGCCCCGACAGTAATGCTCGGCCTGTTGTCCCAAGTAGCGGGCTGTGGTCACGGACGGAGGCTCGTTGACGAGATCGCGGGCCAGAAAAACTCCCGGAGTAAGATCGAGCGCGAGGCGCACTGAGCGTTCCATCGCCGCGCTCTTCCTTAATCCAGGCCGAAACAGGGTGACGGCCCGAATGTTGGAATTCGGTTTGCTCTCAGAGCGATACTTATTGAATTGGTAAGAAGCCAGCAGCGCGCCTTCGACGATGCCCCCCACTTGGTTTTCAGGCTCTCTTTCAGAGGGAAGAAAAAAAGCTATCTCCTCCGCCCCTATTCCCGTCGCCTCTCTCCTCGCCCTTGCTCCAGCCTTTCTCCATGAGTCGTTCTCAACCTCTTTCTCTTTGCCCATCCCGATCAGAAGCAGGTGCGTCGCGGGAAGGAGCCCGCCGCTAGGATAGAGCAGACTGGTTCCTTCGGCGCCGGTAAACTTGTTTTTTCTCATTCGACCGGACAGGTTCCCCATGAGGCGCCGATCCAACAATCGGACCACCGGATCCGTTAAACCGTTCTCCCTTACAGGCAGGGCCAAGAGATCCGTTCTGATTCTTTCCGGGCCTAGATCTTTGAACCGAACTTCCATGGATGCTTTCTTAGTTCTTTTGACGGATGAGGTTCATGAATTCGTTCCGCGTCTCCTGTCGAGTCCTGAAGGCGCCCAGAAGCGAACTGGTTATGATCAGAGAGTTTTGCTTTTCCACGCCGCGCATTCTCATACAGAGATGCTCCGCCTCGATCACGACCGCCACTCCCAGAGGCTTGAGCTTTTCCATGATCGTCGTTGCGACTTGGTTCGTAAGCCGCTCCTGGACCTGGAGCCTACGAGCGTAGACATCAACCAACCGGGCCAGTTTTGAGACGCCGACGATCTTGTGATGAGGAATATAGGCTACGTGGGCCTTGCCGAAAAAGGGCAGCAGGTGGTGTTCGCAAAGGGAGAAAAAATCGATGTCCTTCTGGACGATCATCTCCTCATATTCCTCGGTAAAGATGGCATCGTTGATGACCTTTCCCGGATCCATCGCGTAGCCGCGGGTGAGATAGGCTAAGGACTCGCTGACCCTAAAGGGGGTTTTCCGAAGTCCTTCCCGATCAGGGTCTTCGCCCATTGATTTCAAAATGAACCGGATATGCTCTTCTATATTCTTTTCTGCTGAAGACATGGCTAGGCTTTCTTTGAAAATGTTTTTCGCTGATCTAAAGAATTTTAACTACCACTTACCTACAGAGAGGTCAAATCATGGTGAAGATAAAGTGAGACTCAAAGCCTTTTAATCAACCAATCAGGAGTGAAGCGAATGGCGTAGGCGTTGAGGAGCGTCATGTAGTTGGTCATGAGGAGGATGCCCACAATGACCAGAAGAGCGCCGCCCGCAATGTGGACAGCCCGGATGTAACGGCGCACGGCTTGTGAAAACTGGAAAAAAGAGTTCACAGCAAGGGCACTGAGAAGAAACGGGACGGCTAAGCCGGCCGCATAGGCGGCAAGAAAAGTGACGCCCCTTTCAATCTCCGCGGTGGTCCCAGCCAATGTGAGAATGGCCCCCAAGATCGGTCCCACGCAGGGCGTCCATGCCACGGCAAACGTGATCCCGACTAGGACCGACCCGAGATAGCCTGCAGGCTTATCCTTTAAGTGGAATTGCAAATAACGATCCAGCAGCGATATCTTAAAAACGCCGATGAGATAAATCCCCACCAACGTGATGAACAGACCGCCAACGATGCGGATGAGAGCGCGATAACCCAGCAAAAGACTCCCCAAGAAGCTGGCGGAGACGCCGAAAGAGATAAAGACCAGGGAGAAGCCGAAGATAAAAGCAAGCGAGTTTGATGTCACCCGCCACCGCACCCGGCGATCGACTTCGGAAGCGCGCATCTCCTCCAGCGAAACGCCGGAGACAAAGGAAAGATACGAAGGGATCAGCGGCAGCACGCAGGGGGAGAGAAAAGAGAACAGGCCGGCTGTAAAGGCGACAAAAATATTAAGGTCGGTCACTTTTTCCCTGCTAACAAAGTCTTGAAAAGCTCTCGTGCCCCGGGGCCGTACCACTCCGCCGGTCCCCAGAGTCTGGCGAGCCCTTCTCCTTTAGGCCCGATCAGGTAGGTAGTCGGCAGCCCCCAAGCGCCGTAAAGCAGCCCCACCTCTCCATCAGGGTCCAGGACGATAGGATAGGTGAGCTTGAGCTCTTTGAGGAAGGCCAAGGCATCTTTTCGATTGTCTTTCACGTTAACCGCAAGAACGACAAGATTCTTACTCTTGAAATCTTGATAGAGACGCTCCATCGCCGGCATCTCTTCCCGGCACGAGACGCACCAACTAGCCCAAAAATTGAGAAATACGAGCCTGCCTCTGAAGTCTTTTAGAGAAACTTTCTTTCCCGCCGGGTCTGGAAGAGTAAAATCCGGCGTTGGAGAATTGTCTTTCATCGGCTCGAGATTGGGAACGAGCTTGTAATTGACGCCTCCGCTTTTGGCGGCTTGCGACCAGCCCACGCCGGTCCAAAGCCCAACGACCAAAGCGAGAATGAAGAACCTTTCTTTAAAACCAATCCGAGCCATAATCACTTCAACCTCCGTTGATCTTCTTGACCTCTTCAATCAAAAGCTCATTCGGGACCAAGCCCTCGCCGCTACCCAGGACCTTCTTGTACCGAACAGTCCCCTGCTTATCGATGATGAAATAGGAGCGCCGCGCCAGGGATCGCTCTGAGCTAAGAACGCCATAGGCCCGAATCGTATTGAGGCTGGGAGAATCGCTCAGAAGGGGAAAGTTGAGTTTAAGAAACTCTGCAAAGGCCTTCTGCGAGAAGCTCACATTGGCGCTGATGCCCAAAACCTCGGCGGCCACTTCCTGGAATTTGCTGTAGTCGTCCCGACTAGACGATAACTCCTTGATTCAGGTCGGGGTAAAGTCAAGGAGATAGAACTGGATGACCACATTTTTTTCCCCGGCATAACTACTCAATCGGAGCTTGTCACCGCGGGTGCTGGGGAGTTCAAACTCCGGGGCCTTATCTCCCACGTCCAGCGCGAGGAGTGATGCCGGGGAGAGAATATACGGGAGAAACAGAAGGGTCGCTAGGATAAACGTTCTTCTGCCCATGATGGTTTCTCCCCGCCCGCTCAATGGCCACCCTCAAACTTAACGGACTCGCCAGCGGGAAGCAATAGCCTCCATGAACAAAACAGATTCCGAGCTCTTAAAGTTCCCTTTCAGTCCCACCCAAAAATCATTCCCCTTGCTCGGTAAAAAGAATCTCCTCTCCGAGCTTCTGCACGACCCACCGATGAATATCCCTGACAATTTCCTTCCCTCCCTGCTCGCCCATCATCCAATGGCCATTCCCCGGATAACTTTTGAAGTCCGCCCCGAATCTCAGCGCCATCTCACGGAGTGATGACGCGGACACCACTTTATCCTCGTCCCCGGCAATGAAGAGGAGCGGAGAATGGACGCGGGCAGAATCAACTTCGACACCGGGGTTGAACAATTCCTTGATAAGCCGGCTGGAGTCGGGAACCATCGTCCTGAGAATCTCCGGGTGCCAATCTTCATCCAGCGGGGCGAGCCAGAAGCGGCGAAAATCTTTCTCCTGGAGGCAGAAAGGCCGGCCGAGCATAATAAGCGGCCAGTATTTAAGACGCAAAAGCCCTAGGGCACGAGGGAGTGAGTCCCGCATTCCTCTCGAAGGAATTGGGGCGACCAAAACCACAGCAGAAATTGTTTCCTCTTCGGCCGCCTTCTGCGCTATCAATCCTCCCAGATCGTGGCCCATGAGGACCGGCGGGAACGGAGCGGCGGCTATGACCTCCTTTAGGTCTTCCAAGCAGTCTTGAAAGCTCAGTCGCTCCAGGATTTTGCTGTCTTGTTCTCCCGTGCGTCCGCGAAAATTGATCGCCCAACATTCCCATCCTAGGTTGGAGAAATGGGTCGCCCAGGTGCTCCAACACCCGCTGCCGCTCCACAGACCGTGAATCAAGATGAGTGGAGATTTGAACTTTGATCTCTCAGGCGGGGCTACGTCCACGGTCAGACCCGCGATTCGCCTTTGCATCATTTTTCACTTCGGAGGTTGTAAAATCGGTCTGGAAAAAGCAAGGCCCTCCTGGACACTTGCCGAAGGGCCTTGCTCCTAGGGTAACCAGAACAGCTACCCGGTCGCCTGAGATAAGGAGGGTTTAATTCACCGCCGCCACTCCACATCTCAAAAGTTGATCAACTTATCTTTTCTTTTTCTTCTTGGCCTTTTTCTTAGCTGCCATAGGCACCTCCTTTTAAGATTCCGCGGGGTGGGTAACTGCGGAAGAGGAACAACTTGATAGCTCAGGCGAGGAGATTTTGTTCAAAGGCCCTCCCACATCTTGTATATAGCTCCATTATAATGGCACTACAAATTGTATGTCAAGAAAAAAATGACATTTTACAAAAATTATTTTCACGCCGGTCGTTTGCCCTAAGTACTTTTCTATATGAGAAGGTCTAAACTACACGGAAGTTTTTAAACAGATGAATAGCAGATTGTTTTATTTATATTTAGTGTCCGTCAAGTAGGGCTCAAGCGCATTTCCAAAGGTTAGACGCCGCAGGCTCATCTTCGCCAAAGAAAAGAAGACGGGTGGTGTGAGAGCTACGCCTTGAATCGCACAATGCTATACGCAAGCACGGGTCGGCCAAAACCTTTTAAGTTCAGCTCTCCGACAGGCTCGGCCTCAACGAGATCTTCTATCTTGGTGAGCGTCTTTTGGTTGGTAAGAATCTGACCTCCCTTGGCCTCGTCGCACAGTCGGGAGGCGAGATTGGTAACATTCCCCACTGCTCCGTAATCTATCCGTCCTTCGAAACCGATGTTTCCCAACGTCGCATATCCGGCCGCCAGTCCAACTCCCAAATCCAGCTCGTAGCCTTTCTTGATCCATCCTGTGCGGAGTTCCTTCACCCTCTCATGCATCTCCACAGCCATTCGCGCCGCCTTTTCCGTGTGGCCCTCACAGGGGATAGGGTCGTTGAAGAAAACCATAATGCCGTCTCCCGCGAATCGCTCAAGCGTTCCTTCAAACTTAAAGATGAGCCTACCCATCTCAGCGTGGTAGCTCCTCAGTAGCTCCATAACCTCCTCAGGTTCGGCGCCGTCGGAGAAAGCGGTAAAGCCACGCAGATCCAGGAAGACAACTGTGATCTCGCGCCGATGGCTTTTAAAAGGGGTATCGTCGTCCGTCTTGAGAATAGTGTCGGCTATCTGTGGCGAAAGATAACGCTTCAGCCGGCGCATGCGCTCGATCTCGGCCACCTGCTGGCCAACTTTTTCTCCCAAAGTCCGATTCCACTCTTCCAACGTGTCGCGCATCTGCTTGATGCGCATCATAGAGCGCACTCGCGCCAAAAGCTCCACGGATTCGAATGGCTTCACGACGTAATCATCGGCACCGGCATCCAGTCCCTTCACCTTGTCCTCCTGAGATGCCTTCGCAGTTAAGAGAATCACTGGAATGCCTTTATATCTTTCATCCTGTTTTAATTGCTTGACCACTTCGATCCCGTTCATCCTCGGCATCATGTAGTCGAGCAGAATGACGTCCGGACCAAAGGCCTGGACTTTTTCGAGCGCTTCCACTCCATCACTGGCCTTTTCAAGCACATAGTCCTGTTCCGCCAGCTCCTGCTCTAAGAGGTCCAAGTTGAACGGCTCGTCATCAACAATGAGAATTTTGTTTGCCATAATCCCACCCATTTTTCCGCCTGAGGCGGATCAGCCTCTGGCTGAAGATTTTGGATTTTAGATTTCCGATTATCGGAGCGAGAATCCAAAAATCGAGTCAAAAATGTCTTAGCCATCTGATTTTCTCCCAATCTAAAATCGGCAATCGAAAATCTAAAATCATTTAATCACCTTATCCGCCCGATACAGAACCGACTGCGGAATCGTCACACCGATCTGTTTTGCCGTCTTCAGATTGATGACTAACTCAAACTTCATCGGCCGCTCCACGGGGAGATCGGCGGGCTTGGCGCCTTTCAGGATCTTGTCCACATAGATGGCGGCGCGCGCGAACAACTCCACACGGCTCGGTCCATAGGACATAAGGCCTCCCGCCTCTACAAACTCCGCGTCTCCGTGCATTGAAGGCAACCGGTTCACTACGGCGAAGTCTAGAATCTGGAAATGGTCAGTATCGATGAGCGGATCCCTAACTACGATCAGCGCGTTAGCGCGGTCTCTGGCACCGACTGCGAATGCGCCTTTGAAATCGTCTGCGCTTCTCGCCTCCAGGGATTGAAGCTTCAAGCCAAGCGCCTTGGCAGCGGCCCCTATCTCTCGAAACTCGACCACATTGGATGAATTGGCTGGATTCCAGAGGACAGCCACGCGGCGGGCCTTAGGGAAAGCCTCTTTGATGAACTCAAGGCGTTTGCCGCTCAGCTCTTCGGAAATGGATGTCAGCCCCGTAATGTTACCACCAGGACGGGCAAGGCTGGCGACAAGCCCCTCTGTGGCGGGATCGCAAACCGCGATCAGAACGATCGGTATCGTCCTGGTGCTTTGCTTGGCCGCACGGGCCGCCGGATCTCCATCTGCCACGATTACGGCAACGTTGAGCCGGACCAGCTCGGCGGCGAGCTGTGGGAGCCGATCTAAGCTCACCTCTGCTAACCGGGATTCAATGGCAATGTTCTTTCCCTCAATCCAGCCCAGCTCGCGCAGAGCCTTTCGGAATGCGGCGCCTGCGGTGCCGAAGCCGCGCCCTCCCACGAGAAGGCCTACCGTCGGGATTTTCTTTGGCTGCTGCGCTTCGGCGAAATAGAAAGAGGCCAGAAGTGAAGTAGCTAGAAGAGAGACGACGATCTTTTTATTCATAGGTCCTCCGCCCAATCTAAAATCTAAAATCGGCAATCCAAAATTATTTGATCACCTTATCCGTTCGCGCCAGCACATTCGGCGGAACCGTCAGGCCGATCTGTTTGGCGGTTTTCAGATTGACGACAAACTCAAACTTCATCGGCTGCTCAACCGGAAGATCCTCTGGCTTAGCGCCCTTGAGAATCTTGTCTACGTAAATAGCCGCGCGCCGCCACAAGTCGGGGAAATATGTTCCATAGGACATAAGGCCACCAGCCTCCACCCAAAGACTCTGCGTATGCATCGTTGGGAGCCTGTACTTGGCGGCGAGCTCCAGGAGCCGTTTTCGGTTACTAAACATGAGGGAATCCGACACTACGCTGAGAGCCCTCGCCTGCCGCTTGGTTGCCGCTTGGAACGCGCCCTCGAAATCGTCGGGACCCCGCACCTCCAGGGATTGCAGTTGCATCGCCAACCCCTGTGCCGCGACCTGCGTTTCTTTGAAAGCTGACACCGACGAGGGGTTTTCCGGATTCCAGATGACTCCCACACGGGAGATGCCAGGGATGGCCTCTTTCAGAATCTCCAGCCGCTTTCCACTTAGATCTGTGAGAAGGTTTGTCAGCCCCGTGATATTGCCGCCTGGCCGTGCCAAGGAAGCGATGAATCCGTTCCCGATGGGATCTGCGTCGGACGCCATGACGATTGGGATCGTCTTGGTCGCGTTCTTCGCGGCACGGGTCACGTTGGTCCCATCGGTAATGATGATCTCCACATTGAGATGGACCAACTCGGCTGCGAGCTTGGGGACTCGATCTTCTTTTCCCTCTGCAAACCGCCACTCAATGGCGATGTTCTTACCTTCAATGTAGCCGAGATCGCGGAGCCCTTGGCGAAATGCCTCGACGCGAGAGTCGGCCCCAGGCGAGCCGCCCAACACAAAACCGATCCGAGGGACTTTCTTCGGCTCCTGGGCCTCGACTGGAAGGCTAAGAGCCAAGAGCAGAGCGCCAAGAACGCTGAGTGCTGAGAGCTTCGCGCTAAGCGAATCCCCGATGAGGTTATTTCTCATAAGTTTTCTCCGGTGTTGATTCTCCTCACTCCTCACTTTTCACCCCTTACCCGTCCCGCCTCACGGCAAGAATTTCTTGATCTTCCTCATCAACTCCTCATCGTCCACCGGCTTCGA
>Ga0209701_10001381_pt1 | contig 15549 bp, 13 predicted proteins | sample CZO8metaG_4_FD_188356 | JGI IMG/M metagenome (GOLD analysis project Ga0209701, IMG submission 188356) | Vadose zone soil microbial communities from the Eel River Critical Zone Observatory, Northern California, USA - CZOApr15con2H3.8 metaG... | ecosystem: Environmental > Terrestrial > Soil >...
GAGGGCTTGACAAACATCCGATGTCCTGATTGGATATATCAACATAACCTAAGGTCCAACTCGCCGCGTTCCAGATCTAGCCCGGTCGGTGTAAAGGAGTGACCGATGCCCGAGACATTTTCTCGTCGGAAGTTCTTGGTCCAGGGTGGGAAGGCGGTCGTCGCCGGAGGGGCGATCGCGGCCGCCGGGCCCTTGCTGTCGGCCTGCGACTGGTTCGCGAAGTCGGGCCCGACCTCCGCGACCGAGGTCGCCTACACCTACCCGACCTTCACGCCAGTGCCGGATGTGGCCCTGGTGCAGGACGCGATGAACAAGATCCTGAAGCCCAAGTACGGCGTGACGATCAAGCTCAACCCGATCGACTTCGGCGCCTACGACCAGAAGCAGAAGCTGGCCGTGGCCGCGGGCGACGTGCAGGACATCGTCTACTCCGTGCCCTGGGTCAACAACTACTACGTGAACGTGGCGCAGGGCGCCCTCAAACCCCTGGACGGTCTTCTCAAGTCGCACGCCCCGAAGACGTACGCCAGCATGACGGTCCAGGCCTGGCAGGCCACCAAGGTCAAGGGCAAGATCTACGGCGTTCTCAACCAGCAGCCCTGGACGCGGCCGATCGGGCCGCGCGTGCGCAAGGACCTGGCCGACAAGTACCACCTGGACCTCACGAAGGTGAGCTCCTTCGACGACCTCACGCCGTTCCTGGCCGCCGTCAAGGCAGGTGAGCCCAAGGTCACGCCAATCGGCATCGCCCAGATCGCGGACAAGGGCGGGCCGTACAGCGCGGCGCTGCTCGGGTACGAGATCGTCGACGGCGTCTCCACGGACGCCGGCGTCATCGGCGTGAAGGCCGACGATGCCAACCTGAAAGTCGTGAACATCGCCACGTTGCCGGAATTCCTCCAGCAGGTGAAGCTGGCGCGGCAATGGTTCCAGGCCGGCTACTACCCGGTCGACCCGCCCGGCGAGCAGGCCACCGCCAACTGGCGGGCGGGCCAGTACGCGGTGGAGATCGACGTCGTGCACCGGGACTCCACCGGTCAGCTCAAGGCCACCTACGGCTTTGACTTCGTCGCCAAGGGGCTGGGACCGCTGGTCCTCACCACGGGCGGCATCATCGCCACGATGAACAACATCAGCAGCACGTCCAAGAATCCAGAAGCCGCGATGACGGCCCTCGAGGCCCTCAACACCGATGTCGACGTCTACCGCCTGATCTGCCGCGGCATCGCGGGCACGCACTACACGGTCACTGACGCAAAGAATGCAGTCGTCGGGTTTCCCGCCGGAGTGACGGCGAGCAACGACCGCTACAACCCGCAGACATCGTGGATGTTCGGCGACCTGTTCAACGATTTCTATTCTTCGGAGGACACGGTCGGGGCCTGGCCGCTATCACTCAAGGACAACCAGACCGCGATCCCCTCCAAGGCGCTCGGATTCGCGTTCGACCCAACCAACGTCAAGACCGAGCTGGCCCAGGTGCAGAAGGCCCAGCAGCAATACGGCTATCCCCTGATCATGGGCCGGGCCGACCCCAGCGCCGGCTTGAACACGTACCTCAGCAAGCTGCACGACGCAGGGGTCGATAAGGTCATCTCCGAGATCCAGAGCCAGCTCAACAGCTGGAAATCGTCCAAGTAAACGGATTACTCCTCCTTGGCGGGCGACTGAAATGCGTTCGGTCGCCCGCTTTCCTGCCCCAGAGCCCATGACCCGGAACAGAAAGCCTTACTTTGCACATGTCAACATGTCCACCTGCCGGCTAAAGCCGTGACCGAGCCGAGAGTCTGGACGGTCGATCCCAACAACCCGCTCCCGCTGTACTACCAGGTCTACGCATCCCTGCTCGAGCGCATCCAGGGAGGCGAGTTCGGACCCGGGAGCTTCCTGCCCGCCGAGAGACAGCTGACCGAGGACTACGGCGTCAGCCGGATCACAATCATCAAGGCGCTCAACGAGCTGTCTCGCGAGCATCACATCAAGCGTCAGCAAGGGCGCGGCACGGTCGTGACGCATCCGGCTGATCGCCCCAGCGCCCAGCGGCGCTCGATTGCGTTCATCTGTCACCTTCTCGACCACCCCTACCTCTTCCATGTGCTCATGGGCATCGCTCGGACCGCCGCTGAAAACCACCACGACCTCCAGGTCATCAGCTCGTACGACACCGACAACGATGAGGCGCAGCACATCAAGGATGCGATCGTGCGCAACGTCGACGGGATAATCGTCTATCCACATCACAGGTACCGGAACCAGGCGCTGTACGAGGACTTGCAGCGGCAGCGGTTTCCCCTGGTCATGGTGGACCGCTACTACCCGCAGATCGACACCGACCGCGTCGTCTTCGACGACGAGATCGCCGGGTACGAGCTGACGAGCAGGCTGCTGCAGCGCGGTCGCCGCCGGATCGCCGTCATCTCGTATTTCGAAGTCGAGGCGACCAGCGTCAACCACCGGCTGAGCGGGTACCGCCGGGCGCTGCAAGAAGCCGGCTTGCCTTACGACGAGGACCTCGTGTGGCTCGACGTGTACCAGTCGTTTCATCGTCCGGATGAGCTTCTCAGCGACGTATCGGCTCGGGAACGCCTTGGCAGACGACTCGCGCAGCTACAACCGGACGCTCTTTTGACCCTGAACGACGACGTGCTCGAGCGGGTCACGTACGACCTCTTGATCCTCAGCCGCTCGGTGCTTCCGGTGACCGCCTCGGATCGCAAGCGCACCGCGTCGATCGATTGGAAGGGCGAGATCGCCACGTTCAGCCACAAGCCGCCGACGCCATACGCCCATCACTCGCTGTCGGCCGTTCACTCCGGCGAGGTGCTCGGGGCCGAGGCGGCCCGGCTCTTGATCGAGCGCACGAAGCGGTCGCTCCCAAAGGAGCGCCAGGTGATCATGGTTCCGATGACCATCGTCGAGACTGAGTCGGATGCGTCGCTGCCGGCCAAGCCGGCGGTCGCCGACGACTCGCACGTGTGAATCCAACCCCGACGGTCAAAACAGCTCTCGGTATGACTGCGGATAGTGCACGCCCCCACCCGGCTGCGCGCGTTCCGCGCGGAGCCGACCTCCCCGCGCTGCGGGGAGGCCAGGGGAGGCGACTTACCACGCGGGTGGGGAGGGACGGGGCCTTGCTCTTGATGATGGCCCCGGGGCTGCTCGTCTTGTTCGTATTTGCCTATCTGCCGATGTTCGGCATCATCATCGCCTTCAAGGACTACCGCGCCTATCAAGGAGTCCTGGGCAGTCGCTGGGTAGGCCTCAAGAACTTCTACTACCTGTTTCAGACCGACGATGCGCGGCGCATCGTCGTCAACACCCTCACCATGAACGCGCTGTTCATCGTCAGCGTGCTCGTGGTCGCGCTTGGAATCGCCCTGCTGCTCAAAGAGGTTCAGGGCTCGAACCGGTGGCTGACCAGGTTCTACCAGTCGACGCTCTTTTTCCCGTACCTCTTTTCGTACGTCATCATCAATTACTTCGTCTTCGCCCTTCTCAACACCAGCAACGGGCTCGTGAACCACACGCTCCACAGCATCGGAATCCAGGCGGTGCACTGGTACGAGTCACCCCAGGACTGGCCCGTGATCCTCACCGTCGTCACCGTCTGGAAGAATGGTGGATTCTGGAGCATCGTCTACCTCGCGGGGATGATCGCGATCAACCCCGAGTATTACGAAGCGGCCAGCCTGGACGGCGCGACCGCGTGGCAGAAGATCTGGCACATCACGCTGCCGCTTCTGAGGCCGCTGATCATCATCAATGTGTTGCTCTCAATCGGCAGGATCTTCTATGCCGACTTCGGGCTCTTCTATCAGGTCACCCGCAACGCGCCCGAGCTTTACCCGACCACCGACGTCATCGACACCTACGTTTACCGGACGCTCACGACCATCGGAGACGTGGGCATGGCGTCCGCGGCGGGCACGTTCCAGGCCGTGGTGGGTTTCTTCCTCGTGCTGTTCTCGAACTGGTTGGTGCGTCGAACGGAGCCGCAAAGTGCAATCTTCTAGCCTGGCCGCGCCTCTCCAGGTGGCTTCGCTCTTGCGACGCCAGCGATACCGACGCCCTCGCGCGGGCAACCTCGCGGTGCACGCGTGCCTGCTGCTGCTCAGCTTCCTTTTCCTGGTGCCCCTGATCCTGCTCGTCTCAGCCTCGCTCTCGTCCGAGGCCGACATCAGCACGTATGGGTTTTCACTGATCCCGCGATCGATAGACTTCGCCGCCTATCAGTACATCCTCAACGATCCCAGCCAGATCCTGAGCGCATACGCCGTGACGATCACGGTCACGCTCGTGGGCACAGGTGCCGGGGTGCTGGTCATGGCGCTGCTCGCCTACCCGTTGTCGCGGACCGACTTCTCGTTGCGCCGACCGCTGTCGTTCGTGGTGTTCTTCACGCTGCTCTTCAGCGGCGGCCTGGTCCCGCTCTACATCCTCGTCACCCACTACCTCCAGATCCAGGACACGCTCTTTGCCCTGATCCTTCCCTACCTGGTGATGCCGTGGTACGTGCTTCTCCTGCGCGCCTACTTCGCCCAGCTGCCGCGCGAGCTCATCGATGCCGCCAAGGTGGACGGGGCGGGAGAATGGCGGATCTTCTTCCAGATCGTGGTGCCGCTGTCGCGACCGGCGCTGGCGACCGTCGCACTGTTTTGCGCGCTTGCCTACTGGAATGACTGGTACCTCGCGCTGCTGTTCATCAACAATCCCGCCCTGGTGCCGCTCCAGTACCTGCTGTATCAGATCTCCACCAACATCGCGATCCTGCAGACGAGCTCGCAGGCGTTCGGCGTCCAGATCCCCGCGCTCTCCGCCCAGATGGCGATCGCCGTGCTGGCCATCGGTCCCATCACCCTCGCGTTCCTCGCCGTGCAGAAGCATTTCGTAAGTGGAATCACGCTGGGCGGAGTCAAGGAGTGAGTGACGAGGCGACGCCTCTCGAGCTCACCGCATTCTGCGTGCGCGGCGAGCCCATCAGCTACGTCGACGCCATTCGTGGCGAGTTCGTGCCGATCAAAGTTGGCGATCCGTGGGGCCCGCCCTGGAGCACGACGTGGTTTCGCGTTCGGGGTCGGGTGCCCGAGCACATCGTTGGGCAGCGGGTGATCGCCTGCTTCGACCTCGGATTCGACGGGCCCACTGGATTCACATGCGAGGCGCTGGCCTGGAAGGATGGCAAACCGTGGCGCGGGGTCGACCCCAACCACCGGTGGCTCCCGATCGATGGTCGTGAGGTCGATTTCTATCTCGAGGCCGCGGCCAATCCACGCGCCACCGAGGCAGGGCCTGAGCCCGCGCCTTCGATGCTCGCCCTGCGCAATTCACCCGAGCCGGCTTTCGTCCTGCGGCAGGCTGAGCTTGCCATCCGCGATTCGCCGCCAGAGGCAATGCCAGCTCACGCCCCTCTCCCTAACCCTCTCCCCGAGGGGGAGAGGGAAGTCCCTTTGCACCGCATCACCGCCGTCGGTCACGCGCACATCGACACAGCCTGGGAGTGGCCGATACGGGAAGCCAAGCGAAAAGTCGCGCGCAGCTGGTCGACGCAGCTGGCGTTGATGGATGAGCACCCCGACTACGTCTTCGCCGCCTCCCAGCCGGCGCAGTACGCGTGGATGAAGGAGTCATATCCCGACATCTACCGCCGCATCAGACAGAAGATCGCGACCGGCCAGTGGGAGCCGGTGGGCGCGATGTGGGTGGAGGCCGACTGCAACCTGCCTTCGGGCGAGTCGCTGGTCCGCCAGATGCTGCAAGGCAAGCGCTTCTTCATGAAGGAGTTCGGGTACGAGACCAAGATCCTGTGGCTGCCCGACGTGTTCGGCTACCCCGGCAACCTACCGCAGCTCATGTCCGAGGCGGGCTGCGATTTCTTTCTCACCCAGAAGCTTTCCTGGAACGACACCAACAAGCCCGCCCACCACACCTTTATATGGGAGGGGATCGACGGGACGCGCATCTTCACCCACTTTCCACCCGCCGACACCTACAACGGCAGCTTCAGGCCCGAGGAAGTTGAACAGAGCATCCGCAACTTCAAGGACGGCCACAGCTCGCTCAGGTCGCTGTACCTGTTCGGCTGGGGTGACGGAGGCGGCGGCCCCCAGCCGGAGATGATCGATTCGGCCCACAGGCTGGGCGTAGAGATCGGTCGCGCCGGCGAATTCTTCGAGGCGGCCTCTACCGAGGCGAACGGCCTGGCGACCTCGGTCGGCGAACTGTACTTCGAATTGCACCGCGGCACATACACGAGCCAGTCGCGGACGAAGCGATTGAATCGACTGGCGCAGCAAGCGCTCCGTGAGGCGGAGACGTGGTCGGTGGCAGCCGGCGGCTTGTATCCCTCGAACGAGTTGAGCGCGCTGTGGCAGAAGCTGCTTCTCAACCAGTTCCACGACATCCTGCCCGGCTCGAGCATCGACTGGGTCTACGAGGAGGCCGAGCGCGACCTCCAGCACGTCTCTGATCGGGCGGATGCCTTCGCTGAGGCAGCGATGTCCGCAATCGTGGGCGAGGGCGACGAGTTGGTGGCATTTAACTCGACCTCCCATCCGCGCACCGAGGTGATCAGCCTAGACGGAGAATACGCGCGCATCGAGGCTCCGGCTTGCGGATGGGCGGTGATCGTTCCGCACGCAGGCGAGCCCGAGGTCGCTGTCTCCGATCACAGCATGGAGAACGAGCTGCTTCGCGTCGAATGGGACGAGCGCGCCGTCCTGACCTCGATCTGGGACAAGGAAGCCGATCGCGAGGTGCTGAGCGGGCCGGGAAACCTGCTGCAGCTGCACGACGACAACCCGACGCGCTGGGATGCCTGGGATCTCGACGCCGGCTACCGCGACTCATTCATCGACGTGACCGCGGTCGAGGAGGTGCAGTGGCGCGGCGGATTGCGCGGACTGCTCGCGCTCGGACGCAGGTTCGGCGAGTCGTGGCTGTTCCAGACCATGTCCCTTGACGCCGGTTCGCGGGTGCTGCGTTTCGAGACGTTTGTCGAGTGGCAGGAGCGCCACAAGATGCTGAAGGTCGCGTTCCCAGTGACGGTCAAGGCACGCGAGGCGACTTACGAGATCCAGTTCGGGCATCTCGGGCGGCCGACGCACGAGGACACGAGCCAGGCCAAGGCGATGTTCGAGGTTTGCGCGCAGCGCTGGGCGGACCTGGGTGACGGCGACTACGGCGTCGCGTTGCTCAACGACTGCAAGCACGGCTACGACATCCACGGATCGGTGATGCGACTCTCGCTGTTGCGCGGGCCGACGCATCCGGACCCGACCGCCGACCTCGGCGGTCACCAGTTCACCTACGCCCTGATGCCGCATCTCGGCGATTTCCGAAAGGCTGGGGTCATCGAAGCCGCGGAGGACCTGAACTCTCCGCTGCTGCCTGCACGTGGAAACCTGGCGCCCGGCTCATCCCGCTCGCTCATCGAGATCGACACCCGAGAGGTGATCGTCGAGGCGATCAAGCGGGCCGAGGATTCGGACGCGACGATCGTGCGTCTCTACGAGGCGTGGGGAGCGCCGTGCAAGGCGCAGTTGCGGACGACGCTCCCCGCGTCGCGGGCATTCCTGTGTGACTTGCTTGAGCGCAACCGTGAAGAGGTCGCCGTCCACGACGGCGTCATCGACCTGGAACTGACACCGTTCAAGATCCTGACCCTGAAGCTGGACCCTTAGGGAATGACCATCCGACGCGGGTCAGACGACATCAAACCCAGCCGCACGGCACTCATGACAGCTTCTGTGCGATTGCTGGCGCCAAGCTTGGCGAAGATCCGGCTCATATGGTTTCGAACCGTCTGTGCGCTGATTCCCAGCAGTTTCCCAATCTGCTTGTTGGACTTGCCGGCCGCGACGTGTATCAAGACGCTCAGCTCCCGCTTCGAAACCGCAGCTCGGCGGCCTACGGCTGTTGCTGTGTCATGGCCGAAGCCGATTGCAAGGACGACAACTTTGAACATGGGCGACTCTTGGTCGGTCGGATTCTCGGCGTAGCGGCCGGCCGGCAACCATACATCGACCATCACGGAGTCCGGCGTGAGCCGCAGCATCCGCTCAACCGCGTCGAGCCCGATTTCCGTCTGACTCACGACCCGGAGCTGCGCGTCGGCGGCAAACAGCCTCGCCAGCGCAGTGCGGACCGGGTCGTAGCCATCCTCAACCTGCATTTTTGGAGCCGGGGAACCGGCGCCCACGCCCGTCTGGAGGATTGGCTCAGTTTCGTTGCGGGCGCGCTTTTTCACAATGCGCGCAGGCTTCGAAAACTCAAGCGCCAATCCCGTCCGCTCCCTTCCCAACCCGGGCAATGCCTTAATGGAGGCTGAAAGTTGCCCTAGGAAACCCAACTATGCGGTCACTTGATGCTCACGTCAAGAATCTGTTTTGGGGCGTGAATCTGGCTGGATCCGGATTGGTACAAAAGTCCTATAAATAAGCGGGCTGAATCGGTCGTTGCGTCGAGCCACAGGGTCGCCAGGCGGACCGCGCACAGGCTTTGAAGGTCCCCTCGGACGTCAGAAACCGGATGTCCAGCACCTGTCCGTAGTGACATTTATGCCATTGCTCACCGTTCCGGCTGAACTCACCATGGTTAAAACGCTGATTTCGGCTGTGCGCAATTTGGCGCGAGGTGGTGGTGGCCCTACTTTCAGCCTGGGCAGCTGTGGCTAGTAGTTGAGGAAGGGCTTCATCGGCTTCTTGCGGCCGCATTTGCGGCCACTTGGGCCTTGGTCATTTGGGAAGGAGAACAACACTTGCTTAATGGATTTGGGCTTTCAAAGGCCCGAGAACCGAGCCGCACGTCGGCGGGCCCCGGCGGCGGGCGCGGCAGCAGGCATCGGGTTGGCTCCCGAATCGGAGTCATCTTCGCCATCGGGCTGCTGTTCGTATTCTTTGCGGTGCCGACACAAGCCGTAAATGCCACGGGCCTGTTTGAGCTAGACGGCAACGCGGTCACCCTTCACGGCGCGGGCTCGCCCGACGATTGGGACCGGGTCTGCCACGACGTAACCGACAACGGGACCGTTTTCAACAAATTTGGGACCGGCTTCGACTCCGCGGGACACGCGTTTTCCGCAGCGGGGTGTAACTCGGCCGCTAGCACGACGGGGGCGAGCGCCCTCGAATTCGTGCATGCAGCGTCCCAGAATGAGGTCAACTTCACCGGCGGCGGCTCCAAGGACCCAATCGACATCTCGAGCTGGGCCTACACAACTGGAACCGGCGGAAACCCGGGTAAGGACATTCTCCTCGACGGCTTCGCGGCCAGGTACTCCACGGCCGCTAACAGCAGTACCTGTCCAACGATCAATAGCGACCCGATCTGCAAATTGATCTTCTTCGGCCTGGATAGGTTCGACAACAGCGGTGACGCCCAGAACGGGTTCTGGTTCCTGCAGAACAGCGTCACGCTCGCCAACAACAAAGTCGGCGGCGGTCTTGGTTTCAGTGGTCTCCACAAGACCGGCGACATCCTCGTCGTTACCGACTTCGCCATCGGCGGCGCCACCAACGCGATCACCGTATACTCGTGGGACCCGAGCTGCACGAAGGCGACCGGAACGCTCGCGGGGGATTGTGGTGACGCGAACCTGCGCATCGCAGGCACCTCCGCCAATGCAAACTGCACGAACTCCAGTCCGACCGCCCCGTTCTGCGGAATCGTCAACCAGGCCGACGGAACGACCGGCCCCACGACGGCTCCCTGGGGCTTCTTGGACAAGGGCGGCAGCGCGACATATGGACAGGGAGAGTTCTTCGAGGCGGGCCTCAACATCAGCGACGTCCCTGGCCTTAACGCCAACGCCTGCTTTGCGAGCACCCTGGCCGAGTCACGCTCCTCAACCTCAACTAGCGCAGTGCTAAAGGTCTTCATCCTCGGCGGTTTCGGTGCCTGCACCTCGAGCACGGTGACGACGCCGAGTGCCGGCAAGAACGGGTCAGCCCCGATCAACGCCACCGCCAACCTTCCTGAGACCGACTCGGCAACGATCACGGTCGCGGGAACTTCGAACTTCGGCGGCACTGTCAAGTTCTCGATCTGCGGCCCATTCGCACTGGGCACCACCACCAACTGCGCGACCGGTGGCTCCGCGATCGGATCGCCGGTGACGGTCACCGGCTCCAGTGGCACAGCTACAGTCGTGTCACCCACCGCCACAGTCACAGAAGTCGGCCGCTACTGCTGGAGGGCGGAATACTCCGGGGACCCCAGTGTGGGCGTGCCTCCATCAAGCGACCCCACTAATCCAAGCGACCTAAGCACGAACGAGTGCTTCAGCGTGACCCCCCTTCAGCCGACACTTGCGACGCAAGCAACGATTACCTCTAGCGCCAATCCACCAGTGGATGGCAACCTACCGGCCACCATCAGCGACACGGCGACTCTGGCCGGCACGGCTAACGAACAGGGCACGGGCGGGGTCGGCCTCGACGGTTCGATCGGCAATCCGACCCTGACACTCGGCAGCCCGGCGAAGGGGCAGATTACGCTGACTGCCTTTGGACCGAACAACTGCACCACCGTCGCGTTCGGACCGACCACGGTGAATGCGAACGGCGACGGAACCTACGGCCCGGTAAGCTTTTCGCCGACTGCGGTTGGCACCTACACCTGGGTGGCTTCTTACAGCGGCGACTCGCCGAACACCCTTGGCGTGGCGGCATCGGCTTGCCCCGACACGACGGGAACCGAGAACGTCACCGCCAAGGACACCTCATCGGCAATCAGCAGTCAGACGTGGATACCGAACGACACGGCGACGGTATCGTCCGGAAGCGGGAGCGGAACCCTCAACGGGACACTCACGCTACAGGCGTATACGAGCAGCGACTGCACGACCGGTGTGGTCAGTAGCCAGTCCTACACGCAGCCCGTAGTGAATGCCTCGGCGGCGACTATCTCCTCGAACAACACTGGTCAATTCACGGTTAGCGGGAGCGGGACGCACACCGTCTCCTGGCTGGTGACCTTCACACCAAATGCCGGGAGCAACGTCTCGGGTTCTAGCCACTGCGAGAGCACATCGCTCACGATCACGAACTAGCAACGAACGGCTGGTGAACAGAGAGGCTCTGGCGCAAGCCAGGGCCTCTCCTCGTTCCTATCAACAGCTCAGCGACGGCAAACTAGGCGTACACCTGGAATGGCAGCGTCGCGAGCGTGACGATCTTCGTGTTGCTGCTGTACATGAGCGTTGCGGTACAACTGGCGGGCCCGCCCGTCCAGGTCGGCGAAGAGAGGACCACATCCTTCGTCCACAGGTAACTCGGGAAGAAGCCCGCAGTCCACGCTAAGACCATCACTCCCCCTTGGTCGCACTTGAGATCGACGGTGGGAGTGCTGGTCGCGGTCGTGGAGACATTGAACGTTACCTGCTGGCCCCAGTGCGCCAGGCCGTCTGTCGAGTTGAGCAAGACAAGGGTCAAGCTCGACGTATTGGTGGTGCCACCGTTGCCGTGGCCTGGGTTATGCGAGGCGACAGGAATCATGTTGAGGCCGCTCAGACTGGTGACGAGGATCACGAAGCAGATCCCTACAAACAAGCGACCTGCCCTAAACGCAAAGAGCCTGATCAAATGAAGACCCCCTTGAACCGAGATTCGCCGAGTACAACGCAGGATTTTGGTTTTCCTGCGTGCGCCGGATCGAGTCGATGCGGTTCGCTCGGAATTGAGTGCCCGCAGAGCACTCAGATTTGCCAGAGCCGTGGGCCCTAGCGACGCGCATGTTAACGACGTGCGACGCGATACGTCAAGTGCGACCTTTCGTGTTAGTGGTAGCTATTTCACTTCGAACTCAGGATCGGATCTGCCTCGTGCGAACGGGATGAGCTCGGTCAGATCCTTGACCGTGAAAAGGGCTCCCGCTCCGGCCAGCTCGCTATCAGTTGCAGAGCCGCTTGTAACGCCGATCGCCGGCATACCAGCGGCGATGGCCGCTTGCATGTCCCAGATCGCGTCGCCGACGTAGCAACACCGCGACGGCTCCACGCCCAACTCGCGAGCGGCAAATAGAAGCAGATCAGGAGCCGGCTTGGCATGCGCGACGTTGCTGCCGTCGATGACGATCGGGCGCGTCGAGCGCGCCAGCGCTTTGATTGACGCGTCGACCTGTTCGCGCCGACTAGAGGTTGCGATCGCCCATCGTTGTTGGTTCTTGTCGAGTGTATGCAGGAGCTCGAGGGCGCCGGGAAGTGGCTTGGGGTCGACGTTCAGGTCGCTGTAGATGTCGCCCGCGCGACGGTCGATTGCCTCCTCTCGATCAGCGTCCAGGCTCTGGCCTGCCGCTTCGGCTACGACACGGGCCAGTCGCCGGCCATCCGATCCTATGAGTCTCGCAACGAGCACGCGACTGGCCGGTATTCGCTGTTCCTCGAAAGTTCTCAGCCACGCCGCGATCCTCGTCTCGACCGTATTCACAAGCGTTCCGTCGAGATCGAAGATCCACGCGGCGGGTTGCACCAGATTGATAGCGGTTGAAGTATCGGACTACGGCTGCTCCCGCCGCGCCCGAGGACAGGCGCCGGTGATTGGGTGAAATCATGGCGACTTGTAGTAGTATCAGGCAACAATGCTCACGGTGCCAGAAGCGGCTCGTCGCACGAGGCGTGACCCTGAAACTGTACGTCGCTGGATCCGATCCGGTCGCTTGAGGGCGACTCGAGTCGGCACCCAGCACCTCATCGATGAAAGTGACCTCGACCGTCTGACCCGAGGCTCCACCCTCTCTCTTCCCTCAGGCTGGCGCCGCACAGCCACCGGCGAGCCCATGCCCGACGTGCTGGCGGCAATTCGCTCCTCCCGTACCGGGCGCTGATCTTGCTGGTCGTCGACGCCTCCACCGTCATCACGGCATGCTTGAGCGAAGCCGGACTCACCCCGTTGTCCCGGGAACAACTCGTTGCCCCCCATTTGATGTGGTCAGAAGCCTCCTCGGTACTGCACGAGCTAAGGTGGCGCAAGCAGATCTCTTCCGAGTTGGCTGGGGTTGCGCTGGAACGATTAGGAACTGCCGAGATCAGTCCGCGACGGCCCAAAGGTCTGACTGCGGAGGCTTGGAACGTCGCCGATCGTCTTGGCTGGGCCAAGACCTATGACGCCGAGTACGTGGCTCTGGCGCGTCTGCTCGGGTGCCGTCTGCTCACAACCGACGCGAAGGTCAAGGCCGCGGCATCTGGCTTCCTCGAGGTTGTCGGACCCGGAGACCTGTAACACGGACATCACTTCCTGAACTTCGGCAGCGTGGAGACTCCCGCATGAGTAGGCTAAGGCCAGGATCGACTCCATAACGTCGGGAGGTTCCGGCCATGTCTGTAACTCAGTTCAAGATCGCAGGTCCGCTGGTTGTGTCCATCACCGTAATAGCGGCAATGGGCGCTCTGGCGGCAACGGACCCATATCCGACCGGTCTTGTCGGCTACGACGTTTCGTACCCGCAGTGTGGCGGGACAGCGGCGGCAGGCTCTTTCGGCATTGTCGGCGTCAACGGCGGGCGACCGTTCACCAACAACAGCTGCCTGGGCGCGGAGTACGCGGCCGCGCCAAAATCAACTGCCCCGTCCCTGTACATCAACACGGGTTACGCCGGCGCCTATCGCAACAACATCACCACCGGCTGCTCGGCCCTTTCGGGGTCGGTGTCCGGAACCAGCCGCCAGGTCCAGGCGTGGGCCATCGGGTGCAGCGAAGCGGAGACCTCGATGAGCTACGCCACCGCACAGGGCGCGACGAGCGTGGCGGCGTGGTGGCTCGACGTCGAGACGGCTAACAGCTGGTCATCGGGCAACCTGGGCTTGAATCGCTTTGCGATTCAGGGCGCCGTCACACGACTCGCCCAGTCGGGGCTGCCGGTCGGTATCTACTCGACGGCGTCGATGTGGTCGACAATCACCGGCGGTAATTTCACCCCCACTAGCGTCGCCGCCGATTGGGAGGCCTCTGGGGGCTCCTGCTCAACACCCTTCACCAGCTCGCCGGTCTGGCTCGTGCAGTCCACCACCTCCGGCTTCGATTCCGATTTAGCCTGCTGAGCACCTCTCCCTAGAGCAGGCGCAACAGAGCTGCGGTCGCAGCGGCCGACGCCACCACGACCAGGAACGGTGCTCTCAGAACTACCGCGATCGCGGCTACTCCCAGCGCGGCGGCGCGCACATCCAGCACCAGGTGATGGCCGGTCGAGAATGTCTGCGTCGCCACCAGAGCGGCCAACAGCGCGATCGGGACGAGGGGAATCGTCCGCTGCACACGAGCGTCTTGCAGCAAGCGGGCCGGCAGCGAAAGCCCGGCGAGCTTGAGCAAGTAGCAGGCAGCCGAGGCGGTCAGTAATCCCGCCCACAGCATCTGGTTAGTGCGACTCCCCACCCGGCGCTGCGCGCCGACCTCCCCGCGGAGCGGGGAGGCGAAAAACGCCATACAACCCGACCAGGATCGCAACGATCAGCAGCGGGATCCCCGCCGGCACGAACGGAAGGCAGACCAGCGCAACCACCGCAGCGGCGATCGCGATCGCAAACGGCTCGCGAGCCCGAAGGCGTGGGGCCAGCAGCGCGAGGAAGGCCGCCGGCGGGGCGGCGTCCAGGCCCAGGACCCGTGGGTTGGACAGGGCGTGCGTTGCCAGCGCGCCGACCAGCGTGCCCAGGTTCCAGAGTGCGAACAGGGCGAAGCCAGTCGCCCAGAACGCGAAGCGAGAATCCATGACCTCGTCGCGGGCGATCGCCATCGCGGTGGTCTCGTCGATCACGAATTGGGCAGCCGCGGCTCGACGCAGGCCCCGCACCTCGAGCAGCGACGACAGCCTCACCCCATACAGTGCATTTCGGGCGCCCAGCAGCGCAGCGGTAGCCGCACCCGCCCAGACGCTTCCGCCCGCTCCGATCACTCCGACCATCGCGAACTGCGATGCGCCTGTGAACATCAGCAGCGACAGTGCGCAAGTCTGGAGCAGCGACAGGCCGGCAGTAGTCGAGATCGCCCCGAACGATAGGGCGTAGGCGCCACTCGCGATCCCGATGCCGAGCGCGTCCCGAATGATGCCCTTGCGAGCTGAAACCACCCGCAGACGCTAGCTGGCTTCGGCGGCCGGCTTAGTGCCTCGCCGCGCCGGACGGAGTAAGGACCCACCACAAGCCGCCGAAATTGTCGACGCCTTGTCCGGTCGCATCACCCGGCTGCTTGTCCGAGACGAAGTAATAGAGAGGATGGCCCGCGTAGGTCACCTCGACTTTTCCGTCCGTGCGTGTCGTCGTCCCGAGCAGCGAGGCGGTCGCGCCGGTCCCAGCCTGCGGCGGCCCGCTGGTCAGAACCGGGGGCCAGACCTGCGCGCAGCTGGTGTAGCAGGTTGAAGACTGGCCGGTATCCTTCACGAACAGGTAGACGGTGATTCCCTTCCCGTCGACCAGGATCTGACCCAGCTTGGAGTTGGTCGCCACGGCGATCGTGGCGGCGGCCGGGCTGGGCGATGCGCTCGTGGATGGGCTCGAACTTCCGCAGCCGGCGACAAGCACGGAGGCGACCATCGCGCCGGCAAACAACAGTCTCGATTTCATGC
>Ga0209701_10001382_pt1 | contig 15547 bp, 13 predicted proteins | sample CZO8metaG_4_FD_188356 | JGI IMG/M metagenome (GOLD analysis project Ga0209701, IMG submission 188356) | Vadose zone soil microbial communities from the Eel River Critical Zone Observatory, Northern California, USA - CZOApr15con2H3.8 metaG... | ecosystem: Environmental > Terrestrial > Soil >...
GAGAATGAGCCTGGAACGTAAATGGAGAATGAAAAGGTGAGTGAAAGAAACTGGCCTCACACAGCCAGTGCCACCGCGAAGCGGTTTAGTTCAACTATTAGGTGACCCGCTTTAGGCGGCGACAAATGCTGGTCGGCCTATCTCCTAACACCGCTCTACATCTAAAACACAAATCGGTCGAAATATCCCTCGCTTGTCCCAACCTGTCAAGAGTTTTCTGGCCGCCAAACACCGCCGGGGTCGGCGGCCTATCTCCCTAACGACCCGCAGCCTATCTCCGTCGACGCTCGGCAGCATCGTGGGTAAAACTCTCTCCCCAGCTTCAACAAAGCACGGCGGCTATATGCAGCGCTTACTCAGCTCAAGACAAGCCATCATAGGCGATCAGCGGGGCTATTCACCCCGCGTCCGCCCCGGTTTAACACGTGCGTGTATATCGTCGTCGTATTTACATGGCTATGTCCTAACAACTCCTGAACCGTTCTTTTGGGAACGAAGGTTAGGTGCTAGGCTTCGCAACCAGCGGGAACTTCTCTGGTTGCTCAATTGACTCAACGGCCAGGTCTACATCGATGTCGGGCCAATAGAGATGATCCTCGTGCAACAATTGCACGTTCAGAATTGCCGACACCGCTGCGCCTTTAAACCAGGGAAAATTGCCGAATGATAGAAAAAGCTCTTTCCCTTCGAAGAGAAGCCAAAACCCGTGCATGGAGATATGAGTCACCTCAACGTCGGAAGTGTTTTTGTCACGCGCTTCTGATTTCATGTTCGTGCTCCCCGATTAGCTCTCTTACGGTTCGGAGGTCCGTCGGCGTCAAACTGTAGTTTTGTGCCAGCTCGATGTCTGGCTCCACCCAGAATTTGGCTTCGCCGTGACCACAGTGAACATGTACATGCATCCGAGTTTCTTCGCGGGAGAAAAAAAAGAATCGAAAGCCCCGCGCACGAAAAATTGTCGGACTCACTATATCTTACCAGTTCCGAGTGGATATGCCCAACTCTGGATCATGCTCGTTATTCTACTTCGGAACCGATATCAGCATAACACCAGTCATCCTGTAGTTTCCATAATGTACATCGGGTCAGCGTTATGCCTTCTCAATCCGCACCTCCGCATTGTAATCCGGTTCGCCGGAGAGGGGGTCGGTGCGGTGCGGAATCAAGACATTGGCCTCGGGCCAGTAGGCCTGCAGGGTTCCGGCTTTGACGGGTGCGATCTGGATCACGCCGTTCATCTCGCCGACGTCGGAGCGTACGGTCACGCGGGCTCCATCCTTTAAGCCAAGTTGCTCGGCGTCTTCCGGAGAGATAAAGATCGCGTCTCGACGCTTGCTCCCTGTGAGCCGGTCCACGGAGCCGAAGGTGATGCTGTTGAACTGTTTTCCCCTGCGGGTGCTGAGATAAAAACAACCTTCGGACGGCCGTCGGTCAGGCGGCTCGAGCACACTAAAGAGGGCGCGTTCGCCGGGCATGTTGGAGAAGTTTCCTCCTTTGAAGAGATAGGGCCCGCCCCACTGGAGAGAGTCGCCCTCCTTCGTCAGCTTCTCGATCCCTTGATAGATGGGCATAACCCGGCTCATCTCCTCTCGAATGCTTTGCGTATCGGCAAAGGGAAAGAGCCGGTCCGCATTCGATATCGCCCGACGCGCGATGAGACAGGGAATCTCCCACTCGGGACGGGACTCTCCGATGCGGTGGCCTGGGATCTCCGGCGTAAACCGGATTCTTCTCTCCGTGCTGGTGGTCGTTCCGCCGCCTCTTTGCTCGTAGCGGGTCTGTCCGGGAAGAATGACGACGGCCTCTCCAGGATCGATGAGCATTGAGCTGTTGAGGATGATATCCTGATGGACGCGGACCGGAACTTGCGTCAACGCGTCGGAGACGAATCTTCGCTCCGGCATGGTCTCCAGGAGATTGCCGCCGATAGAATAGAGAAACTCCAACTCGCCCCTGTGAGCCGCTTCGATCATCTGCGGCACCTTCAAACCCGGGCCTGAAGGTGCCGGATGGCGCCACAGGTTCGAGAAGCGCCGCGCATTTTGCTCGTTGACTTCGAAACCGCCGGGAAACCGGTCCGGCTCGGAGCCGCACTCTCCGCCGCCCTGAACCCCGCTGTGGCCGCGGATCGGCATGATGCCGCATTTTTCCCGCCCCAACATGCCGCGGGCCAGGGCGAGATTGACGATCGCCTTGACGTTTTCCACTCCGAATTCGTGTTGCGTCAAGCCCATGCTGTAAACGAAAACCGCAGTTCGGGCCGATGCGTAAATCTGCGCGAAGCGCGCCATTTCCAAGCGAGACAGGCCCGAGCGCTGCTCCAGCGTCGCCCAAGATTGTTTCTCCAAGGCGGCTTGGAGTTCGTCGAAGCCGTTCGTGTGGTCCTTGATAAAGTCTTGGTCCAATCGTTTCATTTCGATCAACGCTTTGAGGACGCCGTTGATGAAGGCGATATCGCCTCCCACGCGTACTTGAAAAAAGTCGTCCATGAGCTTGGTGCCGAAGAGCGCGCTGGTCGGAACCGAAGGAACCCAGTAGCGCTCCAGGCCGTATTCCTTCATTGGGTTGACCACGGCGATAAAAGTTCCCTTTTTCTTCGCGTAGTACATGTACTTGGTTGTCACCGGCTGATTGTTCGCCAGGTGAGAACCGAAGATCACGAGCAAGTCGGTGCCGATGAAATCGGAGAGCGAGCAGGTGGGCGCGCCCACGCCCAGCGTGGTCTTCAGTCCGTAGACGCTCGCGGCATGGCAGAGGCGGGAACAGAGATCGACATTGTTCGTCCCGAGCGTGCGCGCAAGCTTCTGAAAAACGTAATAGACTTCATTCGTAAGGCCTCTCGAAGTGGCAAAAAATCCCATCCGGTGGGGCGCAGTCTTATGGATGGCGTCGGCCACAAGGTCCAAAGCTGCATCCCAAGACACACGCGAAAAGCCCTTTTCTCCTCGGCGCCGTACCATAGGAGAGGGGAGCCGGCCGAGAGAGCGGAGCTTCTCTTGGCTGAGTTGCTTCAGGCGATCCACGTCCGCGACCGCCGAGCGTTGAAGAGCGCTCATGGTGTTTAGCCGGAGAAGCTTCAAACGCGTGGTGCAGAGGTGAACGCCGTCCATCACGTTGTCTCGAAGTCCGTACGGACCGAGAGAACAGCCGTCGCACACGCCGTGGCGCAGGATGTTCCACGCGTAGGGGAGTTCTGTCTTGTTTTCCCACGCCACGGAAGCCATCTCGCGAAAGTGGTGCGGCTTCACCTGACCGATGAGGCCGAACGGAACCAAGCGTGAGAGCCAGCTATGGTTGGATTTCATAGCTGTTCCCCAAGCGCACCGCGGAACTCTGCTAACGCCGCGTAGAACTGCTCCCTGTCATTTTTTGAAACGGACAGTTTGAACAGGGCGTATCGTTGAAAGGGATTCCAATGGTTCCATTCGTCGGTGGTTATTTCCTTTCCTTTTTCTTTGCTCATGACGAGGACCGAGTCCGGGATTTGGTTCGCCATTTCCCAGGGTGCGCTCGTGATAGCAGGAACTAAGGGCACGTTCTCGCCCAAGTATCGGCGGGTCAGGGAGTCCAAATAGGAGCGAAAGATATTTTTCTCTTCCTCCGTTTCAATCGGGAGATGGCAGAGGACTTCCCGCTCTTCCATGCCGAAGACGAGCCAGGCCTTGAGGGAGAGCTTGACTCCTGTCAGGTCCAGCTTCATCCGCACGTGCAAGGGAATGCGGCTCAGCGAAGGATAAATTTCGGATTCAAAGCGGTAGCGATAGAACATGACAAATCTCGATTTGCTTTTAATCCCCCGGACGGGCTATTTTCTTCCTTCATGGGGGCAAAGGTCAACCCGTTTTTTTCTTAGAGGAGGTTTCATCATGGCAAGGTATACAAAGTTCTGTCTCCCGCTCAATAAGGTCAAAGAAAAGGAGTTTCTTAGCCGGCCGATGGGTTGTAAGGCTGTCGGTTTCAGCTTTGTCCGCTACAAGCCTGGGGAGGGAGCAACTTATGTCCATCGCCATCGGGTTCAAGAAGAGGTTTTTGTCACGGTCAGAGGCAGTGGCACAATCATTCTCGACGGAAAGCGGATTCGGATGCCGGAAGGCACGATCGTTCGCGTTGCGCAGACCGCCTACCGGGCGATAGGAAACGATTCCGAAAAGGATGTGGTTTTTCTCATTATGGGCGCTGTCCCGCCGAAGAATTTTCCCCTGGGCGGCAGGACGCTTCTGGGCGACGGCATTCCGAATCGGAAGATTGTGCCCAAATGGAAAAAAGGTTGAAGGGTTCAAGGGATGAAGGGTCAGAAAGGTTCGCAGGTCATGTACCGGGCCAAGTTCTACGAGCCTTTTTCTTCTCTGCGGCCCGGGCGTTGGGGACGATGCGCAGCTGTCCGGGAGCAAGCGGAAGCAGCCGTCTGATCGACTTGGTAAGAATCCCGAAAATCTTTTCTTTGCGCTCATTCCATGTCAGTCCGTAGGCTTCGCGCAACGGCTGCGGCAGCAATCCAACGGTAATAAAAAAGGACAAAGGGCCGCCCATCTTCAGGATCCAAGGACGGGGATAGAGGATTTCCTGAGCGAGAGAGCGCGCCGTGGGACCGACGGAAATCGTCCCTTCAGTCAGCATCCGCTCCATGTAGGCGTTAAAGACTTCCAGCGATGATGGGACAATCGCTTTAGGGACAGCGAAAAGAGACGCTAGCTCCTTGGTCTCCTCATAGTATTGTTTTTTTTTCTCCAACGACATTGGCTTGACGAAAAGTTCATAGCTGAGCATCGCCGAATCGACCAGCGTGGCATGAACCCAAAGGAGGAGGTCGGGATCGAGGGCGCGGTACGGCGTCCCCTTCGGTATCGGTTCCCCCGCTTGAATAGTTCCTTGAACCTGCCGGTGAACGTTGCTTACCCGCTCCAGTGAGTCATTCGCTTGCGGTGAGTCGTCGAAGACGATCGACCACATGGTCCTCATCGTTCGGAGCAGACGTCCCATCGGATCTTCCGTAAAGTGGCTATGATCCGCGACGCCCGCAGCCACCTTCGGATGAGCCAATTGCATCAGGAGCGCACGGCCGCCGCCGAGGAGCAAAGCCATCTCGCGGTTTACGCGCCAGATCATCGACTCCGGCGAGAAGAGCCGCTCACCGAGCTGATCCCTATCTGTTAGAAGGTTCATAGAGGTCAGCATCCAAACTAAAAACAATTAGAGAAATGTACAATAGAGAGGCGAGTATATTTTGTTGACGCATACAGGCGGCCTGGCTTAAGCTGGTGATGTTGCAGCGAGATGTGATAATAGGTTCTACACTACAGATGTATCGGAGGAGGGATAGGTTGCTAAGAAAATCAAGACCGGTCATCGTTCTCTTTGTCCTTGCCATTCTCATAGCTGCCTGGCCTTGCCAAGCGCAAACCACGAGGACACGGCTCCGAGTCGCCGTCTCAACGGCGACGCCGCATAACACACCGTTGTGGCTGGCGAAGGACAAAAAGATCTTCGACAAGTACGGACTCGACGTCCAGTTGATTTTCGTGGGCGGGGGCTCGCTCGTGGCCCAAATGCTGGCTGCTGGCGAAATCGAGATCGCCGCGGGCGCGCCGGCCGCGCTGGTGAGTTTGATCGCCGGCGGTGAGAAGATCATTATGTTTTTGGGCGTCAGCAACACGTCGCCCTTTACGTTGGTCACCCAGCCCAACATCAGAAATGCGGCGGATCTAAAAGGCAAAAAACTTGGGACGGCCCGATTCGGTGGATCCTCGCACGTTTCCGCGCTGATTGCGTTGGAGCATCTCGGTCTCAATCTCAAGCGCGACAACATCATACTCCTTCAGACCGGACTCGACCCGGAGCGGATGGCTGCTCTTGAAGCCAAGGGCATCGATGCGGCGATGCTGCAGCGGGTGCCTACCAAAGTCATGCTCAGCCGGGGATACTATCCGCTCTTGAACCTCAATCAGGCGAAGATTCCTTACCAGAATACCGTGCTCGCGGCGAGAAAAGATTTCATCACCAACCGATACAAAATCGGAGAAAACTTTACGCGCGCGGTTTTGGAGGGATACGCCTACACGTTCAATAAAGAAAACAAGCAGAGCGTGAAGGAAGTGCTGGCAAAAAACCTGAGGCTGGCCAAGGCGGATGATGCCGAGGATTTTTACCTCGAGGCGCAGGAAGAACTGGACAGGAAGCCTTATCCCACTGTCGATGGGACGAAGACTGTGCTAAAGTTTGTCGCGGAACAAAATCCCAAGGTGGCGTCGCTCAAAGCTGAAGCGCTCATCGATGCGACTTGGCTTAGCAGTCTTGATAAAGAAGGATTCTTTGAGAAGATCTACGGGAGTAAATGAAGGACCCCGACAAGCTTGACAGCTCTATCGAGGCTCTCGTAGAATCCTATCTGTTTATATGTTTCTAGATTTGAAGGAGGTGCGCTGATGCCCAAGATCCGACACATTGCTTATCGAGCGGCCGACGTTGAAGCCATGGCGAATTTTTTCGCGAATTCTCTGGAGATGGAGATTACCCAGCGGCGGAAGAACGGGGGGATTGATCTCTCCGACGGAACGATCAACATCACGGTTCTTCCCATTCGGATAGCCTCGCCCGATGGGAAACCGGTTCAGACGGGGATCGATCACATCGGATTCACTGTCGAGAACGAAGCCGAGAGCACGAGACTCCTCGAATCTAACGGCGCCAAGAAAATCGCCACCCTGGAGCTGGGCAGCGCGGCGCACTACGAGGTGAAGTTCAAAGGCCCAGAAGGAATCGTGGTTGATTTGGGCCATTGGGTCGGGACAGCGCCGATCCGGGATGGGGAAGAATTAGCCAGTGGCGTGACAGCCAAGGCCGGTCATCAGTAGAGCCTGCTGTGAGAAAAAAAGTGGCGCTCGAGATACAAGAAGTCAAGTTCATTGAGGGTCCTTCCGAACTAGCCGGGAACTGCCGATCAATCTCGAACAACGAGGCGGCTATTATGCCGCCCCTACCTTCGGGCGCCACTTGTCGAACCGTCTCTCGACCGTGCTGAGCATTTCCATAAAGAACATTCCGCTCAGCGCGAATATCAGAATCCCCACAAAGACCTTGTCCGTCTGGAAAGTAGCGCCGGCAACCGTGATCATGAAGCCGATACCGGCAGTGGCGGCATAGAGCTCTCCGACTAGCACGCCAACCAGAGCCCTGCCGATTCCGAGCCTCATGCCCGTGAGGAAAAAGGGCACCGTCGAGGGCAGGACAATGGTTTTAAAGACCTGCCATTCATTGGCGCCAAAACTCCGCGCAGCGTTCAGGAGATTTGCCGGGGTCGTTTTTACTCCGTCCCGCGTGTTCACCAATATGGGGATCATTGCGCCAAGGAAGATAATGCCAATTTTGGAGGCAACGCCGATTCCCAACCAGATGATGACAAGGGGCAAAAGGGCGACACGCGGGGTGGCGTTCATCGCATTGATGAAAGGGTCGAAGATATAGGCCATCCTTTTGTACCATCCCACCATGATTCCAAAGGGGACGGCCACGAGCACTGAGATAAGATATCCCCATAGAAACTCGATGCCGCTCACGTACAGATCATTCCAGATCTCTCCAGAGGCAAACATTTGATAGCCGGCCTTCCAGATGAGCGAAGGAGCGCTCATGAACATGGGGTTGATGAGTTGAAAAGTGTTGCCTACGAGTTCCCATGCGGTGAGGAAGAGGACTGTAGAGATAGCGCCCAGGATCATTTTTTCCTGTTTCAAGAAAAGCTTGTAGATCCATGATGCCTCAGCCACTTTGACATCCAACAGCAACTCTTCCTGTTGGCCTACCTGACTCTCGTCTGCCATGAAATTAACCTCCCATTCGCCTATTTCTCGTTGACCATTCTTAGTCTTCTCTCCTCAGAGCCAAGGCGGGAGACCAGCTTTTTGAGCACCTGCACCAGCTCGGGCCCCACGGATTCCAACTCATCCAAATGATGCAAGGAAAGATCGCGCAAGACTTCTTCTCCTTTTGAAGTGGGGCTGACCAAGACCTGCCGCCGGTCGATCTTATCCCGGGAGCGTCTTACCAGACCCCGCTCCTCGAGCCGGTCGACGAGCTCCACGGTGGTGTGATGGTGGATCTGAAGGCGCTCAGCCAGGGCGCTGATCGTGCGTCTTTTCTTATCTGGCAGACCCTTGAGCGCCAGGAGCAGTTGGTGTTGTTGGGGTTCCAGCCCGGCGGCTCGCGCGGCCTGCTCGCTGAAACGCAAGTATCGCCGAATCCGGTAGCGGAATTCAGCCAGCGCCCGATAGTCGGGGCTCCTCTGTTTCTCCGGCAGCTTCATCTCTTACCTCGCAAGGCGATTATATCGGTATACGATATATTAGGGCCCGATAATCCCTTAGGGCGCTCCGCTTGTCAAGCGCTCATTTCTGGCAGGCTTAGGCTGTCTTCTCGTTCAAGAGGTGCCGGAGAACGTATTCCAGAATCCCGCCGTGGCGGTAGTAGTCGAGCTCCGCCGGGGTTTCGATGCGACAGGTGACCTTGAAGTCCTTGGTTTTCCCGTCGTCGCTTCTGGCCCTCACGTTTAACTCTTTCCTCAACGCGAGTCCATCGGAGATTCCCGTAACATCGTAGGTCTCAAATCCGGTGAGGCCGAGAGACTTTAAGTTCTCGCCGGATTTGAACTGCAAGGGCACGATTCCCATGCCGATCAAGTTGCTCCGGTGAATGCGCTCGTAACTTTCGGCGATCGCCGCTTTGATTCCTAAAAGCCTCGGTCCTTTGGCGGCCCAGTCGCGCGAGGAGCCGGTGCCGTACTCTTTTCCCGCGATCACGATAAGCGGGACGCCTTCCTTCTGATATTGCATCGCGGCATCATAGATGAACATCTGCTTCTTGTCCGGCAGATGGACAGTCCAACCTCCTTCGGTGCCTGGTGCAAGCTGGTTTTTCAGGCGCACGTTGGCGAACGTGCCGCGCATCATGACTTCATGGTTGCCGCGCCGCGCGCCGTACTGGTTGAACTCTTTCGGCTGGACGCCGTGCTCCGTTAGATAGCGGGCCGCTGGGCCGTTCTTCTCGATAGAGCCAACAGGAGAAATATGGTCGGTTGTGATCGAGTCTCCCAGCAGCGCCAGGACCCGGGCGCCGCTCAAGTCTTTCGGTTTCGGAGGCACTTTAGACATGCCGGCGAAGAAGGGCGCCTCCCGCACGTAAGTTGAACTTGGATTCCACGCGAAAAGCTCCCCTTCGGGAGTCGGCATCTTCTTCCAGCGCTCGTCGCCTTCAACGACATCGCTGTACTCTTTCTTGAACATCTCGGACTTGACCGACTTGCGGATCTCCTGGCGGATCTCCTCCGGCGTCGGCCAGATGTCTTTCAAATAGACCGGATTTCCTTTCTGGTCTTTTCCCAGCGGCTCGTTGTAGAGATCCATGTCCATCCGGCCCGCCAGCGCATAGGCGACGACGAGCGGCGGAGAGGCGAGATAGTTGGCCCTCACCTGAGGATGAATCCGTCCCTCGAAATTCCGGTTGCCTGAGAGGACTGCCACCGCAACCAGATCCCCTTCTTGGACTGCGGCGGAGATGGGTTCCGGAAGGGGGCCACTGTTGCCGAGGCAGGTGGTGCAGCCGTAGCCGACGAGATAGAAGCCGAGCTTCTCCAGGTGCGGCAAGAGGCCGCTCTCCTTTAGATAATCCGTCACGACTTTCGATCCCGGGGCCAGGCTCGTTTTGACCCACGGCTTGGATTTGAGTCCTTTTTCGAGGGCTTTTTTCGCCAGCAGGCCCGCGCCGATCATGACCGAGGGGTTGGAAGTGTTCGTGCAGCTCGTGATGGCCGAGATCACGACCGCGCCGTGTCCCAGGTTGACGCGGTCGCCGTTGAGTTGCACCGCGACCTTTTTCTCTGCGTCGCCGCTTTTGAGCAGCGTCGGGAGCGCTTCCTGGAAAGCGGTTTTTGCTTTCGTGAGCGGAACTCGGTCCTGCGGTCTTCGCGGCCCTGCGAGACTCGGCTCGACGGTGGCGAGATCGAGCTCCAACGTGTCGGTGAAGACGGGATCGGGTGACGCGTCGGTGCGGAAAAGCCCTTGCTCTTTGCAGTAGGCTTCCACCAACCGAATCAGCTCCGGATCTCTGCCGGTGAGCTCGAGGTATTTCAGCGTCTCGTCGTCCACGGGGAAGTAGCCGATGGTCGATCCATTTTCAGGCGACATGTTGCCGATGGTCGCCCGGTCGGCGATGCTGAGACTTGAAAGCCCTGCGCCGTAGAACTCGACGAATTTTTCCACCACGCCTTTTTTGCGCAACATCTGCGTGACCGTGAGGACGAGGTCCGTCGCGGTGGTGCCCTCGCGGAGCTTGCCGTGGAGCTTGAAGCCGATCACGTCGGGAATGAGCATGATGATCGGCTGGCCGAGCAGCGCCGCCTCGGCCTCGATGCCGCCCACGCCCCAGCCGACGACGCCGAGGCCGTTGATCATCGGCGTGTGGGAATCCATGCCGACGAGCGTGTCCGGGTAGGCGAGCGTTTCGCCGTTCTCCTTCGCCCGGAAAACCACCTGGCCCAGGTATTCGAGATTCACTTGATGGCAGATGCCGGTGTCCGGCGGGACGACTTTGAAGTTGCTGAAAGCCTTTTGTCCCCAGCGCAGAAACGCGTAGCGCTCAACGTTGCGCTCGTACTCGATTTGGGAGTTGAGATGAAAGGCCTCGGGAGAGCCGAAGTGGTCCACCTGGACCGAGTGGTCGATGACGAGATCGACCGGCGCGAGCGGGTTGATCTGTTTCGGATCGCCGCCCAGCCGCTTCATCGCCTCGCGCATCACGGCGAGATCCACCATCGCCGGCACGCCGGTGAGATCCTGCGTTAAGACCCGCGCCGGCATGAAGGCGATTTCTCTCTCTTTCTTCGCCTTCGGATTCCAACCCGCGAGCGTCTCGATGTCGGCCTTGGTTACAAGCCGGTTGTCTTCATGCCGCAAAAGATTTTCCAAAAGGATTTTCAGCGAGAGAGGGAGCTGTGAAGCGGTTTTAAACCCGGCCTTCTCCAGCCGGTCCAACCGGTAAATCTTGTAGGACTGATTGCCGACCTTCAGCGTTGCCGCCGCGCCAAAACTATCCAGGGATTTCTGTGCCATCGGACTCTCCTTAATTCCTCAGGGGCTACCCTATTTTGTAGCGAGCCTATGGGAATAAAGCAACAGGAAGAGCCCCGCGCTGCGATTCTTGGGCCTATTGGTCAGCGATTGCTGGCCGGCGAGTCTTCCATCAAGCTTGACAGGTCGTGGGAAAGTCGGGACAATTGAGGCTACCATTTGCATTTTGATCTGGCTGATGCGTTGCGCTACCCTGTTAGGCACGGAAAAGGTTCCAGGTTTTCTGACAAGAAAAGCGGTTTGCGATGCCTGTCATATCAATGTTCTACGGCATTATCGTTCTGATGTACTACTTTGACAACAAGAAGCACCGTCAGCCGCACATACACGTCGAATATGGCGAAGAAGAAGCCGTCGTCTCTATTCCTGATGGCGCCGTGCTGGAAGGAACGCTCAGAGCGGCTAAACTCAAATTGGTCCATGCGTGGATAGAAATCCACCAGGAGGAGCTCATGGCGGATTGGCATCTGGCGGTTAGTGGGCAATCCGTATTCAAGATCGATCCGTTGAAATAGGGAGGGCAGGAATGAAAAGAGTTGTTGCGGTGAAAGCTAACGAGGACTTCTCGCTTGATCTAAAGTTTAACGATGGCAGCGTCAAGAGATTTGATGTGAAGCCCTATTTGAACTACGGCGTTTTTATAGAGCTGAAAGACTTCGAATATTTCAAGCAAGCGAAAATTGCCTTCGGGACCGTCCAATGGCCGCATGAGCAGGACATTAGCCCCGACACCCTATATCTGGAGAGCACGCCCATCGACGAATCCGGTCAGATGCGATGAGGGTCAGATGCGATGAGAGATGCGATGAGGGTCAGGAGTGCGATGAGGGTCTTGCAATCACACATTGTGACACTGCAGAGCTCGAGGCCTATAATAATGAGGATGCCCACTCATGGCGCGAAGGGATGATTCACTTCTGGATATTTTGGTAACGGCTCGGTGGTGGGTCAGTGTTGTTGTGTCTGGCGCCGTTTACCTGACTTTGAAATACATTGTTCCCGCAATGAACGTCGGAGTTGGAGATGATTTTGGAACTGCTTTCTTGAAGGGCCTTGCTGATGCCGCGCCAAAATTGGCCGCCGCCATAGCGCTGATCCTGCTACTACCTGGAATTTTATCTGTGCTTAATTCGTGGCTGAAACGCAAGCGCTTGGACAAAAAAGGAAAGTAGGCCCCGGCTCCTCTACGACAGGCCGTAGAAGCGCGCCGGATTGGTGCAAAGAATCTTGTCGATCACTTGCGGGTCTATCTCACCCTTGTCCCTGATGGAGATTTCCAAGGACACAATGCTGATTTTTTCTTGACTTGAAGGACGGCTATCGACTAGCTTCCATGTGTAGGATGCACGGAATCCGGGGACAGTATACAGCAATTGAGAGGTAGCCTGAGAACCGGGCCTAGGTATTGATTCATTTGGTGATCCCGTTTGCTACCCTGCGCTTTCCTTCCATCTGTCACCGCCTCTTTGCACGACACACCGCCCATAAGTTTGACTCGTTCACTTCCAGTCATTGAACCTCTATCTTTTCTGGCAATCGAAGATGCGGTTTACCGCCTCGTTCTCTTTCGGGACGCAGGCTGATCGAGCAGTTCGCCCCAGCGGGAAAGAAAGGCCGTGATAAATCCATGTTCGTTGGCCGACTCAACGGCCAATGGGGCAAGCGCCATCACCACCGCTAGGGCGATGTGATACCCGATGGTGCGAGATACCAGCGCCCGGCGATAAGCCGGATGCGAGCGGTTCACCCAGACGGTGGATTCCACCAAGCGCCCGATTTCCAGATCGTCAGGGCGGTCTTCGAACTGAATGTCGAGCCCGTAGTGCGCAGGCTTTCGCACGCCGCCTTTGCCCGGTAAGATTAGGCCGTGCTCCTGCGCTGCAGCAGTGTGGCCCGGTACGCCATCTCCCGGCTGTCCATCGGCCCCCTCTCCAACCGGCGGTTCCTTTACCTCTTCCGCGTTCTCGTCCGCCTCCCCCTGTTTCATCACTGAGGCTGTTACGAACGCGCTCGGATCTGTGACTTTGCCGCGCGATCCCAGAGGCAGTCTTTTTTGGCCGCCGGAGCGGCGCTCCACGAGGGAAGCCAACAGTGGAAACTCGCCGGCAAGCTCTTCGAGTACGTGCGCCAAATCCCTCTGCAAGGGGCGGACTTCCTTTGGACGCGGGTCCTCGGTCGATTCGCGCGCGTCCCCCCACGCGGCGAGCTGCTTCGACACCGCTTCCTGAATCCCTTTGCGGAAGGCGAGGTAGGCGGCGCCGCGCGTGCCGATGCGAATGAAATCTCCTTTGTTGAGGGTTAAACAGGCTGCCAATCCCGGCACTTCGATCAGGCCACCCACCCGCTCCGGCGCGGAAGGGGTCAGTCCCAGCCAATCCCATCCTCTCCGAATCACTTTGCCGTGGGTGCTGATCGCGAGGCCGCGCTGTTCTTCGGGGAGAGTAACATCTTCACGGACCAGATAGCCGAAGGCCGAAGGCTTGCGTTTGCGCATTAGGCGAATTGCCAATGGACCCTGGAGCGGCGCCGTCCAACGCTGTTTTTCCAACCGGCGGCCGTTGACGCGGATCGCGACGCCCTCGGGATAATGTGCGGCGAGAAATTCATCAAAGGTCGGATCGAGCAAAGGCTGAAAATGGCGGCGCATGCTTGCTTCAAGAAAGCCGGGATCGAGCAAGGGGGACAGAGCGTTGTGAACTTTGAGGCGAACCGCCGTCCCCTGTTCGGGCGCCAAGCCAAGAGGCGGCACCCACTTCCAGGGCGCCCGATGGCGCGAAGCCAAACGCCAGGAAGTCGCCACATGGCTTTTACCCCGGCGCGTCTCAGTCACCACTTCCTCGCAAACCAACAGGCCAAGCTTGATGCCGACGCCGGCAAAGCCGATGCCTTCTCCGCGCGTTTTGGCGCTGGCGGCGACATCGTGGTAGCGCGCCAGCTCGCGACGGCGCATCCCGGAGCCGTTGTCCACCGTCGTCAGGGTACTCTGCGCCGGATCGGATTCGAAGGTGATCTCGGTGGCGCCGGAGTCGAGAGCGTTGGCGATGATCTCGGTGAGAATCGTCTCCTCGATCGACCCCGGATAGGCGTCGCGCAAGTCCTCGAGAAGGTGCAGCAGGTCGACTCGGGTTTCACCCATCTATAATGTTCCTCTAGCTTAATTTCAGTTTGAACAGGATCGCGTCGTTATGAAAACGTTTGCAGCTACCATATGCATTCTGGGCGTGGTAATCAATCAAGTGAGCGGAGGTCGGGAATCTGCTTCCACGAGACCTGGAAAAAATCTCCAATCTCACGCTGGAACATTACGACCAGCATGCTGAAGAATTCTGGCAAGGCACGCGCGATCACGATGTCAGCCAGAACATCGATGCGTTGCTGAAATACATCGACGATGAACCGCCTTTCACCATACTCGATTTCGGCTGTGGAGATTTCCAAGGACACAATGCTGATTTTTTCTTGACTTGAAGGACGGCTATCGACTAGCTTCCATGTGTAGGATGGGACCGAATTTGCTGACGAGAAAAAGGAGTCGAGTCATGAGCAGCGAGAACACATTGAGTCGACGGGGGTTTCTGGGAGCACTAACAACGCTAGGCTCGATTAGCCTGGCGGCCTGCGCAACGAACTCAAGGCAGGCATCAAGACTGTGGGCGGCGGATCGTACGGCGGGACAGCTCCCGCCGCGCGGAGAGTTTGTCGTCCGAAACGCTTACGTTGTGACCATGGATCCGAAATTGGGTGACATACCCCGCGGCGACGTCCACGTGCGCAACGGTGCGCTCGTCGCCGTCGGCCCCAACCTCGCGGCACCCGGCGCGGAAGAAATCGATGGCAGCAACCGGATCGCCCTACCCGGCTTCATCGATACCCATTTCCATCTCTGGGGTAGCTTCGCCCGCGGCATAGTGGCCGACGGCGACTTCGATTACTTCCCGGTCATGAGCCGCATCGGCCCCCAGATGACGCCTGAAGACGCATACAACAGTGCCAAGCTGGGAATCGCCGAGGCGCTGAACTCCGGTCTCACGACCATTCACGACTGGTCGCACAATATCATCACGGGCGCCTACGCGGACGCCGATTTGCGTGCGCTTCGCGATGTCGGTATCCGCGCGCGTTTCTCTTACGGCTACAGCCGTAACTTGCAGCTAAAGCCTGAGCAAACGGCCGACCTGGCCGATATCGCGCGGGTGAAACGTGAATGGTTCGGTTTATCTAACGATGGTCTTCTGACCATGGGCTTCGCGTCGCGCGGTCCAGGCGACACACCGCCGCAGGTGTACCGCAAGGAATGGGAGAATGCACGGAGTTTGGGTATACCGATTACTCAGCATGCGGGGCGCTCGCTCCAAGAGATCGCTAAGTTCCACCGCATCGAGATGCTTTACCGCGACAAGCTGCTCGGTCCTGACGTCCAGCTCATTCAC
>Ga0209701_10001386_pt1 | contig 15529 bp, 13 predicted proteins | sample CZO8metaG_4_FD_188356 | JGI IMG/M metagenome (GOLD analysis project Ga0209701, IMG submission 188356) | Vadose zone soil microbial communities from the Eel River Critical Zone Observatory, Northern California, USA - CZOApr15con2H3.8 metaG... | ecosystem: Environmental > Terrestrial > Soil >...
ACAGGTAAACACGCCTGGGAGTTGCGTATGATCTCCTCCTCCCCTCCCCCTTGATCGCCGCTTCGCGACGCAAGCCACCTACTCGGTAACTGAATGCTCAGAAAACAGGGCGCTTCAGGATAGAAAGGGCTGGATTGGAGGATGGGAGCCCAGGATCAAAGCCGACGAGTTCATCCACGGCCTCGGCATTGGGGAGGCTTACCTGCGACATGGCGGAAAGCCAGCCAAGGTGAAACTCATCCGTGCCGATATCAATCCGCCCGAAAATTTCGCTTTGTCCTATGATCTTCCTCTCTTCAGCCAAGGGAACGAGCCACCGCTCAATCTCACTGAGAAGGTAAACCGGGTAGTAATGAATAGAATGCGCGCTGCGGAAAAAAGCCGACGGAAAACACACGCAACATACCCGAGGCCGGCAAATCCAAGCGAAAAAAACGAGAGAGAAAGCCCAAGCCTTCTCAGAGGTCCGATGAAGAGCATCCACGGACCAAACTACGGGATCCCACGCGAAACATCAGTACCAAAGCTTCTGAACCGAAGGACATTGCGGAGAACATCTCAAGTCCTCCGCTGATACAAATTGATAGCTTAGCCGCGGAGTCCTCTGCGGCCTCAACTCAAGTCAGTGACGACTCTGCGCCAAAATCACCGTTGCTACACGAGACGATCTCGAATGGTACGGCACGTGGGAAGAGGACTAACTCAACGACCACATGCTTTTATCTGGCAGCGCCTGACAAAAAGGGGCAGACATCTAAAAAAGCAGAGCTGCACTCTTGGACCTTCGAGATTGAGATGATGGAGAATTCAATTTAATCCCGAAACCGCGAGCAGCATTCCCTTGAAGGAGAACGCAGTACAATCCGAGACCGAAGAATTTGTCAACGAAAGATTTAAGCCCTCGACCTTTAGGAAAGTCTATGAAACCGAACCCCTCATCTGTCCCAAGTGTCACGGGCAGATGCGCATTATCAGCCTCATTGACCGGCTTGAGATCATTAAAAAGATTCTTGAGACTTGATCCGTGGGAAGAGTCTTATGCTCCGCCAGATAGAGACGTCCCAAAGAAGGAGATCACCTCCGACCCTTCATATGGTCAGCTGGTTTAAAAGACTCCATACCTCAAAGGGTATGATGGCGATGAGCGGATTCGTCGGCTGGCATCAGTGCTCCTCAAAGGCTCCCCGAGACGGGCTACGGGGCCGCGGCAACTTTGAGCTCTCGGTGGCCCATCACCAAAAGCAAGTTCCTATCCCTATCACTTAGGTGCTCTCCTTCCTAACCCGGTCAGCCCAAGCAAGCTCACCTCAGGCAAGGGCGAGACCTTATCCTATGCACTATGCTAAGAGTAGGCTGTATCACCGAAACAATTCCAATAAGCAAAAGAAATTCCCTGATTGAGGAGATGAAGGAAGATGGAGAAGCAGAAGAATCTTGCGGATATTCCTTGGAGGACTCTGTCCAGCCGTCAAATCTACAGTAACCCTTGGCTTTCTCTCAGGGAGGATCAAGTTGCGTTGCCAGACGGGCGCACCAGCATTTATGGTGTCGTAACCTGCCGCGATTGCGTCGGAGTGCTCCCTTTTATCGATCCAAAGACAGTCCTCCTTATCAAACAGTATCGCTACGTGGCAAAGCGGGTTACTTGGGAGATGCCGACCGGAGGTGTCCATCCCTGCGAGGCCGTCGAGAAGGCCGCGCAAAGGGAATTAGCCGAAGAGGTCGGCTACCGAGCAGGTCGTCTCAAGTCGCTCTCGACCTATCACACGAGTAAAAGCGTCATGGACGAAACCGCCCACCTATTCATTGGAGAGGAGTTGGAGGAGCTTAAGCTTGACCCGGATGAAACCGAGTTCATTGAAGTGCGACCATTTCCCTTCAAAAAGGTCGTTCAAATGGTGCTCGCCAGCGAGATTTTGGATAGCATGACGGTGATAGCTGTCCTCCATACCGCCCGCATCAAAGGGATCTAACGCTCGAATTAGCGCACATCGAATGGCGGCTGCGGCTCATAGTCGTAGCGCACCAGCCACCATCGTCCGTCGCGGCGTGTGAACGCCCAGAAATCCCGATAATAGTGGTCGCCGCCCCAGCCATGGAACTTTTGGTTGATTTCCACAACAGCCGAGCTGTTTACGATGTAGATCCGATGGATTCGATCCTCGAAACGGATTTGTCCTACCTTAGGATCACGAAGAGCGCCGATGGCCTCGGCACGGATGCCGGCATAATCGATCATGACATCGGGATTGTTCCAGGCGCGCTGTAGCGCCTCCGGACCATAGGCCGACATGATCAGATCCACATCCTTGCGTTCCCAACCCTGCGCGACGGTCCTGATAAGGCGCACAATTTCCCCCTCGGCTTGGTTTCGCGGTGTATACTGAGTGATCAGTATTCCTGTCCCATGATCGGCCCAAGTCGTGTTTGCAACGAAAACCAGAGCGGACAACAGTAGGATTCTGATCACTATCATTTCAAACGCAAGATGTCTCTTCATTTTGTTCCTCTTCCTCATAGAATTCCTATAACTTTATTTTTTGCAGGGTTTGATTGATGGAACCGGCGGTAGCTCTGGAGGAGGTACGAAAATCGCAAGGTATCCCTCAGCGGGCTCAAGCGAGATAAAATCGACCTGCCGGTAGCCAACGGCCTCGAGCTCGCAGCGCAAAAGGGCTGGCGGCGTTCCATGGTCTTGGGTTGGCCGATCGACATCGATGATGGCAATGCGAGCGTCGGCCGCAAGAGCTGGCCTAAGCCGGTAGAGAAACTCATAAGGGTTTTTGATCTCGTGATACATATACGATAGGAGCGCAACATCGATAGAGTTCGGCACCAGCCTGGGATCAGTCGGCCTACCAAGCACCAGTTTGACCCCACGAATCCCCTCTTTTTCGATCCGGGCCTCCAGCTCTTTAAGGTATTTAGGCTCGACATCCTGGGCATAGAGGGTTGCTGAAAGACCGAGACGTCGCGCGAGCCGCACCGTATAATAGCCTTGGCCCGCGCCGATGTCGGCGACACGGATGCCAGGCTTGATACCTAGGCGATCCATAACCCGTTCAGCTTCGCCGTTTTGATCTCGCGTTTTCTCATCGGAGTATGCCGACGAAATAATCCTCGCTACTGGCCGTTCGGGAGCTGGAAAGACAGGCCCATTCTGGGCTGCCGTTTCGCAAGACCAGATGAAACCAGTTGCTAGCAGGAAGAGAAAAAAACGGCGGTGAACCTGCGACATGATCCCGATACTAGCCTCAACCTTAGGCATACGGAAGAGCTCCTCGGATACTCCAGTGAGCATGTGCCTCAAATACCATTTTAACTTGACACACAATTCCGCTGCTTGGTAGATATATGTCGCTCCTCCCTTAGGAAACGGCCATCAGGTTTTTTCTTATGGCGCTTCGCCAAAGTCTTAAAACCGGCCTGTGGCGTTTATTTTAGGGGAACTTTAAGGTGGGGTAAGAAGTTATAAGGAAATACTGGTTTGAGTCGGTGGGGCTGATCTCTGTAGACCCATAATTTCTAGTCCAGACAGATGTCTCATGGCGAACCCTAAAACTATTGGTGAGCTTTCTCCAGACGAGATTAGGGGACTGGTTCGTGACAAATACTCCGAAGTCGCGGAAAATCCAAGATCAAAATACAAGTTCAGAGTCGGTCGTGAATATGCGCTCGATCTGGGCTACCCCGCCGAAGAGATCCGTATCCTTCCGGACAAGATAGCAGAAGCCTTTACTGGCGTATCCTCTTTCCTTGCTCGCTTTGAAAAATTCACCCCAGGCATCATCCTAGAGTTGGGATCTGGTGGAGGACTCGACACCGCCTTACTTGCCAAGAGACTCAGCCCTCCAACGAAGGTTATCGGACTCGATCTCTCCCTGGCCATGCTTCAGAGGGCAGCCCAATCCCTGGGCAAACTCGAACTCTCACATGCTTACTATAATCAGGCTCTGGCGGAAGAGCTTCCCTTCCGTGATAACTCACTGGACTGGGTTGTCAGCAATGGGATCTTTAACCTTTCCTCGGAAAAGGAGAGGATACTCGCCGAGATCCATCGGGTTCTAAAACCCCAAGGTTATGCGCTCTGCTCCGAAATTGTCCTTCATCAGGAACCCAGTCCAGAGGAGCGCCTCAATGAAGACGACTGGTTCAAATGAATTGCCGGCGCGCTGTCAGAAAAGTTTTTTCTGACCAAATTCATCGATGCCGGATTCAGCCGCATAGAAGTCCTAGAGACCTCAGAAAACAGACGAACGCGCAACCGTAACGCCTACGTCGTTACGGTAATTGCCCAGAAGGCCGCTACGGATCTGAGGCCGGTGCTTCAAGAGAAGCCAATACCTGCTTTAAGTCGAGAAAACGCAGCCGAGTCTCTAAAAGAATTATGGGTTTTTCCCGTTGCGCCAGAGACTTGCAATCTAGCCTGCACCCATTGTCTTTACGCCGCATCGCCAAGAACACGTAATCCGTACCGTTTCTCCGTCAGCGAACTCGCCAGGTTAACAGGGCAAGTGGAAGCTCTGGGTGCAAAGCCCCATTTTCTCTTTACCGGCGGCGAGCCAACGCTCCACCCTGAACTCTACGATTTTTTAGAGACAGTGGATGGCAAGGGGTACTCGTTTCAGCTCATGACCAATGGGACTCGAATCCAGAAAGAGAGTGCCGAGCGCTTATCAAGAATGTCCCACCTGACCAAGGTGCAGGTCTCACTGGAATCGGCGGACGCTAAAATCAACGACTCCATTTACGGCATGGGACTCTACCGCAGGGTCCTCAAGGCGGTGGAAACTCTGAAGGAAAAAAATGTGCCGGTAACTTTGGCTGTAACAGCCATGGAGATCAACGAAGGGGGTCTCTCCGCTATCGAAGAGTTGGCCGAGGCGAAAGGAGTGGAATTAAAACATATACTCTTGTACGAGCTCGGAGCAGCCAAAGAAAATGGCTTGAAACCTGCGCAAGAAATTCCAACGGACAACGGTCAAACCGAGAGAGATCTGATGTGTGACAAAGGGGTCGCCTACTCTGAGGGAGCCTTTTACCCCTGTCCTGTGCTGGTGAAAGAACCGATGACAAAATTGGGCAATACACTGGAACAGGCTTTGAGTCCGGAGGCGCGCCGTAAAGTGGCTGGGCTCCGGGAGACGCACGCTGCCTGTCAGGTTTGCCTTAAAGGCTCCACCTGAGCTTGAGAAAAACGCTCCGTGGGAGCGACTTGATTTCTGACTACTAAGTTTTAGCGACAAAATGAGCCTACCAACGCAAAAAACCAACATCGCCTATTTCAAGACAATTGATCCGGGAAGCCGTGGCGCGATTGCGACTCAGGACCCGGTTTGCCTTTACCTTGAAGTAAGCAATGAATGCAATCTGGCATGCAAGACTTGCCCCATCACCTATGGGAAAGTGGAGGAACCGGCGTCCTTGAGTTTTGATCAGATCAAACACTTGGTCTGCCAATTCCCAACGGTCGAGCGCGTGGTGCTCCACGGCGTTGGAGAGCCGCTGCTTAATCGCGAGCTTGCAAAAATTATTCTCTGGCTCAAGGAGAAAGGGATCTACGTTCTATTCAATTCCAACGGCACACTTATCAATAAGCGCTGGCGTGAAGCGCTCGTCGGATCGGGACTCGACGAAGTCCGACTCTCCCTTGACGCCGCAACACCAGAGACTTTTGCGCGGGTGCGCGGCAAACCGCTCTTTCATGTCATCATAAGGAACATCAAAGGGCTGATGGCCCTCAAGGCTGAGAGGGGATTGCGCACACCGCTAGTTTCGCTCTGGCTGACCGGATTGAGAGAGACTCTGAAGGAGCTTTCGGATTTCGTCCGGTTAGGCCATTCTCTGGGAATCGACCGCGTTTACTTACAACGGCTCGTCTATTGGGACGGCAACAGCGATGATCAGATGGCCCGTCCCGAGCAATCCCTGTTCAATTCACTTCGAGAGGAAGAAGAGAAAGTCATCAGGTCGGCAGAGGAGTTGGCCTGTTCACTGGGAGTCTCCTTTGAAGCATCCGGAGCAACGACACCTTCGGTTAGCCTTTTTAGCGAAAACTTCGACCAACCCTGGTCAGCCTGCATGCGTCCCTGGACTCTCATGTATATCAGCGCTCGGGGAAGCGCGTTCCCCTGTTGCATCGCACCCTTCTCGACAAAAGATCTTGCGAAACTGTCTCTAGGAAATGTATTGACACAGGATCTCTCCTCCGTATGGAATGGCGAGCGTTACCAGGAATTTCGGCGCCGACTTTTAAGCGCTGATCCGCCTGAATGCTGCAAGGGGTGTGGCGCCTGTTGGAGTCTGTGATGGCATGAAAATACGAAGCGGCAGCAAAAAGAAAGGTCGAGCGCTCGTGGTCGTTGCTAAGGCGCCCTTAGAGGGACTTGTAAAAACGCGGCTTTCTTCCTATCTCCGCCCTGCCGATGCCGCCAGCCTCTATGAGTGCTTGCTCGGCGACATAACAGCCAAGATGGAGAAATACGAGGAGAGTGAATTTTGGCTCGCCTTTGCTCCTGAAGGTGAGGAGTACTTCCGCCGAAATTACTCCGGGCTGAGGCTTCTGGCCCAGCGGGGAACGGATCTCGGCGAGCGGCTCCACCATGTCTTCGTCGATCTCTTCGATAGGGGTTACAGCGAAATCGTCATCGCTGATAGTGACAGCCCCACTGTGCCGCTTTCATCCATAGGGCAGGCCTTTGGACAACTGACCGGGAGAAATTGCGATTTGGTTCTGGGGCCCTCAGAGGACGGGGGCTATTATCTCATTGGCCTCAAAAGTCCTACTGAAGGAGTTTTTCACGATATCCCGTGGAGCACTAACAGAGTGCTCAATAGCACAATTCAGAGAGCTCGCGAGATAGAGTTGAGGGTAGCGCTTCTTCCTTACGCATACGACATAGACGTGGAAGAGGACCTTAAGAGGCTGTGGAATGATTTCTTGGCTTTTCAACACTTACAGGAGCTTGCTCCGAGAACTTACGTATACTTGAAGAATATGAATGGCAACAAATCGTTGCCAGACTACATTTCAACTTCCAACGAAGAGGTTAAGGAGACTCACAATGGCCGGAAACGTTAATTCTGCGGGCATCCGGGATCTGGCTCTTTGGGTCGGGCTCTATCGCATCACCCTAGGCATCATGTGGCTCCAGATGGCCTTACAAAAGGCTCCCTGGATCATTGGCCCCGAGGGGCAACCCTTTGGCTGGCTTTACGGTTATGTCTGGAAAGAAATCAATAATCCGACCTTCGGCTTTTACACCGAATTTCTAAAGAATTTTGTCCTTCCCAATTTTTATTTTTTCGGTTTTATGACCTTCATCGTTGAGATCGCGATCGGTCTCTCGCTAGTGCTCGGTCTTCTTGTTCCTCTGATCGGAGGTCTCGGCGGCACCTTCATGCAAACCAACATCATGCTCGGGAGTTACAATATTCCAGGTGAGTGGTTTTGGCTCTGGCCAATGCTCATCGGCAGTCACATTGTTTTCATGATGGGTCGAGCAGGCCGGCGTCTAGGATTGGATGGTCTGATTGCGGGACCTTTGGCCCAATCACCTGGCACGAGAGGCAGGCTGAGACGTTTCCTGCCCTATGTTCTGTAGCTGCGCAGGCGTGAGGCGGACAAAATTACTTTTGCCCGCTGCCTTTAGCCTGTTTCCTGTATTGCGATGATGCAATTCTCTGCAAAAAATAAACTCTGGCTATTAGGGCTCCTCTCCGCAGCCATCTACGGCGTAAATTTTCACATCGGCGACCTCTTGGTCCATGTTAGGATCATCCAGTTTCTCCCCCAACCGATTTCTCTTTACCTGATTCAGATTGTGCCTCTCGGCCTGATCTATCTCTGCGCCATCTGGCTCCCGCCACGCATGGAAGAAAATAGCAAGAACTTAGCTCTGATCCTTCTCTTTGCCTTGTTGTTCCGTCTGCCTCTAATCCCTTTAGACTCCGCTCTTTCCAGCGACATCTATCGCTACGTTTGGGAAGGGAAGATTCAGGCCCGAGCCGGGATTAACCCTTATGTCCATCCGCCATTGGACGATCGGCTTGTCGTCCTCCGAGACGAAAAGATTTATCCATTCATCAATCGAAAGGAGTCACCAACGGTCTATCCCGCGGGGGCTCAGCTTCTTTTCGCTCTTGCGCACCGGGCGGGAGTCGACACTCCACAAAGACTAAAGAGCGTTGCCCTTATCGCTGACGCTTTAACCGTGGTGCTCCTGCTTCTCATTCTGAGGCAACTCCAGCTACCGCTAAGCCGCGTGATTATCTACGCCTGGAATCCGCTTCTCATCTACGAACTCTTCTACAGCGGCCACCTGGAAAGCTTCATGCTGCCGCCATTACTTGGTTTCATCTATCTGTTTCTCCGGGGTTGGCTCGTAGGCGCGGGGGTGGCGTTGGGCTTAGCGACAGCAATTAAACTAGTCCCGGCATTCTTGCTAGCAACCCTAGCGCCGGGCAAAAGGCTCAAAGTGGCAATCCCCCTTGTCTTTACCGTTGGGTTCGCCTACCTCTTTTACGCGAGCGCAGGCACTCGGATCCTGGGTTTTCTCCCAACCTATTTCTCTGACCCAAACGAGATCTTCAATCTCGGCATTTTCCAACTAGCATTGTTATGGATAACAAGAGTTTTATCCTTTCCCGCCCTCTGGATACGCTTCGTCCTTTTTGCCTTCCTGTTTGCCATCTTGGTCGTCATCTCTCGTGTTCGGCGCACGTCACCGGTAGATATTATTAGAGGGAGCTACGTTGTCTTGAGCAGCTACCTCCTTCTCATCTATCCTGCTTTTCACCCCTGGTATCTCTGCACCCTCATCCCTTTCTTATGTGTGATCCCATCCCGAGCGTGGATCCTCTTCTCGCTACTGCTTCCCCTCTCTTATTTTAAATACTTGACGGCTGACGGCACGATGCCAGCCTGGATTACTCTGGCGCAGTTTATTCCTTTGTATGGCCTCCTAATTTGGGAGCACTCGAAATCTGGAATAGCATTCACGCAATCCCATCCGGCTGATCGTAAAACGACTCTATTAAATCGGAACCGAAAGATACTCTCAGACAATCCAACCGGAGATAGCCCCTTCCTTCCGAGTTAAAACGGCATGAATGAAAGGCAAGATCAGTGACACCTGGAACTCTAGACATCATTTTCCAATACGTTCCAATCGTGCTCTACATCTTCTGCCTTAGCGGTCTCTTTCTCTATGGGATCAACTGTTATGTGCTGGTTCTGCTCTTTCGCCGAAACAGGGCCAAAGGCCAAGTGGAATATCAAACCGTCCTCAAGGAGTTCGCCAGCTCCCCATGGAGCAGAGAATTTCCACGAGTCACGGTTCAACTTCCTATTTACAACGAGCGCTACGTCATCCGCCGGCTGCTAAGAGCTGTGTGCGCTCTCGATTACCCTAGGGATCGATTGGAAATTCAGCTCCTCGACGACTCCACAGATGATACAGTGGAGATCGCCAGCAGGCTGGTAGCGGACTATCGAGCCCAAGGTGTCCCCATTGTTCATGTCCGGCGGGCTAACCGGCAGGGCTTTAAAGCAGGGGCGCTCAAAGAAGGCATGGAGAAGACACAAGCAGAATTCATGGCTATCTTTGATGCTGACTTTGTCGCGCCGCCTGACTTTCTCCGCAAAACAATTCCCTACTTCTTAAGTCCCAAAGTCGGCATGGTACAGGCGCGCTGGGGGCACATCAATTCCGATTCATCCCTACTTGCGCGGGCCCAGTCAATCGGAATCGATGCCCACTTTTCCATTGAACAGGGAGCTAGAGCCTGGTCGGGCCTCTTTCTCAATTTCAATGGTACCGCGGGCATCTGGCGGCGACAGGCGATCGTGGAGGCCGGCGGGTGGCAATCTGACACACTCACCGAAGACATGGACCTGAGCTACAGAGCGCAGCTGGCCGGTTGGCAACTTAAGTACCTCTTGGAAGTTACCTGTCCCGCAGAACTTCCGAACCAAGTGTCTGCTTTTAAATCGCAGCAATTTCGTTGGGCCAAAGGATCCATACAAACAGCACGAAAAATAATCCCGGCGCTGCTCAAGGCGCGATGCTCATGGTTCGCTAAATACCAGGCGATTCTTCACATGACTCACTACATGGTCCATCCGCTAATGTTAGCAACCATCTTGCTCTCATACCCGGTCCTTCTTATTCAGCCCTATGAGTCTAGACCCTGGTTGCTGATCGGTGCTTTTATTCTTTTTCTCATGGCAACTTTAGGCCCGTCGGCTCTGTATGTCGCTTCCCAGAAAGCTCTCTACTCTGACTGGCGTGCAAGGGTGCGGTGGATTCCTCTGATGACTCTCATAGGCACCGGCATCGCTCTGAGCGATTCACGTGCAGTTTTGGAAGGGCTCTTCTTTTCTGGCGGCAGATTCATTCGCACCCCAAAATTTGGAACTCTCCGTCAACGCGATCTACGCAGGAAAACAACGGGCTACTGGCTTAAAATGGATATGCTTCCCTATTGGGAATTCGCTCTCGGCCTTTACACGTTACTTGCGCTCAATAGGGCGATAACCACTCAAGGGATCCTTTTCAGTCCCTTCCTGCTCATGTACACCTGCGGATTTTTCTATATCTCGTTTAAGGGAATACGTGAATCGTTAGACTGGATCATCTGGAAAATCCGATTGTCTCAGAAGCCAAAGGTCACCCCAGCGGAGGAACTCGATGGACCCTAAGCAGAACCAAGCAGGCGGTACTCTCTTCAAACGTTGGTATCGTCTTAAATGGCACAGAGGGATCCTCATTCTTTTTTTTATATTCGCGTCTCACTCTATCATCCTGGGCCAGCGGCTGGCCGAAACCCCTTGGCCCACATATCGCGGTGACTTTAAGCGGACTGGGCGCAGCGCTGTCAAGGGACCTATGACAAATCAGCTTCGATGGGTCTTCTCAACCGGCCTTTCTGAAAAGGATGGAGGCGTTGAAACAGATCCAGTGATCGGGCCTGACGGAACGGTCTACATCGGCGCCAACAACGGGATCTTTTATGCCCTGAACCCAGAAAACGGATCTATTCGTTGGGCCTTTCCGACAGCGTTTGACACGTTTGCTATCTATTCAACCCCAATGGTGGATCAGCAGGGAATTGTCTACTTCGGCGCCAAGGATGGCAATGTATACGCGCTGAGGGCTCCCAAACGTGGAATCATGGGGGAGTTAGTCTGGTCGTTTAACCTCGGCACAACGATACAGACTTCACCGGCCTTTACACCAGACGGAACCCTCGTCATCGGCGCGGACGATTGGGCCTACTACGGGATCACACCGCCGCGAGGCGGGAGCGGGCCGAAGGTAAAATGGCGCTTCCAGACTCAGGGCACCCTCATAACTTCACCTGCAATTGAGTCCGATGGAACCGTCTTTGTAGCTTCGATGGATGGAAAGGTCTATGCCCTCGAGCCGCCGAAGGAAGCGGGCCAGCCCGTAAAAGTCCGCTGGAGCTTTTCCTCGGGGGCGCGCGACGACAAGGGAGGCTTCGAGAACTCGCCGGCAATCGACAATGATGGGACGCTTTACATTGGCGCGAACGATGGAATACTCTATGCCCTCGATACCAAGACTGGCAAGGTCAAGTGGACCTTCGACGGTGTTGCCCGGTCAGGTTATCGAACCTATGGGATCTTCTCTTCGGTTGCTATCGGTCTGGACCGGACCATCTATTTCGGCGGGAAAAATGGTGATCTCTACGCGCTGCGCGAGAGCCGCGGTTTCTTTAGCACAGCTCCCGAAATTGTGTGGCGCTATCGACTAGGAGCCGGCATCCAGTCGTCTCCTCTTCTTGCAGCCGACGGAACAGTCTATCTTGGCGATGAACGTGGCACCTTTCACGCCGTCAAGCCGCCGGACTCCGGCCAGTCGGCGACCGCCTTGTGGAAATTCTCCACAAAAGGGACATTGATCTCTTCGCCTGCCTTGGCTCCTGACGGCACTCTTTACGAAAGCTCCATGGACGGTAAACTCTATGCGTTTAAGGCTGGGGCTTCTCGGGCGAGCGCTTCGGAACCCTTTTCAGGGACTTGGTATGGTACCTACGAAAGCCAGCTCATCTCCGGAAAGGTGAGAGCTGTCTTTCGACAAGAGGGATCTCAGGTTTGGGCCGCTGGGTTTCTTGCCGGAGCTGGACGGGGAGAAGGACAAGGAACTGCTGAGGAAAACCGTCTCACATTTTCTCTCCCCATAAAGACGGCCCGCTGCCAGGGGACTGTCCGCGGTGAGGCACGAAAAGATGGGAACGAGATCCGCGCCGATATCCAAGTTGACCAGTGCGCAGGAAGGGTTGTGACGGGCAAGCTCGTGATGCGCAATAGCTAAAAAGAAGATCCGGCAGTCGTTGGCATTCAGATGGCTTAGCGCTGAGATCTTTCTCAATGAATATCTCACTCATCATCCCCGCTCTCAATGAGGAAGAATCACTTCCTACTCTCCTGGCCTCGCTTCCTCCCAGTGTGGTTAATGAAATCATCGTGGTTGATAATGGCAGCACGGACAGCACCGCCGCGGTTGCGCGGCGTGCTGGAGCACACGTGGTCGTAGAACCAAGGAGAGGTTACGGCGCTGCTTGCTGGGCTGGATTTAGAGCCTCCGAAGACGTCGGTATTTTAGTTTTTATGGACGGGGATGGAAGTTTCCAGCCCGGCGAGATCCCTCGACTCACGGATCCGATCAGGAGTGGAATTGCGGATCTAGTGCTTGGGAGCCGCACCTTAGGGGCCGAAGATGCAAGGGCGATTCCTTTCCACGCTCGCTTGGGGAACAGGCTCGTTGCCTTTATTATCGGTCTTATCTCAGCTATTCGAATCACCGACCTGGGACCCTTTCGGGCCATCGACCACAAGGTGTTAGAAAATCTTGCTATGCAGGAGCGCACCTATGGCTGGCCCTGTGAGATGATCATCAAAGCTGGCAAGTTGGGGTACCGCGTCCTTGAGGTTCCCGTCAGTTATCGCCCCCGCACCGGCGGAGAATCAAAAGTTTCCGGCACACTCATGGGCAGTATCAAGGCTGCCTTTGCCATGCTTAGAGTTACGGCACGCTGCTCTCTCTGGTCTCCCCAGCCAAAATAGCGACCAAAGTCCATTTACTGGTGTGAGGTTAATTCTTCCGCAGGCTCCCCAAATTTTTCCTTTTGTCGAAGCCCATCGTAAGAGACGAGCAACAGGCCCAGTGCGACTGCGAGAAAAAGATAGGAGCAAAAGCCAAGCCCGAACTTTGGAGACTACATTTCATCCCAGGATTCGATTGAACGACGCGTCAATTGAATTCCAGGTGGTGAGTCCTTAAGAAGATCTCCACTATTCGCAGCAACCGCTTCGACAGCCGGCGCTTTCCCCTCTCCCACATACAAAGGCTAACCGGGTCGACTGCCAGCCGCTTGGCCAGCGCCTCCTGTGTTAAACCTAGAGCTTTGCGGGCTGCCAATAACCTCTCCGGAAGAGCTCTTGGAATCGGGAATGGGTTGTATCCCAGAAACCTAATAATCCGCGGTATATAACGGACCGGTGGGCCAGTTGCGTTGCGCTCCCACCGCCAGATGGTGTCTGCATCAACTCCGATTGCCTCCGCAACCTGCCTTTGAAAAAGTCCGAGTTCAAGTCGCCTCTTTCTTATGCGATCTCCTAAGATCTTGAGTTCCCTAGGGTAATTCTCCGGCATTGGCCTTGAGGCTTTGATCCGGGCATGGCAAAAAGGCAACGCGGGGGTGAGTGTCCGAGATCACGGTCAATCTGAAGAAAGCAGGGTTCAACGTTGAGAAACGAGAGCCGTCTGCGATGGAATGCATGTCTCCTCATCTTAAAGTGCAAAGTAGGGAGATTTCCTTCCCGTCTCTCGGCTAAACTAAGGCCGGACAGCGCGGAGGCGACAGGTTTCTCAAAGGGGAGGCCCTACGAGATGGCAAATCACGAGCTAGAGGAACAACGTTTAGCCACCACTCATCATGATGGCTTTGGACATTTCATCGCCTCTCAGACGTGATTCTAGTTTCGTGGCTAAATGACAAGCATTTGATTCCTAGCGTAGGGGCATCGGTTTGACAGATTCCGGACTGCTTGAAGTTCAGGTAGATCTCGAGACCATCGTCGCGTTCGCCGTCATTTCTATGAACATCGTGACCGTCCCGGTAAGTGCTCCTCACCAGAGAGAAAAAAACTGCCACCCAAGGAACACCTACGTTTGAGGTTCGTCATGGGAGCTTTCTAATCTGCAAATTACGGAACTGCGTCCGCGACAGGAAGTCATGCGCTTGCAGAGCGATATAGCCGGTCTGCTGGCGCGGGCTCTGGTAATCGTTGACGAGCTGCCCGTTCAGCGTGACCCGGATTCTCGGCCCGTTTGCCTCGATGAGATAGTTATTCCAGGCGCCGATCTGGACCTGCGTCGATGCAGACGGTGCTTGCAGGTTGTAAATGGCGCCAGTGACCTTGAGCGGATGACCTTCCGTGTTCGTGACCGAATCGAACCCTCGCTGGTCGATCTGTATTTCGTGGCCCTTGGCATCAGCCTCTTGGAGTGCATTCGGTACATTCGGTGCGGGGATGCGGATGTATACCCCAGAATTTTCTTCCCGCCGGCTGATTCGCCAATCCAGCGAAAGAATGAAGTTGGTGAACTGCTCCTTAATGTACCAGTAGAGTCCGTACCACCCGAAGGTCTCCATGACCGAACCGTAGTGGATCATCGATGCAGAGCTGTTGGGTTGCCTGACCATCTGCCAGTTTGCTGGTGCCAACGAGAGAGGCACGAACCCCGCCATCGGATCCGGAGTGGCGGCAGACACGATAGCATGGGCGGTCCGCCGAGCCAGAGAAAGCGCGGTGAGCGATGGATTCGCCGAGCCCAACGTCGGAAATACCGCAGGCCCAACAACGTACGCGTTTGCCCGGCCATGGAACTTGCCACTAGTATCTGTAATCGACGCGCCGGGCGCCCCCATGAAGAGGGTTCCTGCCTCATGGTGAGTGGTCCCGAGAAAGTCCTGCCAGAACCCTCGCCCATTGGCGTCCGGTTGAAGCGGCGCGGCCTGCCATTGATTCTTAGGGGCATTCCAATATTCGATGTTGGCTGGATTCTTGGCCAGTGCCATTGCCAGGCTAAAGGCCGCCTTGTCCATGGCGGCCCACAGTTTGCGGTCGTTCGGTGTCGCTACCAGATTAACATACGCCCGGCGCATGCCCCACTGGTCGGTCTCCTGACTCAGATCGATCCAACTCATTGCAGGGTTGACATTGCCGACTGCACGTTGGTCTTCCATCTCTCCGATGCCGCGGAATGTGATCGACACCCAATTGGGATCCTGGTTGGCCAACAGACTGTTGATTAGATCAATGTCCGGAACCATGCTCCACATGTTCTGCTCCGGATTCGGGGCCCCAGTGTCGGCTGCCGTGACCTGATGGTGAAATCGGCGGCCCATGGCGCTGCCTCGGACAATGAGGGCGGTGGTTTCCACTTCCGTCGGCGGGCCCGCCAAGCCAAGAGCCGCACGCTTGATTCGGACCGTGATG
>Ga0209701_10001388_pt1 | contig 15523 bp, 16 predicted proteins | sample CZO8metaG_4_FD_188356 | JGI IMG/M metagenome (GOLD analysis project Ga0209701, IMG submission 188356) | Vadose zone soil microbial communities from the Eel River Critical Zone Observatory, Northern California, USA - CZOApr15con2H3.8 metaG... | ecosystem: Environmental > Terrestrial > Soil >...
TAGGATGGTGACGACGACGGCGACAATAAGCACGCCGATCAGCACCGGCCGGAGGCTGGACTCTTCCGGCTGTTTTGTTGGACTTGTCTGAAGCAGTCCGCCCATCGCCAAAATTGTACTCCCCGATTCGAAATCCAAGACAAACCAACCCGGCGCCCAGCGAACACGTCCAAACCCTTCGGCAAGAATTCCAACCAACCATGAATTTTCGCCGGGCTGACGGAGCAAAAACGCTTGGAATCGCCTGAAAATAGTTTGTTCTTAATTGTTTTCAATGGTTTGCATTGGTGGTACGATGGCCCTGCATTTGCACCTTACAACCTGGACAAAATCAGCAGGAGGCCTCCCCCCATGTGGCGCCCTGAATCTGAAGAGCCCATGCAGCTGAATTGGGTTGCAATTCTTTCCTTTAGCGGATCGGTCGCGGTGAGTATGGCAATTTGGGTAGGCCTGTTCCGGGCCTATCAGCTTCTGGTGAGGTAGTCGGCGCGGCGCTTACCGGCAGCCTCTTCACCGGTCGTAGTGTAGCAACGCGAAGACGTCGTACTTCGCCAGCTTTTCCCGTCCTTTCAGAAAATCAAGTTCCACTACGAACGCCAGTCCCGCGATCTCAGCACCCAGACCGTGAGCTAATTCTGCTGTGGCGGCAGCGGTCCCGCCCGTGGCCAGCAGATCGTCCACGATCAGCACGCGCTGGCCTTTTTGAATTGCGTCTTTGTGGATCTCAAGCGCATTGCTGCCATACTCCAGGTCGTAGGTGACCTTGACCGTCTCGGCTGGCAACTTTCCGGGCTTGCGCACCGGGACGAACCCTGCATTCAGCCGGTACGCCAGCGCAGGGCCGAAGATGAAGCCGCGTGCTTCCATCCCCACGACCACGTCAATTTCCTTGCCAATGTAATTCTCGGAGAGCGCGTCGATCAGCGTGGCGAAGCCGAGCTTGTCTTTCAGAAGGGTGGTGATGTCGTAAAACAGGATGCCCTTCTTCGGGAAGTCGGGCACCTCCCGGATCAGCTTCTTCAGCCCATCATAATTCGCGGTCTTGCTCGCCATCTACCAGGCTCCTTCGATTCGAAATGCATTCAATCCCTTGACCGGCTCGGCTTCGGATTCTTCAACGTCATCCACGCGCGCGGCCCGCGGGCCCTCGCGCAGGCGCGAACGCAAACCAGACAACTGGTCACGTGTGCCCATGGCTAATACTTCTACGGTTCCGTCGGATCGGTTGCGAACCCATCCCGCAATCCCAAGGATGTGCGCCTCGCGCTCGACAAACCAGCGAAAGCCGACGCCCTGGACGCGTCCGCGGACCAGGAAGCAACGAGCTTGAGATATGGGTTGATCGACCACAATAGTTTTTTAAGCACTGTCATCCTGAGCGGAGTAGCTGCTTCGCGAAGCGAAGCAGCCGCGGAGTCGAAGGACCCCTACACCGCAAAAACCTTGCGCGACGCTTCAGGGAATTCTCCCGGCGAGCTCGAAAGCTCGGGGGAATTCCCTGACACGCCCCGGCATCTACCAAGCTCGCAGGGGTCCTTCGACTTCGTAGAAACTTCGCTTCGCGAAGTTCCTCCTACGCTCAGGATGACAGAAATTGAGAGCGCTAACGCTCCGACAAAACTCTACGCCCGCGACAGATACGTTCCTTCCGCCGTATCCACTTTGATCTTCTCGCCTTCATTGATGAAGGGCGGCACCTGCACGATCAGTCCGGTTTCAGTCGTGGCGGGCTTGGTGACGCTGGAGGCGGTCGCGCTCTTTAATCCGGGCTCGACCTCCGTCACGGTCAACACGACGGTCTGCGGCAACTCGATGCCCACAGCTTTGCCATCAAAAAACTCCACCTTGATCTGGAGATTTGACGTCAGGTAATCCACCGCGTCGCCCAGAACTTCGCGGGTCAGGTGGGTTTGCTCGTAATTGGAAGTGTCCATGAAGTAATAGCTGTCGCCATCGGCGTACAGAAACTCCATTTCGACCTCGTCCACATTGACCTTTTCGATCGGGTCAGGGGAGCGGAAACGATGCTCGAACATGGCACCGGTGCGCAAGTTACGGAGCTTGGCCTGGATGAAGGCGCGCAGGTTGCCAGGGGTACGGTGCTCGACGCTGAACACGGAATGTAGATCATTGTTGTGCTTGATGATCATGCCGGGGCGGAGCTGGGTCGCAGGAATCGACATTGCTGGTTTACATCTCCTTCGCTCTTCTTGGAAATTCTCGGCAGCGGGGCGGGACGCCGGGGCTTCCGCCAGACGCGGCTTGCCGCGCCTCTACGGTTAACGTTTCATTTTACACAGGCTTCGGGGCTTGTGGAAACTGCGGCCGCCAGTGAGCTTAGAGTAATTTATGGGCCCGGCCTAACTTCGACCCGCCCCTGCGGTGCCGCCCGTAGCGCCCTTCAGGGTCTAAAATAGGCTCTTGGAGGTTCTTATGCGCATTGGAAAATACGAGACTTCAGAGAGCAGCAGCAATGTCGGCACCGCCATTTCTTTTTTGCTGATCGGTCTGGGAGTAGGAGCTGCGGTGGGCATGCTGTTGGCGCCGAAGTCCGGCAAGCAGATCCGGAAAGATCTGCGCCGTTCCTACGACGACACCTTGGACACGATCTCCGAGTGGACCGACGAAGCGAAGGAACGTTTCGAAGAGGTAGTGGAGAAGGGCTCGTACCTTACCGAAGAGCTGCGCGCGAAGGCTGAACCGCTGACCCGCATCCTGCGGCGAGACTAGTCCACCGGGTAAAGACGCGCGGTTGCCGCGTGTCCCTTTGCCCGGGAGGCTTCCGCTGTCGGCGGGAGACGCGGCACGCCGCGTCTCTACGAATCGGTTTGCCGGGAGCTACGGCTGCGGTTGGTCGACATCCTCCAGCGTCTTTTTCTTCTTGCGCACGGTGCGGATAACAATTCCCACCGAGAAAACGCCATTGTCCTGCTTCTGGCGGAACAAGCGTGTTTGCAGATAGTCGGCCTTGAAGCGCAGAGCGAAGCGTGGGTTGATGTTGTAGTCCACGCCGCCGCCGGCGACCAGGCCCAGGCCGCCGCTGGTTTCGGCAAACAGCCGGCCATCATTCGAACGCGCCTCCCCACGGACGCCCGCGTGCCCAAACATCAACTCGCCAAAGGGAGTAAAGCGGTCGGACTTGCGGTAGGGGAACTGCACCCCGACCAGGTAGTTATAGAGCTTGGTGTCCACATTGAAGGTGGGGTCATCCCCGTTAAAACAGAGCGGCGGACACGCCGGAAACGGCGCAGGCACGGCGCGCGGAATCTTTGAGATCCCATAGAGGCCGTTCCCTTCGAAGACGAACCCCATCCATTTGGCCACATTCAGTCCGAGCGAGACGTTCCAGCCATTCGGCCGCGCGATGTGTCCGGAGTTGAACGACTCCGTCATCCCGTACGAGTAGCCGCCAAAGAGTTCGGCGCGAGGATATTGCGGGGCGGGCTGCGGAGTCTCTCCTGGAAACTGCGCCCACGATACGACGCACAGCGCAGCCACTCCCGCCAACACTCCCAGCATTCTCCTCACGATTCCTCCTTTAAATTCAGTACCCAGTACCCAGCTGTCAGTACCCAGGGAATGCGCTGCCCTCCTGGATACTGAGTACTAGGTACTGGGTACTTCTTTTCCAAACACCGTATTGTAGTGAAGCCGAATCTCGCCGCAGGTGCCCTGCTCGGGCGAATAGACGATGCAAGTGTCAAACGGCCGTGAGTAAACGTGCAACGACACGGCGCGCTGGTTCGTTTCCCGGGGGTTGACCACCCGGTGCACCGGCTCCTGAGGATCAACGGCGCACGGATTCTCCGCCGTCAACTCCACTCGGTTGGATGCCTCCAGGCGGCAATGGCCCGCCTCAATATCCTGAAATCCTACCCGGAAATTTTCGATCACCAACTTCCCGATGGGAGCCGCCATCCAGCAGTTCTGGTCGCGATGATTGTGCACCGAACTCGCCTGACCGACTTCCCAGCAAATGGCGATGAGTTCATAGAGCGCTATCTTGTCGATCAGGTTGCGGGTGTAGTGCTGCCGGTTCCATGTGAGATAGGGCGCCAGGCTTGCTGGATCAACCGGAGCCTCTTGCAAGAAAGTCCGAATCTCATCGGTTCGGTCGAAGGCCGAGGGCGGAAACGCCCGGAGACGCGTCACAAAATCGTCGAGAATAATGGCGGCAGGTTTCATTGTGTGGGACGGCTGCAAACCAGTCAGTATATCGGTTCGCGGGCGGGGGTGCCCGCGCCACACGCTCATTCCACGAACATGCAATCGCCATAGGAATAGAAGCGATAGTTGGCACCGACGGCGTGCCGATAAGCGTTCATCACGAAGTCCTTGCCGCCGAACGCGCACGCGAGCATCAGCAGCGTGGATTGGGGAAGATGAAAGTTGGTCAGCAGCGCGTCCACGACTTGAAACTGGAATCCGGGATAGATAAACAAATCGGCCTCGCCACTTCCAGAGTCGATGGGGCCGCCCGCAGCTTGCGCGGCATATTCAAGAGTCCGTACAGAGGTTGTCCCGACGGCGATGACGCGGCGCTTTTCTTCTTTCGCCAAATTGATGAGGCGGGCCGCGTCGGTGGAAATCTCGTACCACTCGCGATGCAGCTTGTGTGCCTCGACCGTTTCCACTCGCACCGGCTGGAATGTGCCCAAGCCGACGTGCAGAGTGATCTCGGCAACTTCGACTCCTCGGCTCCGAATGCGCTGCAGGATTTTCCGCGTGAAGTGAAGGCCCGCCGTGGGCGCGGCTACCGACCCTCGCTCACGGGCATAGATGGTCTGGTAGCGATCGCGATCCGCCGCACGGTCTTCGCGGTCGATGTAGGGCGGCAAGGGGACGTGTCCGACGCGTTCGACTCTGGGAAAGAAGTCCGCGGTCGGAGCAAAGCGGATGCGCCGTTCCCCAAAACTGCCCCGTTCAATGACCTCAGCTTCCAATTCAACGGGGTCGCCGAAGAAAATTTGCTCTCCGATTCCGATTTTCCGGCCCGGGCGAACCAGGCATTCCCATTCATTCGGATCGCCCGAAACTTGCCGGGTCAGCAGTACCTCGACCCGTCCTTGCAGGAAATTTCGCGCCGCTGGATTCTGGGGACTGAGGACCTGCGCCCGCTCCCCGCTCCTGTGTCCGTATAACCGCGCCGGGAACACTCGGGTGTTATTCACGACCAGCACATCACCCGGTCGCAGAAGATCGGGGAACTCCAGGAACGTGCGGTCCTGCCAGATTCCCGACCCACGAGCCAGATGCAGCATACGCGACCCGGCCCGGTCGGCTAACGGCTCCTGCGCAATACGTTCGGGAGGCAGATAGTAGTGGAAGTCAGAGACCAGCACCGGGAAATTATAGGGTTTGGAAGTGGACGGCCCCATGTTTTGATCCATATCCAGGGCGAGAAATCCCAAGTTTCACGGTTTTGGCGTTCGATTTGGTTGGAAGGTTTCCAAGACCTGCGGTACCATGACCGGCGGGGCTTGGGGAGAAGATGGCGAGCGAGCGACAGCACCGTCTGGCGATCGTCGAGTTTGGGCGTCTGTTGCACGACAGCGGGTTCGTCGCGGCCACGGACGGGAATCTCTCTGTGCGACTGGACGAACGCCGCCTGCTGGTTACCCCCACCTACATGAGCAAGGGCCGAATGCGGCCTTCCGATCTGGTCATTGTGGACAACGAAGGGAACCGCCTCGCCGGCAAGAGGAACGCTTCCAGCGAGATCGGCATGCACCTGCTGATCTACCGCCTGCGACCGGACGTGCAGGGCATCGTCCACGCGCATCCGCCGACGGCCACCGGCTTTGCGGCGTCGGGCATGGACCTGAACCAGCCTCTGGTATGTGAAGTCGTAGTCGGTCTGGGCGAGATTCCTTTGGCGCGCTATGGCACGCCTGGTACTCCGGAACTGACCGAGGCCCTCGAGCCGCTGGTTCCCGCCCACGATGCCATTCTGATGGCCAACCACGGAGTCGTGACATACGGTTCCACCCTCGAAAATGCCTACATGAAGATGGAGACCGTCGAGCACTTTGCCCACATCGCACTGGTGACCCACCTGCTGGGCCGCGCGCAGCCGCTCGGCGAAAAAGAAGTCGAGAAGTTGTGGGCAGTACGCCACCGTTATAATGGCGGTGGGAAATGCGCTCCGGCACGCGTTTCAGCTGCCAATGACGATCTCGGACGCGAAACCGACCCGAAAGAAACTTCCGGAAGCCGGCGCTAGAGCTATCCACTATCCCGCTCCAATTTGATTGCCGGCGCGAGCGACTCTCGCCACAACCCGGCAGCCCGCCGATGCTCACGAAAGTTCGATAGCGGCGTCTGCTAGAGAGTCACCATCCTCGATGCGGGGCACGAACCATGGTCAAGATTGCGGCGCTGTTATTTTTCATGATCGCGCTCGCCCCGTTGCGTTTGATCTCTCAGGCATCAGCGCAAGGAGACCTGGACCTTCCTCAGCCGAACGGCTGCCATCCAGTAGGCACCCAAACAATCGTTCTTAAAGACACAGATCGCACTCGGGATCTACTGGTGACCATGTGGTATCCGGCAGCGGACGGAAAGTCCACGCCGGCGCCCTATATGGACAAGAGAACGGCCGATGCAGTGGCGGAAGAGTGGAAACTTCAGCCCGGCTTCGAGGGTCACATACGTACCCACTCATCATCACAGGAACCGGTCGCGGTGGGAACGCCGTTTCCGGTTGTCCTTCTGGAGCATGGCTCGGGAGTCGTGCCGGCAATCTACACAGTTCTTGCTGAAAGCCTGGCGAGCAGCGGGTTCATCGTTGTCGCCACCAATCACCCGCCCGATTCTTTGATCGCGGTTTATCCGGACGGGCATGAAGTTAAATCCGCGCCCTATTGGCCAGTGGAGGCCGACCGACGGACCCAGGGTATCGCCATCGGCAAGTTCGCTGACGACGTTTTGGTAGCCGATGTGCGATTTGTTCTTGATCAACTTGAGCAAATGAACGCGCGCGATGCTTCCTGGCACAGCCACATGGATCTATCCAAGGTTGGAATCGTGGGCCACTCGATGGGTGGCACGACGGCAGCGCTGGCCACAAAAGAGGAGCGTCGAATTCTGGCCGGCGTCAACCTGGACGGGTCCACCTTTCCCGGCATGAACGACGATGTGCGGCCGGTTGAGCTGCACAAGCCGTTCTTGTTCATTGCAACGGAAGAGCATGCTTCCGATCCCGGAACCCAGGCGCGCGAGTTCGCCGGCCGCGAATCGGATTCTTACTATGTTGTGGTGCCGAGCGCCGACCACATGAACTTCAGCGACACGCGGCTGCTGACCAGCCGTTTCTCGCGGGAACAGCAGCCTGATCGCAACGCGTTTGAGCGCGCACTGCTTCTCATCGATTCGACTCGAAGCCTGGTGGAAGAGTTTCTTAGCAAGTATTTGAAAGGCGAGCACGCCCCTCACCTTGACGTAAATGTCAGAGTGGAGAAAAAGTACTTCTCAAAATAGCGACGGAGAGCGGGTCCAGCCCCTCCTCTCGCGATCTCTTACTCGCCGCCGATTCGGAACCTAATTCCGGCACGGAAACTCGCCGTCAACGCCGGGTATCCGACGACTTCGTTGTAGTGATCGTTCAGCGCGTTTTCGAGGTTGGCATAGGCCGTGATGCGCGAGTTGATCGCATACCATCCGCCGAGATCGACACGAGCGTAGCCTGGGGCGTGAGTAAACCCGAAACCGAGGAAATCGGAATCTGGCCGACGGCCTACGAAAGTTCCACCCAGGTTCGCGCCCCAACGCGATCCCAGGTAGGTGACGAGCAGACTTCCAGCATGCTTCGGACGGCGTAGAAGTGGCTTCCCGGCGGCCAACAAAGGGTCACAGAAGTTTTCCGGAGTGCAGAGGGGAGCTTCGAGTATCTGTGTCGAAGTGTAGGTGTAGGCGCCATTCAACGAAAGATACGAAGTAAGTCGTCCCGTGAGCTGCATTTCTGCCCCGTGCGCCATGGACTCGTTAAGGTTGACGTATTGCCCGCGGAACTGCTCGTCGCAACAGCTGAATGCGATCTGCCGCCGGAACAGACTGTTGTAATAGACGGCGCTCAGAGAGAATTTGCCGGTCATCAGGCTCTGCTCGATTCCAGTTTCAAATGCACGATTCTCTTCCGCTTTCAGATCCAGGTTCGGTTTTGTAAATGCGTCGTTCGGGAAGGATTCCTCAAAGCGCGGTTCCTTGATCCCAGTCGCGTAAGAAAACCGCAGGCGGGTACCCGAAAAGAAATTCCCGCCCCGCAGGGCCAACAGGCTCAACGCAACACGCGGTACCGCCTTGTCGCCGAACGTTTCGTTGTGGGCGTAGCGGACTCCTGCAATCGCCGTGAGCCGTTTCCACGTGATCCTCTGCTGCAGGTATGCCGCGTGGTTCAGACGCAGCCCGGCAATGGACTGCGTGAATTCGAATGGGGGCGGGGACTGGGTGAAGAACCGGCCATTCTCGTCTTCAAACTCGTACCCAACAGTCGTTTGTGCCCAAGTGCGCGGAGTATAGTCGCCCTGGTACATGAAGCCGGCACGGTTGATATGAGCAGTCGTCAGAAATGGGCAATCGATGAACCGGGTCAAGCAGTCCCGCCCGGAATCGGTGATGTCGTCCTCGTTGAGTCGCCGCGTGTTGTATTCGTATCCCGTCAGCCGGTGCTGCCAGCGCGAGGGCAAGGAGATGAGTAGCTCGCCGCTGGCAAGAAAGTTATTGGAGCGGGCGCGCTGATCTTCGTCTGGGGGAAGTAAGCGCTGCCCATTGAAATCCCATTCTCCTTGTACCCCGGTGCGACGGTTCGAATGCCGTGCCCGCAGGCGGAAGAGCACTGTCGGACTGATCTGAACCCCCACATTTCCGCCCTGTAGAGCGTTCCAGTAGTCAGCGTTCGGTCCTTGCCCGTTTGTGTGGAACTGGTCTGCGAAGGCGTTGTAATCGAAGCGCGAGCGGGCGCCTGCCAGCGAAACAAATCCATGCGCCGTGCCAAAGTTGCCGCCATCTGCGCCGAAGCGAAGCTCAGGCACTGCGGTTGTGCCATTGCGGGTGAAGACCTGCACTACGCTGGTCATCGCGTCGGAGCCGTACAACGTGCTCTGAGATCCGCGTTGAAATTCGACCCGATCAGCTTCAGCGAGCGGAACAGTGCCGAAATCGAACGTGCCGCCAGGTTCGTTCACGGGGACGCCGTCGACGAGAACCTTGTTGTAGCGCGAGTCGCCGCCGCGCACGAACAGCGATCCGAGCCCACCACGCTGCCCGGCGACGTTGACGACCGCTCCGGGTAGAAAACGCAAAGTGTCGGCAAACGCCACCGGCTGCATGGTTGTGATTTCGTCGCCAGTCAGTAGCGACACGCTGCTGGCTGTCTCCTGCTCGGGAGCGGGACTGCGGGTAGCGGTGACGATGACAATCTCAGAGGCGCTCGCTAGCTGTAACGCTACGGTCGCCATGGAAGACACGGCCTGTACTTCCGTTCGAGCAACGGCGAATCCCGGCGCGAGCACTTCAACGCTGAGCGGCGCGGAAGTGTCCACGTTGAAGGTGGCGAGGCCTTCACCCGACGTAGTCCTCACTTGAAGCGGCGCCGACTCACCCGCACGGTACAAAGACACCTGCGCCCCGGCTACCGAGGCCGAGTGCGGATCGACAACCTTGACGTGAAGCTCGCCAGCGAAAGCTGGCACGAACAGCAGAAGGGAAGTCACAAACCGAACAGCCAGGGAGCGGACCATACCGTCCTCCTTTACACGCGAAAGGGCTTTCAGGTAACGGTTCGCGCCGGTCTCCTGGCTTGCGAGTAAGGACTGTCTGAGTCCGTCTTCTGCGTCCGCCCTTCCCAGGAGTCTTTACAAAACTCCCAGTGGACGTCCGCTGTGTCCTCGCTTACAGTTGCGCGGCAGCGCGGGATTTTCACCCGCTTCCCTCGTAGCACCGGCACAGCGCCGGCCCACGATCATGCGCGAACCCAATTTTGGAAAGAGCGAACTAGCTCCGCAAATTTACCGGGAGAGTCGGGTGCAAGTCAAACAGGTCAGTCTTGTAGCGCCGGCATCCCTTCGGCTTCGCTCAGAGCAGACTCTGCCCACTGTTGCCAGGCCATCTTGGCCTCGCAGGTGGGGGCGGGACGCCCCCACGACAGCCGCCAGGACGGCGGCGCTACGCTAGAGCGATGGGGAATTCCTCTGAGCCAACCCGCGCCACGTTTTCTTCCGCGAACTTGGTCACACGTTCCAGCGCGGCCTGCAGTTGCGCGTGGTCGTCGCGCATTTGGGTCTCGTCGGCGTCTGCGGTAACGACTGTCTTGCGACTCAGCCGGACCAGCGCTTTCGAAAACGGTTTCGGGATCATGAAGTCGTCCCACGTTTTCAGCACCCAGGAGTTGCCGAGGGCGACATAGAACGCCGCCATCGGAATGCTCGTGACTTTGGAGAGCCCCACTGGCCCAGGTTTGGCCACATACTTCGGGCCGCGCGGCCCATCAATCGTGAATGCCACCGACTCGCCGCGTTCCAGGACGCTCTTCATCCCAATCAGTGCTCCAGCCCCTCCCCGGCTGCTCGATCCGCGCACTGCCACAAACCCCAGTCTCTCGATGATGCGTGCGATGTATTCGCCGTCGAAGCTGCGGCTCACCATGACAGCGATGCGCTGCTTCCTCCACATCCACGAAGCGGGAAAAACGGCGCGATGCCAGAAGGAATAGATGACAGGCTTCTCGAAAATTGCGTCGGGCTGAGAGGGCTCTTCTTCCCAAGAGATCGAATAACAGAGCGTCGGCCCGATGATGGAGACGGCGAGATATCCCGCCCAGCTGATGAGCCAGAGCAGTATTCTCTCGCGTAGCGAGAACTCGCGCTCTTCAGAAGCGACTTTCTGCGGAGGCTCAGCCGTGGCGGGAGAAGAACTCACCGGGCTATTTTAGTCGAGGGGACGAAAAGGTCTCAGGTGTCAGGCAAAGCGGGTGCCTCGCGCTGGACAAAGAGACGCAGCATGCCGCGCCCTACACAATCGTATTTTGAGAGCTGACACCTGATCGCTACGATTCCACATACGAGACGATCCACTCTCTCAGCCGCTGCCTGCGCTCGTCATTTGCGTCGAAGCGAATTCCTACGCTCTTGTCGGGCTTCTTCCAGGATACGTAGCCACGTAACCGGATGTGCGGCAGGGTCAGCACCGAAAACGACACTTCCACCAGTTGGCCGGGTTCGAGCTTTGCGGTACCTTTCATCGACATGCCGCCCGCACTGATCTCCTGGCTGGTCACGAGGAAGCGGGAGCTGTCGGCGGCCACCACTGTCACGTCGGTCATGACCGGGATGCGGACGTAGCGACGAAATTCGTGGAGCACGAGCGGCCGCGTGGAGCGCATCAACTTCAGCGTGGCGGACCGTTCCAGAGGTTCATGAAACATGGCATTGATGCAGTGCTTCGAGTACCGCATCGCATCCTGCGCGCTCCCACCCAGTCCGTAGATGACGAGGCGGCTGTTGGACGGCGAGCTGCGCGCCAGTTCAATGATGTGGCCCACCGAGTCTCCCAGAGGCAGCACGCAGGCATCGAACTTCTGCTTGTGCAAGCGCTCCGAGTCGGCATCGGAAACCGGCACGGTTTCGATTCCGAACTGACGGAAACACTCCGCCAGCAGGCTGGAAGAAGGCTCCGAAAGGTTAAACAGGGCGGCGCGAGCGTTGACTTTTCGGAGGATATGCGCCGGAACGGGGGCAGGCATGGGGGAGGTGCCAAATGGGTTTGTCATGAGTCCGGGGAATGAACTGCTTAAAACCCCATTCTGACGGGCGGTTTGGCGTCTGCCTAGGTTTCGAAGGGCCGAGGGTAATGGGCGCAAAGGGCACGACCCCTATGGCACTTTTGTACAGGAGCACCACCTCCTTTCGTGCTCTTCCGGCCCTGATGCCGGCGTCCCCTCCCCAACCATCCCCTGTCAGGTAAGATGTTGAGATTCTTCTGCCAGTCGGCTGCGGCCAGCAATGATCACCCTTAACGATATTCATTCGGCCCTGCGCCGGATTCGCGATTCTATCTACCTCTCGCCCTGCGCGCGCTCGGAAACCTTTTCGCAGTCGACCGCGAACGACGTTTATCTGAAGCTCGACAACCTGCAGCGCACCGGCTCTTTCAAGGAACGCGGCGCGCTCAACAAGCTGCTCTCGCTCAGCGGGGAAGAACGCGGGCGCGGAGTGATCGCGGCCTCGGCCGGCAACCATGCCCAGGGCGTTGCCTACCATGCCGGGAAACTCGGCATTCAAGCCCAGATCTGCATGCCCCTGACCACGCCCTTGATCAAGGTTTCGGCGACGCGCGGCTATGGGGCGGATGTCGTCCTGCACGGCGCCAACTACGACGAAGCTTACGAAGAGGCCTTGCGCCGCAGCCAGGCGGAGAGCCTCACGTTTGTTCACGCCTTCGACGATGATGCCGTGATTGCGGGACAGGGCACGATCGGCCTCGAACTGATCGAACAACATTCCGATCTCGAAGCCGTCGTGGTGCCGATCGGCGGCGGAGGCTTGATCGGCGGCATCGCTTGCGCCGTGAAGGAAACGAATCCCAAGATTCAGGTGTTCGGAGTGCAGCCTTCGCGATTGCCTTCCATGAAAGTCGCGGTGGCCGAAGGCAAGCCGGTGACGCTGAATGCGGCCTCGACCATCGCCGATGGCATCGCTGTACGCCGGGCCGGCGATCGCACGCTGCCGCTGGTGCAGAAATACGTGGACGACATCGTCACGGTGGAAGAGGAAGAAATCGCCAACGCGATTTTGCTGCTGCTGGAACGCGAGAAGACTCTGGCCGAAGGCGCCGGCGCGGCGGCGATTGCAGCTCTGGTTAATCGCAAGCTGCCATTTGTAGGGAAGAAAGTTGCGGTGCTGGTCTGCGGGGGAAACATCGACGTAACTCTGCTGTCGAGGATCATCGAGCGCGGCCTGGTCAAAGACGGACGGCTCGTCCGCCTGCGCGTGCATCTCGGCGACTTCCCCGGCGCGCTGAACCGCCTGACGTCCATCCTGGCTCAACATCGCGCCAACATCGTCGAGACTGACTACGATCGCGCCTACCACGGTGTGAATCTGGGCGAGACCGCGATCGAAATTACGATGGAAACGCGCGGTCCGGATCACATTGCAGAAATCATCTCGGCGCTGGGCGCGGCTGGGTATGCGCAGGAGCGGGTGCTGTAGGTGAGTGTGGGTCGGACACTCTTGTCCGACGCCGTTGCCGTTGATTTTGGTGTTGACCTTGACCCCGGGTGTCGCGGTCGGCAGGAGTCAAACCCAAATGCAAAGGCAAAATCAACAGCGACGGACAAGAGTGTCCGCCCGATACAATCACTCGAACTGCTTCCGAAACCGCTCCAGTTGATCCTTGATGTCTCCGACTTCCCGGTGCAGTGCGGACACTTCTTCCTCCAGTCGAGCAATGCGCTCGCCATCGCCGGAACTCCTGTCGCCGGCTGTGCGCGCCATCTGTGCTGCCTCCCGCGCCACATCTCCGCTGAGCAGGTGAGCCCAGCGCGCCTCTTTAGTCCCCGGCTGTCGTGGCAACACCTTGACTAGCGCGGGATCCCGCTGCATTAGCTTCTGCAGCGCCGACTGTACGTCGTCCAGAGCCTCGAAGCGGTGTATGCGCTCGGAGCGTCCGCGGAGTTCGCCGGGAGTCTGCGGACCGCGCAGCAGGAGCACGCACAGCACGGCAATCTCCGGACGCGTGAAGTTGAATACCTCCTGCAGACGGTGTTCGTATTTGGGGACGCGGCTGTCGGCGCCACCGGCGGGTCCGGCCAGACGGCGCTCCTGTAGCCCTCCGAGCGCATCGCGGATGGCATCTTCGTGCAACTGCATCACTGGATCGCGGTTCGATTTCTGGTTGCAGGCGTTCACCAGCGCGTTCAGCGATAGGGGATAGTATTCCGGAGTCGTGATGTCCTTTTCGATCAGAGATCCCAGCACGCGGACTTCGGTTTCGGTGAGCGAGAGTTCCATAGGTTCTTGTCGAAGGATCCGTTGAGATTGTAAAGGTTCGATCGAAGTGTGCGGGAGAACGCAAGCAAAAGTTCAACCGCGAAGCGGCGTAAGATGTGTATATCGTCATGAATTTCCGCCTTGCTCTGCTGGTTGTTCTTGCTTTATCAGTACGCCCCTTAGCACAGGTGCCCAAAAAACCGTCTCCGCCCTCATCGAAGCCAGTGGAATCCGCTGAAACGATCTATCGCAACCCCACCTTGGGTTTCCGCTACCGCATTCCCTACGGTTGGGTCGAGCGCACCAAAGAAATGCAGGAAGGGGATGATGTTGCAAAGGGCGAAGTCCTGCTCACTGTGTTCGAACGGCCGCCGCAGGTTTCGGGAGACACGATTAACTCCGCGGTCGTGATCGCATCGCTGAGCGCATCTGACTATCCCGGCCTGAAGAGAGCCGAAGACTTTCTTGGAACTCTGACCGAACTCACCGCCGCGCAGGGTTTCAAGGTTGATGGCGACCCGTCGGAGGCGCTCATCGATTCGCAGCGACTGGTCCGCGCCGATTTCTCTAAGCCGCGCAGCGATAAACTCACCATGCACCAGTCCACTCTGGTGCTGCTCACCAAGGGGCAGATTGTTTCTTTCACCTTCCTTGCGGACAGCGCGGATGGGGTCAACGACCTGATTGACGGGCTCGGTTTTTCGGTGCAGAAATCGAAGGCAAAGTAGCTCTTGAAGGGTGCGCCGCTCGATTTGATCGCAGGCCGAAATTTACCGAAATGGTACCTCTCTAACAGCAACAAAAAGCATGGGTTAGAGCTGCGGTTCGGGCTGCGATCTGAGCGCGTTTTGTGCTAAAATATGAACATCTCTGGTGACACCTAACTAGCAGAAATTTCAATAGTTTGAGGTCACCCGAGCACCCTGGTAGCGTCCACCCAGCCGGAGCGCTCGGACCGGCATTTTCCACGGAGCGGAATGGCCACGAAAGAAGTACAGACCGAAATCACTGACACCAAGAACAAGAACGGCAATCACGCCGACTACACTGCCGATTCCATCAAGGTTCTGGGCGGCATGGAGGCGGTGCGCAAGCGTCCCGCGATGTACATCGGTTCGACCGGCGACATGGGCTTGCATCACCTGGTGTACGAAGTTGTGGACAACTCCGTCGACGAAGCGCTTGCCGGACACGCCGACAAAATTGAAGTCACCATTCATCTCGACAACTCGATCACGGTTGTCGACAACGGCCGCGGCATTCCGGTCGACAACATGGACATCGACGGCGAAAAGCTTTCCGCCGCGCAGGTGGTGATGACGAAGCTGCATGCCGGCGGTAAGTTCGATACGTCGTCGTACAAAGTCTCCGGCGGATTGCACGGGGTGGGTGTGAGCGTCGTGAACGCGCTCAGCCACGAATTGGAACTCGAAATCTGGCGCGACGGTTTCACCTGGGAGCAGACTTACTCCAAAGGCGAGCCGACCAGCAAACTGAAGAAAGCGGGCGCAACCAAGAAACGCGGCACGAAAGTTCAT
>Ga0209701_10001392_pt1 | contig 15519 bp, 13 predicted proteins | sample CZO8metaG_4_FD_188356 | JGI IMG/M metagenome (GOLD analysis project Ga0209701, IMG submission 188356) | Vadose zone soil microbial communities from the Eel River Critical Zone Observatory, Northern California, USA - CZOApr15con2H3.8 metaG... | ecosystem: Environmental > Terrestrial > Soil >...
GCGGATAACCCCATCGGTTGAGCCCCAACCCACGAGCGTGACTTGGGCGTCGCTCGGGCCGAAGATCTTGGGCGGCTCCAGCAGGGAAAGAATACCTGCCATCTTGCGCATCCGCTTTTCGTGAATTGCCTGGCGCTTGTGAGGGTTGGTGAACTCGTCGCTGATCAGCACGCCTTCTTCGTCGTGTTCGTCCGTTGCGACGACGTGGATATAGCCCGGAGTGCCGGGCAGGGCGCGCGGCGAGATGCCACTTTCGGTCAACTCGTAGCGCTTATAAGAACCATTCGTAGGCGGCCTGTCGCCGTTGAGACCAATGATCTCTCCGCGCTCAATCGGCACATTGAAGTCCAGCTCTGACGGATCCACGCTCGACCTGCCTTCCGAAAGCAGCAGGTCTGAGAGGATGATTCCCGGGCATTGGAACTTGTCTACTAAATTGAAGAGCTGCGGAACGGTCTTAAAACAATCTGTGATCGTCGTCGGCGCAACGATGATCCGCGGGTAATCACCCTGGCCCGCCCCCATCACCTGCCAGAGATCGCCTTGCTCTGTCTTGGTGGGAACGCCGGTGGCCGGACCCGCCCGCTGGACGTCGATGCAAACGACCGGGATTTCCATCATCGCCGCCGACCCTAAGGCTTCGCTCATGAGGGCGAAGCCGCCTCCTGAGGTGGCGCACATGGCGCGGCAGCCGGCATGCGCCGCGCCAATCGCCATATTCATAACCCCGATCTCGTCTTCGACCTGACGCACCATGATGCCAAGCTCGCGACCGTGCCGGGCCATCCAGTGCAGCACTCCGGTCGACGGACTCATCGGATAGGCGCAGTAAAATCGCACTCCCGCCGCGGCCCCTCCCATCGCCAACGCCTGGTTACCCTCGAAGAACGCGAGTTTCTTGCCGGTGTCGGGGAGCGAGAAGGGAAACGGCTTGAAATGAGCAGCGGCATAGTCGTAGCCGGCCCGAGCGACACCCACGTTCTCGGCGATCACCGCCTCGCCTTTTCTCTTGAACTGAATCGTCAGGATCTCTTCGAGCGGTTTGAACTCGACTCCAATCAATCGCAGCAGAGCCCCAAGGGCGATGGTATTTTGAACCAGATCACCCTTGATGTTGGAAGCGAGCTCTTTGACCGAAAAGGAACAGAGCTGAACGCCGTCGGCGGCTGCTCCAGGCTTGATCTTGTCGCTGTTATAGAGGACAGCGGATCCGGCTCTCATGAGCTTGAGATGCCGATCCATGCTATCCTGGTTCAGAGGAATCAGCACGTCCAACTTGTCGCCCAGGCTGAGAACTGGTTGGTCGCTGGTTCTGAGCGTTAGAAAGATATGGCCGCCGCGTATGATGGACTGGTAGGCGTTGTAGGCATTTAGGTGAAGGCCGCGCCGCACGAAAATCCGCGCAAGAATATCTCCCGGAGTAGCAATACCCTGACCGGCAGCGCCGCCAATTCCGATGGCTAGATCAAATTTGCCCATGGCCGATCTCCTTAGAAATCGCCTCCCCCGCTCCTCAACCACACAGGTACTTCAATCGATTACAGACCCAACATCAAAACCATCTCCCTCTTCTTTCGAGCTTCTAAGACCTTATCACACTCACAAGCAGGAGATGTCAAAAGATTTTTTTGCTTCTCCTACTTATTAGCCCCCTTCCTCTAAAGTTGCAAGCTTCATTAAACCCTGGAGCGCGACGATGTGGAAGCCGAGAGGACCTGTTCCTTAGCGAGAAGCTGCGAGCCGATGCGTCAAGCTTCTTGTTGCAGGGTTTAAGGGTTCCAGGGTTTCAAGACCCTTCAACTCTGTAACCCTTTAACCTTAAACCTCCAGCTTGTTGACAGGCGATAAGCTCAGCCAGTAAAGTCCCATACTCAAAAACGAGAACGTGAACAGCCGATGACGAACTCCTCTCTACCATGGTTTGTGCGCAAGGATCTGGACGGCTTTTTCGGTCTCATGATCGACAACGTCATTCAGCTCATTCTCATTGTCAGCCTCTGTCGCGAGCTGATCCACCTGCCGGATTCCTACATCTTTGGACACATTCTCCCCGGAGCCGCGATTTCGATCCTCGTCGGAAATTTCTTCTACGCCTGGCAGGCGAGGCAGCTCGCACGAGAAACCGGACGAGAAGATGTGACCGCTCTCCCTTACGGAATCAACACGGTCAGCCTCTTCGCTTACGTTTTCTTCATCATGCTGCCGATCTATCAGGAGACCAAAGACCCTATATGGGCCTGGAAGGTGGGGCTGGTGGCCTGTTTTCTTAACGGCGTGATCGAGATCGTCGGAGCCTTCATTGCAGAGAGCGTGCGCCGGATGACTCCGCGCGCCGCGCTCCTCTCGGCGCTTGCAGGCATCGCCATCACTTTCATCTCCATGGATTTCAGCTTCAGGATCTTTGACCGGCCTTTGATCGCCCTGGTGCCGATGGCGCTCATCCTTCTCTCTTACTTCGCGCACCAGAGATTTCCCCTCGGCCTGCCAGGAGGGTTGGTGGCGATTCTCGTGGGGACAGCCCTCGCTTGGGGGCTCGGCGCCATCGCGGGAAAGACGTGGACCGTCAGTTTCTCTCTGGCGCTGCCTTTGTTCGACGGCGGTCGTCTGTGGGAAGCGCTCTGGAATCAAGAATTTCTAAAGTATATGTCGGTGATCCTTCCCATGGGGATTTTCAACGTCGTCGGCTCGCTGCAAAACATCGAGAGCGCCGAGGCGGCAGGCGACCGCTATCGCACCTTTCCATCGCTCATGGCGAATGGGATCGGCTCTGTCGCCGCTTCCCTGTTCGGCAGCGTCTTTCCCACCACGATCTACATCGGCCATCCGGGATGGAAGAGGTTGGGAGCCCGTGGAGGGTACTCGGCCTTGAACGGCATCTTTATAAGTTTTCTCTGCCTGACCGGAACGATTCAATCGGTGCTCACCTTCATTCCTCTGGAAGCTGGCATCGGGATTCTCCTTTACATCGGCATTATCATCGTCGCCCAGTCGTTCCAAGAAACTCCCAAAGAGCATGCGCCCGCAGTAGCCCTAGGGCTCTTCCCGGCCTTGGCCGCGTGGGGATTATTAATGGTGGAGACAGGCACCCGCGCTGCCGGGAAAACGCTCTACGAAGCCGGACTCGGCTCCTTTGCCCAAAGCCTAGCGATTCACGGCATGATCTCGTTGGAGCGCGGCTTCATCTTTACTTCGACCATCCTGTCCGCCATAGGCGTCTTTCTGATCGAGAGGCAATTTTTCCGGGCCGCCTTTTGGTCTTTGGCCGCAGCCGTCTTTGCCGCCATCGGAATCATTCACGCTTACGTCCTTACGCCTGGAGGCGTGGCGACCCGCTTCGGCCTTTTTGTCGCTCCGGAGTTCACGCTGAGCTATCTGCTTTTGTTCGCACTCTTCTTAATCGTTGGGCTTTGGGAGAGGAACAAGAGCAACTCCCTTTAAGCCTTTGCTCTCTCTTCGAGGGAAACCTTCAAGCCGATCCATCTGATCGTCCGAAATGCTCCCCATTTGTATTTTTCGGCCTGCATGATAGGAAAAACACGGTAAGTTTCGAATGCTTAAGAAGTCAAAGGCTGGCCGAGAAACGCAAATCAAGCAGCTTCTTGCTGAGAAGATCGCTCGCCTAGCGGAATCCCTTCAAGCCCGTAGTATCAAAGAAGAGACCAAGGTTCTTCGCCTAGAAATCCCCGTCTCCGGCGCCGACCCTCTATTCTGGCTTGCGGCACAGCGGTCGCCGATCAAATTCTACTGGGCGGACAGAGAAAAACATTTTGAGACTGCGGCTATCGGACAGGCCGATCTTGTAACTTCTGACGGTCCTGCTGACTACGAGACCCTATTTGAGAGGCTGGATCAAAAACTTTCTTCGGCCGATGGAGACGCGCGCTACTATGGCGGCTTGCGCTTTAACAACTACGGCGGCGCAGACAAAGCCTGGAGAGCCTACGGATCGTACCGCTTTTTTCTTCCTCGCTTTGAGCTTTCGCTACGTGATGGGAAGGGCTTCTTGGCGTGTTATCTGCTGACCTCCGGTGGCAGGGCTGTTTCACCTTCAACTCTCCTTGCCGAGTTGGACGCGCTGGTTTTTCCCCCACGGGAAGAAGAGGCAAAAATGCCTCGCCTGATAAGTCGGAATGATACTCCCGACCGACTAACTTGGGGAAAAAACCTGGATGCGGCGCTTGGCTCTCTGGAGGGTGGCGCGTTCAAGAAAATCGTGCTGGCAAGAAAGTCCTCACTGGAGTTTGACGCTAAGCTCGACCCATTGATCTTGCTCCGAAGTCTTAAGAGACAGACGAAGGATTGTTTTCACTTCTGTTTTGTCCCCAGTTCACAAACGGCCTTCATCGGGGCATCGCCTGAGCGCCTCTATGCCCGCGACGGCGGCGCTCTTAAGACGGAGGCGCTGGCCGGAACCCGGCCCAGAGAGAGCAATAGAGAGGCCAATGAGAGGCTCGCCCAGGAGCTTCTTCGAAGTGAGAAAGATATCAGGGAACACAGGATCGTTGTAGACGGGATCAAGGAAGCCCTATCCCCTCTGTGTCAAAGCCTCCAGGTGGATCGAGTCCGAGTTCTGACGCTGGCCCGGAGTCAACATCTGCTCTGCGCCTTCCAAGCGCGGCTGGGTGACGGAACAACAGACGCGCAGCTCCTTAGCCGCTTGCATCCGACACCGGCCGTCGGTGGATATCCCACGGCAAACGCTCTATCGGAGATCGAGCGCTTGGAATCTTTCGACCGCGGTTGGTATGCTGGACCTATCGGCTGGGTCGGCCGAGATCAGGTCGAATTCGCCGTAGCGATCCGCTCCGGGCTCATTGAGGGTTCAAGGCTTCACCTCTTCGCCGGGGCCGGCATCGTCAAAGGCTCGACCGCGGAAGGCGAGTGGAACGAGATTGAAAACAAGATCAGCGACTTCATCAAAGTTTTAGCCGGCTCATGAACCTCAGCGCGCCGAATCTCAACCAGCTATGGGCCAATTTGCTCGTCGAAGAGCTGGTCCGCAATGGGGTCGATTACTTTTGTTTGGCTCCCGGCTCGCGCTGCGCTCCGCTGACGACCGCCATAGCTTCGTCTCCCCGCGCCAAGACCGTCCTCCATTATGACGAGCGCGGAGTCGCGTTTCACGCCCTGGGTTATGGCCGGGCTACGGGCCGGCCTGCCGTTGTGGTCACAACCTCCGGCACGGCTGTCGCCAATGTCTTGCCTGCAGTCGTCGAGGCGTCGGAGGATCAGGTGCCGATGATCGTCCTTACGGCAGACCGACCGCCGGAACTGCACGACGCAGGCGCCAACCAAACCATCGAGCAAGTCATGATTTTCGGTCCGTACTTGCGCTGGGAAAACAATCTCCCCTGTCCGACGACTGAGATAAAACCGGAAACTGTACTGACGGCGGTGGATCAAGCGCTCTATCGCTCTCGTTCGTCGCCGCACGGGCCGGTTCATTTGAACTGTATGTTCCGCGAGCCTTTGGCCCCAGTGAGTTCCGGCGAAGATTACGGCACTTATCTCTCAAGCCTCGCGCGGTGGCAGAAAAGTGGCAAACCTTACACGATCTGTACGCTATCGATGCAAGCGGCGCACGAGGAGTCTCTAAACGACTTAGTCACGACGCTGAACAGCGCGACCCGTGGGCTGCTGATTGTCGGCGCCTTGAGAGATAAGACGGAGACAGAAGCGGTGCGGCGGCTTTCCGACAAGCTCGGTTGGCCCGTGCTGCCCGATATCACTTCCGGCCTCAGGCTGGGCGCCAACTCAACCCATACCATTGTTCATTACGACCAGATTCTAGCTGCGGGCAAATTCCTTAGCGCTCATCTCCCGGACGTCGTGCTTCACCTCGGCGGGCGCCTTACGTCCAAGCGGCTGCTGGAATACATTGAAGGCTCCCGGCCGAACGAATACATCGTCATTGACGATCATCCTTTCCGCTATGACCCCAGCCACCTGGCAACCGCAAAGATAGAATCCGCCATTGATTCTTTTTGCGATGCTCTGTGTTCACGTTTGAATTCGAGAAAAAGTTCGCCCTGGCTCCAAGATTGGCAGCGCGCATCGCGGCTGGTGGACGAGGCGCTGAAGAACTTTGCGGCGAAGAGTTCCGGATTGAGCGAGCCGCTCGTGGCGCGCTTGATTTCGCAGGAGATCGGCGCTCAGTGCGGATTGTTCCTGGGCTCGAGCATGCCGGTCCGGGACATGAATATCTTCGGCGCGACAGACGGGCCGCAAGTGCGGGTGGCTGCGAACCGCGGCGCCAGCGGCATCGACGGCACTGTCGCGTCGGCGACCGGATTCGCCCGGGGTCTCAATCATCCTGTGACGTTATTGATCGGAGACTTGGCGCTGCTCCACGACCTGAATTCACTCTCACTGGTGCGCTCTCTCGACCTACCCATGACTATCGTAGCTGTTAACAATAACGGAGGGGGCATTTTTTCCTTTTTGCCGATCGCCCAGTTCGAAGACATCTTCGACCGCTATTTCGGTACTCCGCACAACCTCGACTTTGAAGGCGCGGCCCGCATGTTCGGTCTTGGCCATGCGCGCCCGTCATCCAAGTCGGCCTTCGTAGAAGCCTATAAGGCAGCCGCCAAGAAACAAAAATCGACTCTCATCGAAGTTGTGACCCAGCGCAAAGAGAACTATGATCTCCACGTGGCTCTCCAGAAAGAGATTTCCTCCAAGCTAGGCGGCGCGTAACCTTCATGACGGATCTGTGCCGGTTGCATTACCTCACTTCCGGGAATCCCGGTTCCCCAGCGGTTCTCTTTCTCCACGGTTTTTTGGGCGCCGGCTCGGATTGGGAGGAGACTATCTCCGCTTTATCCGAAGAGTTCTACTGTGTGGCGCCGGATCTGCCCGGCCACGGGCAAACCACGAAAAGCTCCAACCCGAAAGCCTACTCGATGAACGGCGCTGCCAGGGCCTTACAAGCCACGCTGGACGAGTTACGCATAGCTCAGTGCGCCGTGGTCGGTTATTCCATGGGCGGCCGGCTGACGCTCTACTTGGCGGCCTTACATCCGGAACGATGGACTCGAGTCGTCGTGGAATCCGCTTCTCCCGGCATCGAGAATCCTTCAGAACGAGCGGAACGACAAAGACTGGACGAAAAAAAAGCTGAGGAGCTGGAGAAAGGAGATTTCGAAGCGTTTCTCCAATCATGGTATCAACAACCCCTCTTCGAGTCTCTCAAGCGCGATCGAGCCAGGTTTCAGCGGTTGCTGGGGCAGAGAAAGAACAATGATCCGCTGGAGCTGGCAAAGTCTCTAAGAGGCATGAGCACGGGAGCTCAGCCGTCGCTCTGGAACAAACTTCCACAACTGGAGGTCCCTCTCTTAGTCATGGCCGGTGAGTACGATACGAAATATCGACAGATAGGCGAACGGTTAGCCGGTCTGTGCAAGAAAGCTTCTTTCACGACGGTGTCCAATGCCGGTCACAACGTACATGTAGAAAACCGAAAAGAATTTATCAAGCAATTAAGACATTTTCTGACGGAACAACCTGAGGTGAATCATGCAAAAAATCAAGTGGCAACAAAGCGGCAAGTTCAAAGACATCAAATACCATAAGGCGGACGGGATCGCGAAGATCACCATCAATCGTCCCCAGCTTCGCAACGCCTTCCGCCCTCTCACGGTCGTGGAGATGATCAACGCGCTGTCCGATGCGCGCAACGACACGGAGATCGGCGTCGTGATCTTGACCGGCGAGGGCAAAGAGGCCTTCTGCTCCGGCGGCGACCAGAGCATCCGCGGCCACGCGGGCTACAAGGACGAGCAGGGAATGGATCGGCTCAATGTGCTCGATTTCCAGAGACTGATTCGCACCTGCCCCAAGCCGGTCATCGCCATGGTCGCGGGCTACGCTGTCGGCGGCGGCCATGTGCTCCACTTGCTCTGTGACCTGAGCATCGCCGCGGACAATGCGATCTTCGGCCAGACCGGACCGAAGGTGGGCTCGTTCGACGGCGGCTACGGCGCCACCTACATGGCGCGCGTCGTGGGTCAGAAGAAAGCCCGCGAGATCTGGTACCTCTGCCGCCAATACAACGCGCAGCAAGCGTTGGACATGGGACTGGTCAACGCCGTCGTTCCCTACGGCAAGCTCGAGGAGGAGACCGTGCAGTGGTGCCGCGAAATTCTAGCCAAATCTCCGATCGCGATCCGCTGCCTCAAGGCCGCCTTCAACGCCGACTGCGACGGCCAGGCTGGGTTGCAAGAATTAGCCGGCAACGCGACGATGTTGTACTACATGACAGAAGAGGCCCAAGAGGGGCGGAACGCCTTTATCGAGAAGCGCAAGCCGGACTTCGCTAAATTTCCCCGCCGTCCGTGAATCAACTCGGGAATGTTGATGGCGCAGCAGAAACTCTCTACCTGGATCTTGGCTGCTCGACCGAAGACGCTTGTGGCTTCGGTCTGTCCCGTCATCATCGCAACAGCCATGGCCCACAGCTCCCAAGCGCACCACTGGCCATCGGCGCTGGCGGCTCTTCTGGGAGCGGTTCTGATTCAGATCGGGACTAACTTTACCAACGACTACTTCGATTTCCAAAAAGGAGCCGACACGCCGCGGCGATTGGGGCCGGTCCGCGTTACCCAGGCGGGATTGATCTCTCCCCAGGAGATGAAGCGGGCGACGGTATTGGTTTTTGGTTTAGCCTCTGTGATCGGCCTCTATCTTATCCGGCGCGGTGGCTGGCCGGTCGTTATCATCGGCACAGCTTCGATCCTGGCCGGCATCTTGTACACCGGGGGACCTTACCCCTTGGGCTACCTCGGCCTTGGGGACCTGTTCGTTTTCATTTTTTTCGGACCGGTGGCCTTGGCAGGGACTTATTACGTCCAGGCATTGGATATCACCACTCCGGTCGTGATCGCCAGCTTCGCGCCCGGATTTTTGATAACCGGCATCTTGGTCGTCAACAACCTGCGAGACATCGATGAGGACCGACAGACGGGAAAGAAAACGCTCGCCGTGCGCTTGGGAAGAAGTTTCACCCGGGGTGAATACTTCTCTGTCATCGGATTGGCCTCCCTGATCCCGGTTCTTCTGTACATCCGCTCAGGTAAACATTTTGCTTCCCTGATCGCTGTTCTTGTTATTGTTGCAGCCATTCCGGCTTTCAAGACCGCTTTCACTAAAACTGACGGCCCTTCGCTGAATCGTCTGCTCGCCCAAACCGGCGGGCTGCTGACAATCTACAGCGTCCTCTTCTCGCTCGGCTGGCTCCTATGAAGCTGGCGAGGTTTGATATCTTCGAATACGAACTCCCTCTCGTCCAGCCAATCGTCACAAAGGGCCATAAGATCACCAGCCGGTGCGGCCTCTTAGTCAAGCTCTCAACCGATTTAGGCTCTATTGGTTGGGGAGAGGTAGCGCCCCTCCCGGGTTTCAGCCGCGAGAGCTTGTCTTTGGCCAAAAAGGACGGTCTCAAGTTGAAGACAACCTTAATCGGCTCCGAGTTGCCCGCTGACTTAACCCCGGAAGGAAAGGGTTGGAGCAGATGGATGCTTCTAGATGATTTGGTTCCATCGGTACGTTGTGGATTGGAGCTGGCGCTTTGGAACCTTCAGGTCACCGAAGAACCTCGAAAGAAAGTCTTGGTGAACGGTTTGTTGACCGGCTCTCATGCCGAAGTGCTCCGTTCGGCGCGTGAAATGGCTGAGTCGGGCTACAAGGCGGTTAAACTGAAGGTAGGAGGGCAGCCGATAGATCAAGAGATCGAGATCACATGGAAGGTGAGGGAAGCCATCGGGGATAAAGTAAACCTAAGGCTAGATGCGAATCGCGCCTGGAACTTGGATGAAGCCGTGAAGTTTGGCAAGGCGGTTTTCCCCTGCAACGTCGAATATATCGAGGAGCCGACAACGCGTCCGCAGGAGGTCGAAGCGTTTTTCTCCAGGTGCGGCGTGCCCGTGGCCCTTGATGAAACGTTGCTGGAGCTTTCTTTCGAAGCGCTTGAGAAGCAGCGCGGGATCGCAGCTGTCATATTGAAGCCGACTTTTTTGGGCGGCTTCCAAAGGGCGCTCCACCTGGCTAAAAAAGCGCAGAGCCTTGGACTGCAGCCGGTAGTCAGTTCGTGCTTTGAGTCCGGAGTCGGCATACTGGGCCTGGCCCGGTTCGCCGCCTTTCTCTCGCTGGAAAATGTTCCGGCAGGACTAGACACCTACCGTTGGCTCAAAACAGATCTATTGGTTCCCATGCCTGAAATGGATCGTGGAATGATCGAAGTGAGCCTGCCCATGGAGAGCGCCCACGTCGTAAAGATGGATCTGCTGCGAGAGATATGCGATGGATAAAATTCAATGCCCCCTCGATGAAGCTGCCGAGATTTATCGAGAGCAGCCGGCCCTGATCTGCTCCGATCGGGTGATTTCTTATCAGGAATATCGAAACTTAGTCTCCACTACCGCACAGAAACTAAAAGAGCTGGGGGTCGAGGAGGGAGAACGCGTCGCCATCCTTTTGCCCAATGACTGGAGATATGTCATCATCATGATGGCACTGCTTAGGATCCGGGCCATCGCCTGTCCGCTGAACAACCGCGCACCGCCCCAGGGGCTAAGAACATTACTGGATAAGATCGCGTGTCAAAAGCTCATCACTTCATCCCGGCAGACCGCCCGCGAAATCTTCGGCGACGGAAAAGTCTTCGAACCACAGGAGCTGGTCAAGTCTGAAGATGCGCGACAGAACAGTCCGGCCCAAATTGAGGTTGACCTCGAACAGCCCGCGACGATCGTCTTCACTTCGGGGAGTCTGGGAGTGCCTAAAGCCGTCCTGCATTCCTACGGCAATCACTATTACAATGCCAACGGGTCCAATCAGAATATTCCGCTGCAACCTGGCGACCGCTGGCTGTTGGCCCTTCCTCTCTTTCATGTGGGGGGACTGAGCATTTTGTTTCGCTGCCTGCTCAGCGGGGCTGCCGTCGTCATCCCGGAAAAAGACGAAGGGCTTGAGGGATCGCTCATCCGATATAACGTAACTCATCTTTCCCTTGTCCCGACGCAACTGTACCGTTTATTGCGTGAAGAGAGCGCGAGCAAAATCCGCAGCAAGTTGCGAGCCATTCTGCTCGGAGGTGCGGCGGTTCCCATGAACCTGCTCGAACAGGGTTTTGCTTACGGCTTACCCCTTTACACCAGTTACGGTTTGTCTGAAATGGCATCTCAAGTCACGACGACCTCGGCAGATACCTCCCATGCCAACCGATTCACCTCTGGAAAAGTATTGCCGCACCGCCAGCTCCGCATATCCGAGACGGGAGAGATCTTAGTCAAAGGAGAAACCCTCTTTAAAGGTTACATAGAGCGAGAAGGCTCAGAGCTGCCAGTCGATAGTAACGGATGGTTCGCCACCGGCGACCTCGGGCAGCTTGACCCCGACGGGTACCTCACCGTAACGGGCCGAAAGGACAACATGTTCATCTCCGGAGGCGAAAACATCCAGCCGGAAGAGATTGAGAGGACTTTGTGCGAACACACGGCGGTGACGCAAGCTGTGGTTGTGCCTGTTCCCGACGAAGAGTTCGACAGCCGCCCCGTTGCCTTCGTTCAGACCAGAGACGGGAAATTCAACCCGCAAGAGATGGCCAAATTTCTGGAGCAACGGCTGGCGCGATATAAGATTCCCGTCGCCTTCTACGACTGGCCGGAGTCCGCAGGAACAGAAGGAATGAAATTTAACCGCGAGATTTTCCGAAGATTAGCCGGTCAGACATCCACAAGAGCAAACCCAAAGTGAGCACCCCTTCCGGGGTTCCTTCCTAGCTGAACCAGTCGATTGCTGCCAGGCGGGTCTTAACGTGAATGGTGGCGACTGGCAATCCTCACTGCGGGCTGGTGGGAGAAAAGATAGAGGCGGCAATGAGCGTTACCGGTAGAACTTAGACTTTGGGCAGCTCGTTCACGATTCTCCACACGCCGTAGCCGAAGACAGCGAGAATCGCGACTCCTATTATGATGGCTAATACATCGAGCATTCTAACCTCCCGCCAATTTCTTGAGATGCGCCCCAATCTGCTTGTTGAGTCTCCGCAAGACGTCAAGAAGTAAAGCCACTAAGAGGAGACCCACGATTGCGAATATCAATTTTATACCCGTTGAGTCTCCCAGAAGTAAACTTAGTGATCCTCCTCCAATCGCCGGATGGAAATCCAGACCAGCCGAAATATCTCCGTGTAGTATTTTATAGCTTCCCTAAGATACTTCTCGTCCGCCAAACCAGTTCCTCCCCACGCTGGTACGCTTCATTTCAATGTGAAAAAACTTTATCGCAGTAGGCGGGAGAAGGCAACAGGACCCGGACATACAGTCGATCTCTTATCCATGGGCGCGACGTTCCTCGTGGCGTTACCACCCGCTTCGGCCTTCTGGCCGCGCCCGAGTTTGTCGTGAGCTATCTGCTGCTGTTTCTGCTTTTCTCAGCCGTGGGCTGGTGGGAGAAGAGGTAGGCCTCCTCACTTCAACAGAGCGTTAAGCACCTTGCAAACCAACTGAAGTTGCCCTGTATCAACTGTAGCTAGCTTGAAGAAATCGTGCCTGACTCTTTTGGGTGGGACGCCAGGTATTCACGTACTTCAAGGTTCATCTTATCAATTTAACCCTCAGTCGCGGCCTTGTAGTTTTCAGGGTCCGACGTGACCCATCACGCTTAAGCGGCCAAGCGTCAATCGCGGCCTGTTCGCCTCCGAGGGTTGCCGCTGATCGAACCAATCTTTTGAATGGTCACACGGCCTTCTTAAAACGCACAACGTCTACCGTGAGGCGAGCGGCAGGCTTTGCCCGAGATGCTGCCAGCTTCTCCATAGTCTTGTAGACGGCCGAGTGAAAGTACTTTTCACCGCACTGCTGGCAGACGCCTGCCGGGACGTTTTCAATGACCTTCAGTTTTCGTCCCCAGCGGAAATCAACTTTAATCTTCTGCTGAACAACCCTACCTTTACAAAAGTAGCACTCTGTCATTGCGTGGTCACCTCGCCTTTCGTGTTTTCCACCCTGTTCCCCATTCTTGAAGAGCCGATCCTTACCACGCGTCTTCACAGGTAATCTTCGGGCGTCCTGTAAGGAATCAGATCGGCAATAGATTTAAAGTGGTGGTCGTACGCGACAATCGCCTCGCATCTTGCGACGTAGGCACTGATCGCATGAGGAATATCGCTGGCGTCTCTCAATGCCATGAACCTCCGGACAAGACGCCTTCTCTCTGTCCGAGACGAGAGCGGCAGAATGCGCAACGGAAGTCGAAGTATTTTCTCCAAAGCTGCTTTTCCGAAATTGCATCCTGTGTCTAAGTCAGGCGCATTTTCAAGCGCAAAGATATAAAGCTCGTGCAGAGCATAAAAGGAAGCCGCGGCAGCGATGAGTCCAGAGCTGATGTTGGCAAACAGTCTGTCAACGGCTCTGGAACGCTCGACTTCAGTAGAATGGGTGAGCGTATAGACGAGGAGAACTGAGGTATCAAGATAGACCAACTATTTGGTGCCCGTTACTTGCTTTGCTGCGGCAAGCTTGCGCTTCGACAGGGTAAGTTCTTTCTCGCTGGTTAGAATCCTTCCTAGGCTACTTCTCCGGGCACGATGAAGAAGCTTGTGCACCGACTTACCGCGAATATATCTTCCGAAATCCTTAAGCTCCATGGTTGCAGTCTACCTCCGCCGGGAGTCTAGTGTCAATCGCGTGTTCCCGCAGACCCTTATAGCGCAGAGATGCATCGCGGCATACTAAGGTAGGTTACGTGTCAAAACTCTCCACCGCCGCAACGCAAGTGTTCACGTGGATGGTCACAGTGTCGTCGGTGTTGACAGCGTAACCGCCGCCTAGCAGCGCCGCTACGGGAATCCCGTGCTTCTTGCACTCTCCAAAGACAAGCTCGTCGCGCCTCTTAAGTCCTTCTATCGTGAGTTTTAGATCCCCTAGCTGGTCTCCCTCATAAGGATCCGCGCCGGCCTGATAGAGAACAAAATCAGGCTTGAACTTCTCCATGATCGCCGGAACAGCCTTTTCCAGATGACCCAGATACTCCTCGTCGCCAACACCGTCGGGTAGATGGATATCCCAACTGCTGTCCTGCTTGAGCGGATAGAGATCGCGCTGGTGGATAGAAAAGGTATAGACGCTTTCGTCGTCCTTGAAGGTAAAGGCGGTGCCGTTTCCCTGATGGAGATCGCAATCGATGACGGCAACTCGGATGCCCTTTCTTTGTTGCTGAAGGTTCCTTATCGCCACCGCCATGTCATTGATGTAGCAGAATCCCTCGGCATGGTCGGGAAAGGCATGGTGAAAGCCTCCAGAGAGGTTGACCGCGCAGCCTTTGTGCAAAGCTTCTTTACAAGCACACACCGTTCCTCCGGTCGCTAATAGAGAAGCCTGAATGATCTCTTTGGAAATGGGCATTTCGGAAGAAGCGGTGCGCGGCGTGGAGCGCGCCCGCATCAGGTCTTCGACATATCCGCGGTCATGAACGAGAAGAAGATCGGCGCGCGTTGCCGGGTCGGGCTCGATCAGGTTTTTTCCAATGATGCCGCGTTCGCAGAGCCTTTGATAGACCAAGCGGTATTTCTCCACCGGAAAGACATGGACTCCCAGATCCGCGAAGTATCCGTCCGCGTAGACGAAGACAGGCGGCACTAAAACTCTCCGCGAAACAATCCCCGCTGCCCGCGGCTTTCGTCCACCGCCACCTCCATGAAGCGGAGCCTTGCTGCCGGAAACTTCTGCCTCACTTGTTGACGAATCTGGCCTGCGATGTATTCCGCCAGCAGCTCAGTGCTCGTGTTCACAAGCGGAAGAAGGATGACGTCGCGTTTAGGAAGCACGATCCGCTGACTTTTATAGAGAACTTCGACCTGCTTGCTATTCTGGCGGATGGATAGAACAGGACTGTCTTTTTGTATCAACGTGCGGTGATCCAGCTCGTCGCAGACTCTTTTGACCAGCGGCTTGAATGTAATGAAGTCGAGCACCACTCCCGCCTGGTCCAGCTCGCCTTCGAGGGCGACGGAGACCTGATAGTTGTGCCCATGCAACGCCTCCCGGCGGCCGTTCGCGAAGATCAGAAAATGGGCCGAGGCGAAGTTAAAATAATCCTTGGCGACCTCGATGCTGAATTTTTTTGCCATAGCGGGACGTTAGCCAAATCCGACTCTTGTTGCAAGACGACGAGTGACAACGAGGGAATCCGTCGGCGAGGGCTCCGACGGAAGCCGACAAGCAGCAGACGTTTAAGTATTTAGAGTTCCCCGCGCACCGCCATTAGTTCTTCTCGATGCAGGATATGTAGTTTTGTATGAGGTGATCTTCGATGAAGTCGGGCAGCGGGAGATTTTGCTGCTTGAGATGGGTGACCTGGTCGAACAGTTTCCGCAGGCCGAGTATCGAACCTTCGAAGCTGTCCAGGAGGAGATCCACGATTCGCATGTCGCTGGCGAGCTTGCAATGCCTGTCCAGGTAGCGCTTGAAATCGGCGAGGGTGACCATGCGCTCGCCGACGCGGGCGATGACATCGGGC
>Ga0209701_10001394_pt1 | contig 15517 bp, 6 predicted proteins | sample CZO8metaG_4_FD_188356 | JGI IMG/M metagenome (GOLD analysis project Ga0209701, IMG submission 188356) | Vadose zone soil microbial communities from the Eel River Critical Zone Observatory, Northern California, USA - CZOApr15con2H3.8 metaG... | ecosystem: Environmental > Terrestrial > Soil >...
AAGATGGCCGAGGCGATGAAGCTGGCAATCGAAGCGGGACGTTTGGCCTATCTTTCAGGGCGCATGCCGCGGCGGCTGTACGCCAGCGCTTCCAGTCCAGCCACTGGCGTGGTCCGCTGACAGGCGGGCTCGCCTTTTCCTTGCTCTCAACCACGAAAAGTAGTAAATGGGGCTTGCCAAAGCTGGGCCATGTTCCTGGCCCTTAACTCTCAACGCTTTTCAAAGGAGCCAAACCCATGAAATCTATCTTCCGTCCCATAGGCGCGCTGCTAATGTTGCTGGCGTTTGCGATGCCGCTGTGCGCTCAGAACCCTAATGTAGCGATTAAGCTCGAAGCCGGCACGGGCGCCGGCGAGTATTGCGTAAAGGGCAGTCTCAAGAACCTCAGACCGACTTTCATTGCGGTGTCGTACATCGAACTCTGGATTTACGACGCCAAGACGTGCAAAAGGATTTGTGTCACGCGCAAGGTCATCAACCAGAGGATCAAGGCCTGCGACACGATCGACTTTGAGCTTTGTTGCAAGAATCCTTCGCCGGCCTTTGTCCCGGCGATCTATTACGTGCGCGTACATCATAGTGCCGGCGTAAACGAAGAGTGGGCCTTTACGTCTTAGTTGCGCCAACGTCATTGAGACGGCCGAGACGTAAGAAGCGCGGGACGATCAATAAAGAGCAGCGTCGCTAAGCTCGTCTTCCATGACTCTCTGTCGAGACTGAACATCGAAGCGTAGCTCGTGCTGCAGCTACACGGACTCAAGTTGGTCGCGGCGTTGCGCGGCGTTGGCGCTCCCGTGGTGAAGTCAGCGTTGTTATTGTTCGTGTCCTGACAACCACTCAACTTGCGTAGGTCAGCCGTAGTATTGCTCGGCGCGGCCGCGTTGTCGGCGGTACTAGACCCTTCGCGGCAATTAGCGGTCGTGCCGTAACCAACGAAGTCAAGGATCGTCGCTCCCGAAGGGCAGCCGACGGCGCTGAGCGCGCTCGTGCCGTTAACCAGGGCGACCTTACCCGAAGTAGCGGCCATCGCGATCGCTCCAGTCGTAACGTCCGGTGCCGGCAGTGGAATCCCGACGGCGCCGCCCGAGGCTTCCTGGATCAGGAAGTATTGTCCGGGTTGCAGACTTATATTGGGAAGAGCCGTCACGGAAAAGCTCCCCGAGGTTGAAGTAGCGGCCGAATACTGGACCGATAAGCCATTCAAGCTCACGGCTGTATTGCCGCGGTTAAAGATTTCGATGAAGTCGTTTGTGTACGAAGCGCCGGAATTGCCGCCACCGCCATACAACTGACTGATTACCAGCTTGGTTCCATCGTCGTCGGTAATCCCGCCTTGTCCCTGGTTATCGGAAATCGTTGCGTTAGTCGGATTCGAGAGGTTAACGAAGTATGTCTCACAAATTGCTTCGTTGGTCGTGTCGCCGTTGACAAGCACGTTGATTGGTTTGGTGGTGTCGCCGGGATTGAACGTGAGCGTTCCGCTGGTTGTCTGATAGTCGGTGCCGGCCGCGGCCGTAGCGGGGCTCGCGGAAGAAGTTGCATAGTCCACAGTCACAGTCTGAGTACTGGAAAGCGACAGCGTGACGGTGAAGACCGCGGGTGTCGTGCCGCTGTTCCCCTCGGTAACCGTCACATCACTAATGCTGAGCGCCGGGCTGTCGTCGTTCTGAATCGTGCCGACTCCCTGACCATCCAGAGTTGTTGCCCCTGAAACATTGGTAACGTTGACGAAGAACGTCTCGTTGGTCTCGAGCGCCGTGTCGCCGTTGACGGTTACATGGAAGGCGTAAGTTTGCTGACCCGCCGCGATCGTCTGCCCGGTAAGACTGCGCCCCACGTAGTCATTGTTGGCGACGGTTGCGGTGTCATCCTGTGTGGCTATGTCAAAGGTTACGGTAGCGGGCGCGGCGGCCGACAGGCTGACGGTAAAAGTAAACAGCTTCGTTCCGCTGTTGCCTTCGGTGAGCGAAACATCATTGATCGATAGCGCCGGCAGGTCGTCGTTGCTGATTGTGCCGATGCCTTGCCCGTCCAAAAGATTCGCGCCGCTGACATTCGTCAAGTTAACAAAGAAGGTCTCGTCGGGTTCGATGTTGGTATCGCCGTTCACCGTGACATCGAACGTGTAAGTTATCACTCCGGCGGGAATCAACTGATTCGTGAGACTCTTCGCGACATAGTCGCTATTAGCTGTCGTCGCCGTGTTGTTCTGGGTTGCGATGTCGAAAGTGATATCAGTTGAAGGCGCCGGCGCCGACAAGCTGACGGTGAATGCCGCGATCGTGGTTCCGCTGTTACCCTCCGTCACCGTCACGTCGTTTATCGAAAGGTTCGGCGGTACACCGGCTGCGCAGTTGTTTGTTGGCGAAGCAGTGTTGCGCGGGAACGGTCCGGAGACTAAGAAGTCTGCGGCGTTGTCGTTGGTTTCCCTACAGCCGCCGCCTTTGCGGAAGTCGGCAGTGGCGTTGCTGCCGCTGGTTAACGACGCCGGGCCAGATCCTTCATAACAATGGTTCGCGGTGGCCGCCGTGCCGAGGTAACCAACTAAGTCGGCGATCGTGCCGTTAACCGGATTGAACGGCGCGGTTCCATCATCGCCCGGACAGTTACCGGTGAGCAGTGTCGTGCCGGCGACCAGTGCAACCTTGCCGGCGGTAGTGCTGGTTAGGTTGATGGTTCCGGTTACGTCCGCCGCCGGCGGTGCCGCGCCGACCGCGCCGCCAGAGGTCTCCTTAATTAGGAAGTAATGTCCCGGTGCCAGCGTGCCCGACGTCAGGTCGGTCTTTGCCCAGGTAGCGCCTCCGGTACTCAAAAACTGCGCCGAATAGGGAGTCAGCGAGAAGTCGACGGTCGTGGTACCGCGATTGAAAAGCTCTATGAAATCATTAGTGAACGACGCGCCAGTGAGACCGCCGCCCGGATAAACCTGACTGATCACCAGACTAGCGATGTCGTCGTTCTGGATAGTGGCGAGGCCCTGTGCGTCGCCGATGGCCGCGCCATTGGTGGCGTTGGTCAGGTTGACGAAGAAGGTCTCATCCAGCTCGACCAGCATGTCGCCGTTGATGGTGACGTTGATCGGCTTGCTGGTATCACCCGGATTGAACGTGAGTGTGCCAGTGGCCGACTGATAATCATTTCCCACAGTCGTCGCAGTGCCATTGGCAGTTGCGAAATCTACAGTCACTACCTGACTGCTCGACGGCGACAAAGTGACGTTAAAGGTGGCAATGGACGTGCCGCTGTTACCTTCCGCGAGGCTGATATCGTTAATGACTAACGTCGGCGTCGGCGGAGCCGGATCGTCGTTGGTGATCGTGCCCTGGCCCTGATGGTCCGTGAGGGTAGCGTTCGTCGGACTGGTCAGGCTGACGAAGAAAGTTTCGTTCTCTTCGAACGTGGTGTCGCCATTGACCAGAACCGTCAGCGGCTTTGAGGTCTCGCCGGGGTTGAAAGTGAGCGTACCGCTGGTTGATTGATAGTCACTGCCCGCGGCGGCGGTGTTGTCAGCGGTCGCGTAGTTGACCGTCACCGTCTGACCGCTGGCGGCGGAAAGCGTGACCGTGAAAGTCGCCGGAGTGGTTCCACTGTCCCCTTCAGCGACCGACACGTCATTGATTGAGAGAGATGGAGCGAGATCGTTGTCGTTGATTATTCCCTGTCCCTGATTGTCGACAATCACCCCATTTGTAGCGTTGGAGAGATTGACGAAGAAGGTTTCGTTCGGTTCGTCGAGGGTGTCGCCAAGGATCGTGATCTTGATGGGCTTGCTAAGTTCGCCGGGAGCAAAGGTAACTGTGCCAGTCGCTGCTTGATAATCCAGTCCAGCGGAAGCCGTGCCATCGGCGGTCGCGTAGTTCACCATCACCGTTTGCGCACTAACGGTCGAGAGCATAACCGTGAAATCGACAGTCTTTGTTCCGGTGTCGCCTTCGGTCACGGTCACGTCGTTGATAGTAATGTCCGGCTTACAGTCCCCAACCGCAGAACTACTGTTGCGCGGATTAGGCGTGGCGATAAAGAAGTCAGACGCATTCTCGTTTGTGTCTAGGCAGCCGCCGGCCTTGCGGAAGTCTGCTGCGGTGTTCGAGGGCGCGGTCGCGGGTGCTGTTCCTTCATAGCAATGACCCGTGGTGGTGGCGCCGTTGCCATAGCCGACAAAGTCAACGATGGCGGTGTTGCTTGGATTGAATGGTGACGTGCCGTCGTCTCCCGGACAGGCCGCTGCGGCAAGTGCCGTCGTGCCCAGAGCCAGCGCGACTTTGCCTGAAGTATTCCCCATTGAGATCGTGCCCGTGGCGTCCGGCGTGGGCAGCGCGACTCCGTTCGTCGTGCCACCTGATTCCTGGACCAGGAAATATCGCCCCGGAGCAATCGTGCCCGCGGTCAGGTTCGTCTTATTAGCACCAAAATTCGAACCGACGCCGGCGTACTGGATCGAGTAGGGCGTGATCGAGAGATCCACGGTCGTCGTGCCGTGGTTGTAGATTTCGACGAAATCATTGCGGAAGGGCGCTCCGGAGTTATCGCCGCCGCCATAGACCTGACTGATTAACAGGTTAGGAGCGTCGTCGTTCTGAATCGTTCCCAAGCCCTGACTATCTGAAACAGAGGCATTTGCTGAAACATTCGAGAGGTTCACAAAGAACGTCTCGTTGGGTTCAACCAGCGTGTCACCGTTAACGGTGACGTTGAAGGTGTAGGTTGATTCGCCTGCGGGAATCGTCTGGCCGGTCAGGCTGCGCGCGACATAGTCGCCGCCGGCGGACGTAGCGTTGCTGTCTTGCGTGGCGATGTCGAAAGTGATTCCGCCTGCCGGCGCCGGTAATGTTGACGTGACGGTGAACCCGAAAACGGTCGTTCCGCTGTTGCCTTCGTTCGCGGAAACGTCGTTGATGCTGAGCACCGGGCTATCGTCGTTCAAGATCGTTCCCAATCCCTGGCCATCGCCGACACTTGCCCCAGTGACATTCGTGACATTTACAAAGAAGGTTTCGTTCGGCTCGATGTTCAGATCGCCGTTTACCGTAACCGCGAAGTTGTAAGTCTGCTGGCCAGGCGGGATGGTCTGACTCGTCAGAGTACTCCCGACGTAATCGTGGTCGGCAACTGTGGCGGTGTTGTCCTGGGTCGCAATATTGAAAGTGATGCCACCAACAGGCGCAGGTTGATTAAGGCTGACAATGAAATTGAACATGGTCGGGCCGGAGTTGCCTTCGTTTAAGCTCACGTCGTTGATGGACAGTGACGGGCCGTTCACAGTCAGCGTCGCCTGACTGCTGTTGGCGGTCGTCGTTCCATCAGTGGCACTTGCGGTGATGTGCGCGGTGCCGGGATTGTGCGCACTGACGATCGCCGTCGCGATACCTGTGCCCGGATTTGTCGAAGTGGAATCAACCGTCGCCGCCGTTGGGTTGTCCGACGCGAGGGTAATCGTCACGCTCGTCATCGCACGGCCGAACTGATCGAAAGCTTGCGCCGTGAATTGAGTTGTTTGGCCGACGTTGATGGTCGCGGCCGGCGGCGAGATCGTCACCGTGGCCGGATGGCCGGGGCAATTGCCGAAAGGCGTGCCGTCAACTTTCAGGCCCGGCGAAAACTTTCGCGCGCCGGCGACGCTTGTATGTTGCACAAAGCTTCCGGTGATGTCGGGCGCGCGCGTCAGCGATTGAGCATTGCCGCCGTCCAACCCAGTCGACCCACCGTAGGAAAACTCGCTGATGAGATTGCCCGCTCCGTCGCGAACCAGAACCGTCAGGCCGCCATTCGTCAGCGACAGGCCGCTGGAAGAAGTGGCTTTCACGACTTGAGCACAGCCAAACACCGGATCGCTCGGATTGAAGGTTCCCCCGCCAAATACGACGATGGCCTCGCCTGCCGAAAGGGTCGTTCCCGATGCGAAGGTGAAGCGCGTCGTTTCTGTCGTCCCGCCGGTTGCCCGAGTCTTGATCGTCCACCCGCCGAGTTCGATCGCGTCGTGCGCGGTTCCGTTCACCAGTTCAATAAACTCGTCCTGAGTTCCGTCGCGGACTCCATCGTGATTAGCATCGCCGGCAAGGCCAGTGGGTGGGTCAGCCAGGACTTCATTAATGAAAATGTTGCGTGCAGGATCGCCCGTGAAGGTGACAGTTACCGGATTGCTGTCGCGACCATCGCACTGGACGGAAAGATTCACCGTGCCTGTGCCGCGCAGATCCGAAGGGGCCAGGACACGGACTTCGTCCAGCCCGGGCATGTCCGGCGATGCCCTGACAGATTCAGCAGGGACGACGCGCCCGCCGATCACTATCAACGTCTGCGTCGCGTTGCGGGCTCCGGTCGTGAAGATCGTCAAGCGCAAATTACCGCCCGCCGGATCGAACGGTCCAGCCTGAAGCGTGTCACTGTTCAGAATCATTCCTTCGCCGGCCCCGTCGCCAGGTTTTGTGAAGACGCCAGGAGCAGTCCGCAGGGTGGGCACGCTGCCGCGCGATTGAAAGTTTTCCGAGTTCGTGACGACCACATCAGCGGTGCCAATCTCAGTCGCAGGCGGCAGCAGGAAATTGACCTGGCCGGGAGAAACGAAAAAGATCTGCGCCGCGCGACCGTTGACTATCACGGTCGTGCCGGCAACGTTCGTCGGAAAAGTCCCGTTTGGCAGGCGTTGCGATTGCAGAGTCGTGTTCGCCAGAACGCTCCCGCGCGCGACCGCGATGCTATCCGGCGCGACGGCTTTGGTTGCCGATGGTTCATTGCCAAACGAAGCGCCGTTCAAGATGGCCGTTAATGCGGCGAAAGGCGGCCGCGCCGTGGGCGCGGCTACATAAATCTCGGAATCGTTAGCGAGGTCGCTGTTGGTGACTGCACCCGACAGGACCCGCGGAAAACTGAATGCGACTACCGATCCGTCGTCATTCAATGAAGAGACGACGTCCGCGGTGGCGCTTGATGGAGCATTCGTGATCCTGGAAAAGGTCGCCGTCGGACTATCGTAAACGTAAAGCTCCACGCTGCCGTCAGAGTTAAAGCTGTTAAAATTCCGGCGCGTCGCAAACGCGATCCGCGTGCCATCACCGCTGATGGTCGGGTGCAGCGGAACTTCCGTAACGCGCGTGCCGAGCGAAGTAATCTGCCGGTTTACCGCGCCCCCGCGACCGTCAAACATGAAAACCTGGCTCGAGTTGGTTGCCGTCTCGCTCGAATAAACGACTCGCGTGCCGTCGTCGCTGATCGCGCGTCCGTAAGTCATCAGGAGCGTCTGCACCTGGCTGGCAATGACCGTGGCTGGACCGGAAGTCCGATCCTGAATCATCAAATCGCGCCGGGCGCTCGGCGTCGCGCCGGTATCGCGCACGAAAGCGACCTTCGCGCCATTGCCGCTAATCTTGGCATCGCTACAGCCGACGATTCCGGAAGAGTTCGTCAATTGAGCGAACGTGGTCGCGACCGCATCGTAGATAAAGATTTCGAGATTGCCGTCCGAGTTTTGCCCGGCCAGGTCGCGGTTTGACGAGAAAGCAATGAACCGGCCGTCGTCAGAGATCGAAGGCTGGAAGTTTCCATTCGTAACGCGGTTCGCGATGTCGCCCGGCGAGGTGTTCGTCACCTGCGTCAGCCTGGCGCCGTCGAAAAGAAATATCTCAGAATTGCCGTCGGGGTTGGTGCCGAGCGGATCGTCTTTGGAAGCAAACGCGATGCGCGATCCGTCCTGCGAAATCGCGGCCGCGACGGCGCGGGTGCCGCCCATCTGAAAAAATGTTGACGGATCGACTGTGATGTTTGCACGTATGGCGCGGAAGTGATCGGCGCCGCCGGCTCCGGCAATGTCTTCCGTCGATTCAAACGCGACGATGCGCCCATCGCCGCTGATCGAAGGATTGAGGTTGATGCCTTCTTCGGTGGTGTTAGTGATGCGCCGGAGCGTTGACTGGGTCTGCGTCGGGTGCACACCGAGCAGGCAGAGCAGCGCCACAGCGGCGAGCATGGGGGTTAATATTCTGAAGCGCGTCACAGTGCAAACTCAAAATTGAAGCCGGGATTCTACAGATTTTCGGGAGAAAAAAAGCGTAAGGCCCTTCGCAAGAATTGTTGCTTGGTAGTACTCTTTCGAGCTAAAGGCTTACGATGATCTAGCAAGTTTGAGGCAAGGCCACGCATGGAAATCAAAGGTATGAAGATTGTCATAACCGGAGCGAGCGGTCTGGTGGGCTCGGCTCTGGTTCCGAAGCTGAAAGCCGAAGGAGCTGAAGCCACGCGGCTGGTGCGTTCGGCGCCGGCGTCCGGTGAGATTGAATGGCATCCAGATCGTGGATCGATCGACGCGCCGGCCCTGGAAGGCTTCGACGCAGTCATTAATTTAGCCGGCGACGGAATTGCGAACGGACGCTGGACGGAAGAGAAGAAGCGTCGCATTCTCGACAGTCGCGTCGACGGCACGCGCCTGTTGAGCGAGACGATGGCGAACCTTTCGCGCAAACCCGCGACGTTCGTCAACGCTTCCGCGATTGGCTTCTACGGAAGCCGCGGCGACGAGTTGGTTGACGAAGAGAGCGGCCCGGGCGAGGGGTTTCTGGCTGGCGTTTGTCGTCAATGGGAGTCGGCCACCGCGGCGGCTGAGCACGCCGGGATTCGCGTCGTAAAACTCCGCTTCGGGGTAATTCTTACCAAAGACGGCGGCATCATGGGATCGATGTTGCGGCCTTTCAAACTTGGCCTGGGCGGCAAGGTTGGATCGGGACAACAAGTCATAAGCTGGGTCGCGATCGACGACGTGGTCGCGGCCATTAATTTCATTCTTCAAAACGAATCCTTGCGCGGACCAATCAACGTGGTCGCGCCGCAGCCGGTGACAAACGAAGAATTCACAAAAACACTCGGTCGCGTGTTGTCGCGCCCAACGTTCATGACCATGCCCGCCTTCGCCGCGCGTCTGGCGTTTGGCGAGATGGCCGACGAGATGATGCTCTCCAGCACGCGCGTCGCCGGGAAGGTGCTCAACGACGCGGGCTTCAAATTCCAGTATCCGGAATTGGAAGGCGCGGTGCGGGCGATGCTGAATTAGAGAACTGTCGAGGCGGGGAGCTATGGTTCCTTCACTTCCAATTCCCAAAGGAGCATCGACCTCATGATCACAGCACAAGTTTTCACAATCGGCATCCCCATCTATGTCCAGGTTGATTTGATGGACATAGCCGCGCCTTGCGAAATGTTCTTCTGGATGAATCAGACCTGGCAAAGCAAGACTGCAAAACAGAAATCCGCGCAGGTCTTGCTGGTCGCCGCCAACACCGGAGCGGTGACGACGGCGGCGGGAGTTGCGATCTCGCCGAACGTAACGTTCGATGGCTGTCCGCAACTCGATATGCTCTGGGTGCCCGGCGGTTACCCGACGGCTTTGAAAGATCGAATGAACGATCCGGTCTTCCTGAATTTCCTGCGGGAACAAAGCAAGGACGCGAAATTCGTGACTTCAGTTTGCGAAGGCGCGCTGCTTCTGGCCAGCGCCGGTTTGCTGGACGGCTATAAGGCGACGACGCATTGGGCGTTCATGTCCTGCTTGCGAAGGTTTAAGAAAATCAAAGTAGTCAGGGGTTACCCGCGATATGTCGTGAACAAAAATAAGGATGGCAAGTATGTGGTCACGGGCGGCGGAATTTCTTCCGGCCTCGATGAAGCTCTGAAGTTGGTGGAACTAATCACCGATGAAGTGTTGGGAGATAACAGTGGAATAGCCGTGGCGAAAGGGGTGCAATTGACTACTCAATATCTGCCGAAGCCGCCTTTCCGCGGAAAGATACCCGGCTCAAAGAAGTGTCCTTTGGATGATTTTGCCTGACGCAAAAAACGAATGGCCCAGACATCTCTGCCTGGGCCATTTCGGTAAGACCGGCTCTGAATGCCCGCCACGTGGTCGGGCTGATCGAGAGCAGCGCGTCAGTTTCCGACGACAAACAGGTGGCCGGCATTCTGCGAATATATTTTCCCGTCGCCGCCCATTGACGCGGGCGTATATGCCGCGCCGAGAGCAAGCTGCTGGAAGATCTTTTGCTTGAGTGTGCCGCCCTGATTGATGGCAAAGAGATTGCCATCCTCGCTGTTCGCGTAGACGATGCCTTTCTTGTCAATGACCGCGGCATTGACGCACCATTCAAACGAGTTGGGATGGTCCGAAACGCAGGTTATTGACCCGTCAGCGTTTCGAGTACAGCTCTGCGTGTTAGTGTTCTTGAACTTCCACTCGACCCCCAGACTCGGGCTGAGCTGCGTGACGAAAAACTCCTCGGGACTTGCCGGGTTCGAGGCGGTCCGATCTGTAGGACAGAACGTCGCGACGTTGCAGTATGACCCGAGGCCGCTGTAGTGGTTGTCCTTGATGACGACTGAGTAGGTACCGTCGTGCGGGTAGATCGCTACCGTGCTGTCCCAGCCAAAGTTGTACGCGCCCAGGTAGGTGCCATCCGCGGCGAAGTGCATGAGATGTCCCTGTGCGTAGTTGTACCGTGAGTACGCGCCGAAGAATAAGCTTCCGTCGGGCGCGACCGTCACCGTTGACGATTCGTCGTCGAGAACACGACCGGCTCCTGGCGTGTTTTGCGCCGGATCGTTTCCAAAGATTTGGGCATTGCCGGCTGATCCGAGGTCTCTGCACCCACCGGGCTGACCATTGACCGGGAGTACGCCACCTTGCGATACCGGTACTCCACACCCATCGTGGAAGCGGTTCCTCAATGATGTGGCCCACTTGAGCGTCAGATTGGGATTGATCGCCACCAAAAACCCGTGGCGTGCCCCAATGAGGAAATGCGCACGCGTGACGACGTAAATGGTTCCATCGGGCGCAATGGCCGGCGCGACGTTAATCCCGACGCGTTGCAACCCGCACGTTGTTGTCCCAGGCGTCGCAGTTGCGCTCGGCGGCCACGGGAGCTGGGAGTTGCTGAAGACGCTGAGGCACTGGTCAGTCGCCGCCGGCGCGGCTGGGTTGAGACCGGTGTAACTGACAACTTGGAAGGTGTCGTTGGACGCCACCTTAACCAGCCACGAATCGACCGCGTCGATACCATAGAACGGTCCGTTATTCTGGAGCCTCAGCACGTTGAAGTAAATGTTCCCGGAGCTGTCGGCGGTGAGCGGGCTGACCGTGTAGGTATTGGGATCGATCATTGTGCCGAATGGGTTGATGCGCGTCACCACACTGCCGTCGGCCTTGTTCAGCTTGAAGATCGTGCCGCCTCGCCCTGGATCGTAGACGAACCCGTTGGCCAGAACGGCGTGGTAGACGGGCTCCCAGAAGTCACCCTGCGACCCGGGCGCGATCCAGTCGCTGTCGAAGGTCCAGATTTTCGTCAGCGTGTCGTTGATCCAGGTGAACTTATTCTGATGCCAACTCTGCGAGGAGTAGGTTCCGCGCGTAAACTGGCCCGCCTTCGATTCCATGTACACGTCGTTCCCGTCGACGAGCGGCACCTGATAGTGGACCAATAGCCCCGGCGGGGGGCCAAACTCCTGGACGCCGGTCGCCAATTCGTCCTGGACCAGCGGGTCGTAGATCACGTCGGCGAGGGTGCGGTTGAGATCCTGGCCTTTGACGTTAAGAAAGCCCGTGTGTTGCGGATTCTGAGCCCATTGCGGCCAGGCTGGGCTTGTGTTCTGGCCGGAGACGTTCATTAGAACAAGACTCACCCCGCACAAAGCGACAAACAGAGTGGAAATGCCAACTCTGATATATTTTGCTATCGGTTTCATGGAGTTCTCCTTTTTCAAGTTAGACTGCGGATTAGAGAGATCACTCCCTCTGCTTGGATTCCATGCCCGCCTGGGCGATCAAAGGCATGCAGGTTTTTACTGTGACGTGCGGCTGCTTTTAAAGAGATGGGAGGACCGATACCGGTCTATGTCTCTCGCCGCTTTTCGTTTTCTTTCGGCTCAATCCCGAGTAGCTACCTGTCAGGATTGAGCTGCAAAATCCTGGCTTAGTTCAAGTCGATCACGAGCTTATCCCCGCGCTCAGTTCATCTGGCCGATGGAACTTGACCCTCTGCGCATCTCGCATCGATTAACCGGTAAGACTGTTGGTCGGCTGGAAACAGTTCGGGACGTGAGAAGGTCATATTCCCCGTCCCTTCTGTTCCGAAAGTTAGACGAGCGACAAAGGGATTGTTATCCGTGCGCCCGGAGATTAAACCCTTGTGGATACACTGTCAAGCTGATCTTGCAAGTCTCGTTGCGTAGTTCTTTGTGGTGAGAGCTTGGATAGTTGCCGCGCTCCAAAGCCGGGCGCCTCGGAATGCTAACTTATATGAGGGATTTCTTGATGATTTCGGTCTCGGGGGTTAAAGGGTACCGCTATTCGCTGGCTACTTTATGAAGGGCGAAATCTTCGAGCACGCTAAAAACCTCCAGCGCGTACTTTACATTCCCAAACGGCGCTGAGACTTGCACGCCCTGGATCACGTCGCGCACCTCTAACAATGATTCGCGCGCGATCTTCAAGCCTTCATCGCGGCCGGCTTCTTTGCTGACGTTCGACGCGACACGCATGCGTTCCATGATTTCAGGAGTCACGCGTACGCCCGGAACTTCGTTGTGCAGAAACTCTGCGTTGCGAAATGAAACCAGCGGCCAGATGCCGGCGACGATGGGAATGCGGCAGTGCTCGATGCGTTTGAGAAATTCGCGCAGCTGCTCAGTGTCGAACACCGGTTGAGTGATAGCGTACTCGGCGCCTGCTTCGATCTTCCATTCAAAGCGCTTGAGCTCTTCTTCCATGTTAACCGCGCCCGGATTGACGCCGACACCGATCGAGAACGCAGTCGGTTTGCCGGTCGGATTGTTGCCGAGATCCAGGCCGTGGTTCAGTTTGTTAACCATGTTCGTCAGACCGATCGCATCGATGTCGAAGACCGCGGTGGCGTCGGGATAAGGGCCCATCTTTGGCGGATCACCGGTAATCAAAAGTAAGTTGCGGAGCCCGAGCGCGGCTGCGCCCAGCAGATCCGACATCATGCCGAGCAGATTGCGATCGCGGCAGCAGTAGTGGAGCACCGATTCCATGCCGATTTCGCGTTCGACCAGAATCGCAGTCGCCATCGCCCCCATGCGCGTCTGCGCTCGCGGGCCATCCGGAATGTTGACGCCATCGACGCCGGCGTCTTTCAGCAACCTGATCGCGTCGAGTGTCTTCCAGGGGTCGCATCCCTTCGGTGGCAAGACTTCGACGGTGGTAACAAATTCGCCCCTGGCGATTTTACGTGCCCAATTCGACCGCTCCTCGGCCGGGACGACGGTCACGTCCGGCGGTTTCAAATCATGCACCGCCACTTTCACTTCGCCGACTGTGACTTGCTGAGTGCGGGGGCTGAACTGGCGCACCGCGTCGGCGATCCATTTGATATGCGCCGGAGTCGTACCACAACAGCCGCCCACGAACCTGGCGCCGGCCTGGATGATGCGCCGCGAATATTCGGCCATGTACTCTGGTGAGCACATGTAAAACTGGCGGCCTTGCACGTCCCGAGGCAAACCGGCATTGGGCTGCGCGGAGAGTTTGCGCGTCGTCACCGGTCGCATCTTTTCAATCGCGTTAAGCACGATCGCCGGACCCACGCCGCAGTTGAGACCGATGACGTCCGCGCCCCATTCATCCAGTTGGGTGGTGAACGCCTCGGGAGTCGCTCCGAACACGGTGTTGCCGTCGATCTGAATTGTCATCTGCGCCACAATCGGCAAGTCACACAATTCCTGCACGGCCTTGATTGCCTGTTGGAGTTCGGAAGTGTCTGAGAATGTTTCCAGCACAAACAGATCAACGCCGCCTTCGAGCAGCGCTGAGGCCTGGGCCGTAAACATTGCCCTGGCTTCGTCGAAGGATGTGGGTCCGTACGGCTCGATCCGCAAACCGAGCGGGCCAACAGCGCCGGCAACGAACACGCGATTGCCGGCCGCCTCGCGCGCGATTTGCGCCGCCTTGATATTGATTTCGCGGAGACTGCCTTCCAGACCGTAGGGTTGAAGCTTGTGAAAAGTAGAGCTGTAAGTATTGGTCTCGATGATGTCGGCGCCGGCGCGCACGTATTCTGTGTGAACGTCACGCACCAGATCAGGAGCGACGAGATTTAGTTCATCATACGAGCGATTGATATAGATGCCCTTTGAATAGAGCATCGTGCCCATCGCGCCATCGAAGACCTGGATGGTGTCAGAGTCGAGTATGTCTCGGAAGTTTCTCATCGCATATCTAACTGCCACAGACTCAGAGACACAGAGAAAAGAGAATTCAGAACGATAAAGGTCGGAATAGGCATCGGTGTTGGACCATCTGTACCGGTGTCATTTCCAGTACGTGCATTCCTCCGTGTCTCTGTGTCTCTGTGGCGAAACCAAAACAAAAATCCCGCGCTAAACAACGCGGGACTTCAATTCGTCTGAAGTTTTCGGTTCGTCCTTTTCGAACTCGCCGATGCTGTTTAGCCGTTTGTTTTACGTGGCCGCAAGTCGCCTTAACTCACCACGTTTTTCAATGGCGTTTATACGCCTCGCCCAAAGCGTCTGTCAAGCAGTATGGAGTGCGCCGGCAGAGCGAAGCGGCACCGTCCTGGTTTGGAGTGCGGCGACTTGTCGCCGCTTTCAAAAGCGCTGACTTGTCAGCGCAACGTCACCTGGCACTAAGTCTAAGGACCCACGAGCTTGGGCGGCGACAAGTCACCGCCTTTCAAGGCGCTGACAAGTCAGCGCACTGCATACGCTGCCACCGCACTCCAAAGTCTTGACAGCATCGTCTGCTTCTGGCTGAATGCTCGCGACTCTTCCCACTATCTGTTCTGTAGTAAGCCAAGGATGCGGTTCGTTCTTTCGAACTCCGAATTGAGGACTCTTGCTGATGAGCACACCGATTAATACAGACGGAAGCAGCGCCGAAGCCGCGTCGATCGATCGTGGTTTCTTCGGCCATCCGCGTGGACTGTCCACGCTTTTCTTTACCGAGATGTGGGAGCGGTTCAGTTACTACGGCATGCGCGCGCTGCTGACGCTTTACATGACCAAGGCGATCGCAGACGGCGGGCTCGGCTTTGACGAAAAATACGCGAGCATGATCTATGCCACCTATGTCTCGGCAGTTTGGTATTTGCCACTCATCGGCGGCTGGCTGGCAGATAAGATTCTTGGTGCGCGGCGCGCCGTACTTATCGGGGGAATCGTTATCGCTTGCGGTCACTATTCGATGGCGATTGACTCACTGCCGACATTCTATGGTGGCTTGATTCTGATCGCTTGCGGCACCGGCTTACTCAAACCAAATATCAGCGCCATGGTCGGCCAGTTGTATAAACAGGGCGATGAGCGACGGGACGCCGGCTTTTCGATCTTCTACACCGGAATCAATTTGGGAGCCTTTTTCTCGCCGATTGTCACTGGGTTTTTGGCGCAGCATCGGTTGTTCAAAAGCGTCATCGCATCGCTCGGGTTGAATCCCAACAACAGTTGGCACTGGGGGTTCGGCGCGGCGGGCGTTGGCATGACGCTTGGTTTGATTCAATAC